>JACXTT010001596.1_pt1 | contig 37396 bp, 55 predicted proteins | sample 9270951 | NCBI WGS metagenome assembly JACXTT01 (sample SAMN15532306, study PRJNA645909) | rock metagenome | isolation source: weathered quartz diorite | place: Puerto Rico | collected 2017-06-21
TCAGGACGCCGGCCCCGCCAGGCCGTCACGTCTCCCGCTCGTCCGCTGTCCTCACTTTCTCTCGAGCCGGGTCGGCGTGGGCGCCAACTTCACCCGCGCGGGCGGCCTCGAGGGGATCAGGCTCAGACGGAGTCATCGGCTCTCACCTTCCTTCATTGATCACTTCTCCCACGGCCCGCGTGACCACGGCCCGAGGGGCGCAGGGTCGAGTCTGAGGAGCCAGCAGAGCAGCACGAGCGGGAGGATCAGAAGTCGTAGAAGGAAGATCACCAGATGACCTCAGGCCGCGGCGGTACGAGAACCGCATAACAACGCGCGCAGATGAGCATATTCCAGCAGTCGCAGCGGTCATCCGGTTCAAAGAGACGACCGATGGTGATGGTTCGCCAGAGGAGAGGGACGGACGTTCCCTCCATCGCCTAGTTGATAATGAGGTAACTAAGGCACAGCGGGTTCGTCGTGGGGGCAATCGGCAAAGCCGCCGTGAAGCTCGTCCCCGACGAGCGCGCTGAGACGACGGGTGTGCCAACAACGAGGTCGGACTGCGTGTTGCACGTCACCGAGAGTTTCGTGCCGAGGGATTGATCGGTCGTAAGGAAGATGGTGCTGTTCGCCGTGACCGCCGTGGTGTTGACGACGACGCTCGTCGCGGCGGCGGCGATGACGACCGAGCCCGCAGATGCGCTGCTGCACACGGCGGGCGAGGCACTGCTGGCGCAATTGGAGGCCGTGGCGTATCGCGTCACGCCGCTTAGTGTCCCAATCATCGTCGCGTTGCCGGAGGCATCGAACGCAAGCGGCGTCAGCACGTTCGTCCCATCCGAGCGAGTGCTGAGAAATTGGAATCCAGCGTTCGTTGAGCCGTCTGGACCCCGCGCGAACATGCGACCATTGCCCGTAACGGTGTTGAAGTCAAGGATGCTCGTCTTCGCCACGGTGCTCGTCGCCACGCCTCGCGCGACCACCGCGCCGTTGGAATCGATATTCTCTGACGGCGAAACGCCCGCCCCGATCTTCGTCGTGAATTGCCAGAGACCAGCACCCTGGCGTGCCGCAGACGTGTCCGCCGCCACGGTCGCGTCCGTCGCCGAGGACGAGAAGCCAAGCGTGTCCCCGGAACGCAGCGTGATGCCGCCAGAGCCAAGTTGTGTGTAGTTCGTCGTGCCGCAGTTGGTCAACTTGGCGACGCCCGCCGAGACGCGCGCAAACCCAGTGTCCTGGTTCGCCGCGTCGAGGCAGACGGAGTTCGGGTTGAACTGCGCCGGGAGTACGCTTACTGAGGGCGTCACGAGTGATTGCGTGAGCGCGGGGCCAGCGAGCGCGATCAGCAACACCGCCGTCAGTAGGAGGAGGTCGCGCGTCCGCATCAGCGGTACCAGTTCACATCGGCCGTCGCGTCACCCGTCGCGGCCGTGTCGCGGATCATCTTGAAGTTGGAGAGTTGCCCAAGGCCGACCGCGATGACGCCTCCCGCCGAGACAAGCGTCCCGACCGTTGCCGTGGGCGCGGTCCCGTCATCCCGGTAGCGGATTGGCTGCTTCTCGATCACGACGATGGCGCACGGCGCGTTCGTCGGGATCGTGCCGAGGCCGACCGCCGTGGTGCTCACGGTGACTTGCGTGAAGGACGCGGCCGGCGAGCCGAGCGAGGCTTGACAGCTCTTGGGCAACCCGCCCGCCGTCTGCGCTGTCGCCATCCCGAGCAGCATCATCAGCACCGTGGCGATGACGGCGACGAGCCAGAGCATCACATCGGCGACAATCTCAAGCGGCGTCTTCGGCGTTCGGTCAGGCATCCAGTGGGGCGTCATGGCTTGCCTGCCGGTAACGTCGGCGGTGGTGGTGACGGCGACTCGCCCGGACGCTTCTGGAAGAGGCCAAGGATGTACGACCCCACGGATCCGGCGATCGCGGCGGCGTACGCGATCAGAGGCGCGTCAGGATGCGCTTCATAGGTGCTGGAGAACGTGACGAGCATAATGCCAGCGATCGAGACCCCGATGATCTGCCAGGGCGTCATGGGCTCGCTCCGTAGGAGTTCTTGCAGTGTGGGCACCAGAGCCAGCGGTAGGGCACCAGCCCTATGTGCTCGGGCTGCATATGAAGGCTCACGAGTTTCACGCCGCACGCTGGGCAGACGACCATCAGTGCCGCTTCTTGCCGGGCACGATCGTCCACGGCGTCTTGTCCTTCTGCTCGGCCTTCGGCGCGCTCGGGACACCGGGCGTGTGATCCGCGCGCGCGGGTGAGGTTGGCGGACTCCACGGGTACGGACTCGGCGCGAGCGCGCCGTAGTCCTGCACCATCTGATTCGGTCGCGCGAACGCCAGCACGCCGCGCTCGGGCTGCGCGTCCTGCATGTTCGGGCGGAGCTCATTCGGGCCGGGGCAGGGGAGCTTTTTCAGACCGGGTTCGTCGTAACCCATCGCTAGTTCTCCTTCCTGAAGGCCATCGGCAGATGCACCATGAGCGTGAAGAGGCTTGCGGCGAGAATGCGGAGCGGGCTCGGCCGGTAGAGCGCGGCGGCGAAGAGCCCGAAGCTCAGCGCCATCGTGACCCAGAGCCGGATGCGCCGGTTCAGCACGTCGAGCGAAAGGCGCAGGAGCGTCAGATAAGAAACCTGGGTGGTGGCCTCGTCGTGCTCGTTCATTCGTTGTCCGACTCCAGCGCGATCCGGGGTGTCTTTCGATCGGGCCACGTCCGCAGGCGCTCCTGGCGTTGCCCGCACGCGCATTCGCGGACGAGGCTCTCCTCGGTCAGATATCGTTTGAACTCATGCTGATGCGTCGTCATGGACGGAACCTCGGCAACGGGGCGCCCGTTCCCGGCACCACGCGCGGGGCATTCTGCTGGGCGAAGTGCTGCTCCATCGCGGCTTTGCCTTTGTCCATGAGCCCGCGGCAGAGGAGCTCGTCCGCGATGTTCGTCTGGAAGTTCGTGACGGTCGCCCCCGGACGCACCTCGATCAAGGAGATCACAACCTGCCCGATGATCTTCTGACCGTCCGTCGCCTCGATCAACTTCCCATTCTCACCCATCGCGCCCGCCTCCGTTCTTGCCGAACGCCGACCCGAAGCCGTCATCCCCTGCGGCCTTGTGCTTGGCCGCGTACCATCCTACCGCAGCATCTATGGCCTTTGTCAATTCGCTCGCCGAGAGGCGGTACGCCCCGTCCGTGGTGGTCTCTGAGGCCCGCTCGAGGAGGCGCGTCACAGCGGCGTCGATGGCGGCGGCAAGTACGTCCGTGGGGGCGGTGGCCGTCGTCATTCCGAGGCCCACGGGATCAACTCGCGGCCGGGGATACGGCGGAGGAGCGCCCCCGGCGCCTCCTTGAGCGCGGCGCCCGCGATGGCACCAAGTGGCACCCCATACACGTCTTCCATCATCGCCGTGTCCCAGGCAGCGCGAAGCGGTGCCGCTTGCTCGCGCGGCAGGGTCGCCACCTGCTCGGCGACCCGCTGGAGCGCGGTGCTGCGCGGGGTGAACCGCTCTGGCGAAGTCTCGTGCTTGAACACGGCACCGGCGAGCGGCTTTGGTCCCGTCACGCGCTGCACGTCGAGCCGATTCATCTCGCTCGCGATCTCGGCGCGGGCCTGCTGATAGGCGTTGCCCTCCATCTTGGCGAGCTTCGCCACGGCGTCATCGACGGTCAGCCGCGATTTCGAGAGTGAAGGGACGTTGAGCCAGGCCCCCTTCGGAAGGCGCGCCCGCAAGCCGGCGAGCGCCTTGTCTGGCGCCTCCGTCGCGTAGCGGAGCGCCGCGCGTGCCCGCATGATCGGATCCGCGAGTGCCTCGGCCCCGACCTTCGGGGCCTTCATCAGTGCCGTACCCGCTCCCTCCGTCATCCCCGCCACGATGGCGTCGAGCAGCGCGCCGTAGCCGAAGCTGCGTCCCTGGGCCTTCGCCTCGGCACCCCCGATCAGACCGCTCGCCGCGATCCGGCCAAGCGCTGCGGGTGCCCCGAGGACACCGAGCGCCTCCCCGCCTGCGAGAATCGCCGGGGTGGTGACGGCCGCTTGGGTGAGTCGCTCAAGCGCGCCTTCGGGCTTGAGGACGACACCGAGCGGTGTCTTGGTCCCCGGTGCCCCGGTTAGTGGTACGGCCCCCGGTCGTCCGCTCACTCCCAGCACGTCTTTGACGGCTCCTGGCAGGATCGGCTCCTCAGTCGCCGGCGCGGTCTTGGCGGCGGCCTTCGGTGCTAGGTCCGCATACGCGGGATACTTCGCCGCGAGCGACGTGCCGAGCGCGTCATCGCTCAGATCCTTGTACTGCGGGTACTTCTCGCGGAACGCGGCGAGCGTCGCCTCGCGCCCCATCAGCGACGAATCCCCAGCGGGTCGCTCGCCGCCTTCTCGCCTGTCGCCGGCTTCTCGGGCTCCTGCCGCTTCGCCGAAGGTGCCGCGAACGCCCGGTTCAGCACGTCGAGGTTCGACTGCTCGGCGTCCTCCCATGACGCCACGCGCCGTACAGCCGCCGCGCGCATTGCCTCCGCGATCCCCTTCAACTGGTCGTGCGTGAGCGCAGAGGAGACGAGGTTCCGCGCCTCCGCGCGGCTCGCCTCGTCCCCCTGCGCCGTGCCGACCATCAGCTTCGCGTACTCCATCGCGACTTCGTAGGCCATCGCGACGTACTTCGCTGCTGCGGGCGAGCCCTGAAAGTCACGCTGGCCCTTGACGATGGCCCCGTTCACGGCGGGCATCTCGGAGCGTGGGACGGCCGCCGAGTACTCGAGCAGGAGGTCCAGGTGCTTATCGACGACGCCCTGCTGAGCGATGGAGACGCTCTTGCGCTTCCGCGTGTCGGTGAGCGCCGTCTTCGCCGCGCTGATCTCGATGCGCAGCTGCGGCAGCGTATTCAGCGGGATGCCGTTCTCCTTGGCCCATGCGATGCCCGCCTCGACGATCTTGCCACGGACGAGCTGTGCTGAGCGACCGACGACGAGGCTGTTCATCGGCTCGCCCGCGATCCATTTCTGACCGAGCGTGCGCAAGACCTCGGGCGTATAGGACGCCAGCACGTCCGCATCCTGCTCCTTGCGCTCGCGGCGTCGCTCGTCCGCCTCGCTCTGCCGCACCCGGATCGCGAGCAGCCGATCCTCATGCGCCTGATCGGCGCGCGACTTTGACTCGGCGAGGCGCGCTCGGTTCGTCTCAACGGTATCGAGATGCATCTGCTGCTGGGTCAGGAGCGTCAGGAACTGATCGAGGTTCCCCGCCTGGAGCGCCGCGACCGCCTTCGTGTTGTCGTGCTCTAGGGCCACGAGCTTGAGCATCTCGATCTTCTGACTTACCGAGAGCTTCTTCGCCTCGATGATCCGGTTGTAGTCGGCGACCTCGCGCTCATGGGCCTTCGTCATCGTGTCCGTCTTCGCCTGCCAGTCCTTGAATGCGCGATCCGCGCGCACGGCGTCCCCCGCCTGCCAGCCCTCCAGTGCGCCCTTCATGGACGCAAGCGCCGCCGTCGCGTCCCCGCGCGCGAGCCCCGTCGCGCCCGTGGCGAAGAGACCGACCGCGTGCAGGAGCTTCCCGATGGACACCTCGGGGGCCTCGCCGTCCACGGGGGCGAGGAACTGGCGAAGCCCGACGCTCGGGGGTGCGGGCATCGGCGGCGCTTGCGGCACGGGGCGCTCGCCGACGAAGGTCATGAGATCGGCGAGGCTCGTCTTCGCGGACTCGATGCCGGGCTGCTGGGCGGCCGCCGCCTCCTTCGCCACGTCCACCTGACGCTGCTTGGCGGCCTGCCACTCAGGGATCGTGCGTCCGATCTGCGCGGCGATGTCGCCGAGCGGTGACGCCGAACGCGCGGGTGCGTCGGGCGCTTGGAGTTCGTCGGGCGGCGCGGCGGTGTCCGGCATTAGCTACTCGTCGCTTCGAGGGAGGCCAGCGTCTTGTTCGCGTCGTTGATGAGATCCGTCAAGGTCTTGCTGCTGGAGGTGGCGGTCTTCGCCGCTCCGCTCGACGTGGACGCTGCCGTGGCCAGAATATCGCCCCCGGCGCTCAACGCCTTGATGCCCACATCCTCTTCCCCGAGCGCCGCCGAAGACTCGAAGTCGGCCTTCTGCTGATCGATCCAGTTCTCCCAATCGACGAGCGTGGAGGAATCCGAGAGCCCGGCACCCGCGAGGTAACTGCGGACCTTCTCCTTGGCACCCTTGGCCCAATTGTCGATCTTCTGCTGGTCGGCTGTCGAAATCGTGCCGGCCTTGCCCTTCTCCAGCGCGCTCGTGCCGAAGCTCGTCAGAGGCGCGGCGGCCGCCTCCGCCTCCGACGAGAGCCGTTCCTGCGTCTTCGTGCTCTTCTTGGTCGTCTTGCTCGTGTCGGCGAGCGACTTGGCGCTCTCGATGCCGCCCGCAATTCCGACGCCAGCAAGCCCGAGTGAAGCGTAGGGAAGCGCGCCCTTCGCCACATCTCCGCTTGTCCTGAGCGCAGACTTCGCGATATCCGAAAGCCCCCCGGAGGCGTCGGCCACGTCGGGGACGGCGGTCGGCGCGGCCACGGTGCCGCCCGGTGTGTAGAGCGACACGAGCGAGGGGTCGCGCAGCACATCCGACACGGGCGTTGCTGTGCGGGCCACGTCGGCGAGCGCGCTGCCATAATCCACGGAGGGCGCGGCGACATCCGCGACCGCGCCGCCGGCCCCGCCCGCGACCTCCTCCGTCGTCCCAAGAATCGCGTCCCACCAGTCCATGCGGCCCCCCTCACACGATGCCAGCCGGAGTCCGCAGGCGGATATGCTCCTCAGCGTGGAGCCAGACCCAGCTCGCGAACTCCGTCGGGTCGGAGAGATTATACGACGAGAAGTCGGGTGGGGCGGCGAGCCCGAGCGCGTTCGCGGCACCGATATGCTCGTCCTGGTGCGCGAGATGCCATTCCTGTCCCCCGCCATCGCCGAGCGGATAGATGCGATACATCTTGCCGTTCTTCGCGAAGATCGACTGCGCGAGTACCTGATGCCACCGAGAATGCTGGCCGAGGAAGTCGATCCACGCGGTCGTATCGCGGAACGGGAGCGATTGCCAGAGTTTCGGATCCATCATTCGCCGCCCCCACCATCCCCGCCGCCATCGCCGCCCCCCGCGCCTCCGCCCGCCCCGTCCCCTCCAGCAGGAACCGGCACGGAGGTCGCCGCCATACTCGCCGCCCGCCATTGCGCGATCTGATCGGGGGTCGCCCCATAGCCGCGCAGATAGTCAGCCGTGATCGGCTCGTCGGTGACGGGATTCGTCGTCTGCCCAAGGCGCACCGCATCGCTCAGGACTTGCGCTTCGTAGTCGCCCTCGTGCTGCCCGGTGCGGAAGGCCGGGTACGAGAGGGTCGCGCTCGGGCCACCCGCAGGCAGGACGGCCTTCAAGTCTGCCAGTGTCTGATTGAACAGATCCACGTCCTTCCCGTAGTCGCGCGTCAGACCGCCCTCGTGCTTGCTCCCGGTCGCGCCAGGGAGATAGGCGAGCGCCCAATCGCCGACTGTGTAATCGGGCAGCACGCGGCGCACCGATTCTTGGAAGTAGCCAACATCTTGCGTGACATCGCCGGTCGTTTCGGCCGCCTTCAACGCGACGTAGAGATCATAGAGGGCCTGGTCCTCCACGCCGACCGTGGTGCCGAGCCGATCGCTGAAGCTATACCAGTCTGCCGAATGTTCGCCCACGCCGAGCCGGTTGAAGACTTCCTCCACCACGACGGCAGCGGCCGTCCCGACGCCGGGCGCGAAGAGATCGCCGACGCCGCCCGCTACGCCGAGCGCGGTATCCACGAGGCGGTTACCCGAGGTCGGTCCCTCGCCGAAGCCGAGTTCGAATGCCGAGAGCGCGAGACTCGGGACGGCGGCGGCCCCGCCCGCCGCGGTGAGGCCCGTCGGGGAGAAGATCGCCTCGCCCCCGACATTCTTGAGGCTATAGAGCCACTGGCTAAACGCGCTCGGGGTTGCGCCGCTGGCACCCTCAAGCGAGGCACCTAGCTCCGGGCCAAGCTCGGCGTCCCCCGAGGGCGGCGGCACGAACGGTGTGACCCCAGAAGGCGCGCCCTCGGGGGCGATAGGTCTCCATGTGCCCGTCGTCGGGTCATACATGAGTTCAGGCAATGGCCCGCCGCCGCCTTCCGGCGTGAGGGTCTTCGTCAGCGTGCCGAGATCGAGGGGCTCGCCTGCGATACCCTTCGTGGCTTCACTGACCGCCGCCGCGAGTCCTGGCTCGATCTCGCTCGTCGGCGATGTCTTCGTGAAGTCCTGGCGCTCCCCCGCGCGTTGTTGCTGGTAGGCTTGCTCGTCGCGCCGGGCACCGGGGTCGCTCTCGAGGAGTTTCCGCAGCAGATCGGCACTCTTAAGCCCGAGGCTGATCCAGCCAAGCGGGAGCGTGCCGGCCGCAGCCTTCGCGGCAGTCGTGTCATCCGTGCCCGACGACGCGCGTGTCGTCTTTGCGGCGGGGGTCGTCCCCCCTGTCGCCGACTTGACGGCAGGACCGGCCACCGGCAGGGCCGCGCGCTCCTTGAACGCGACCGGCACTCGGCGCCCAAGGTAATCGACGGTCTCGGGTGTCTCGGCAGTCGGCTCCGGCTCCTCAAGCAGCGTCGGGTCGGCGAGGCCCGTCAGCGCGGTCTCAGCCATCGCGCGTATTCCGCCGCTCGATATACCGCTCCCACCACGTGTAGAGCGTATCGACGCGCGTCTTCACCTGCACGAAGTCCTCTTTCGTCGGGGCATTGTCCATCCACTCGCGGATGGAGCGCAATTCACCCTTCACGCCGTAGTAGAGACCCATGATCCCGAGGAGCAGCGTGCCCGTCGTGACGACCATATGGATCACGGTCCCGACGCTCACGGTCCACTCGATCGTCACACCCATTGGTCGGTCTCCAGTTGGCGCGCGAGCCGGTCGGCCCGCGTCCCGACCTGGCGGGCGTAGGTGGAGTCGAGCAACTCCCGAGCCGCGGTCGTCCAGTCCTGCCGTTCCAGGGCCGCGAGCATCCGGCGAAACTCGAGGAGCCCAGCGACCCCGAGGTTGAACGCCATGTTCAGGAGCGCGCCGTAGCGCGCGGGCGAGAGTTGGGACGCCCACGGGAGCACGCTCAACAGTTGCGATTCGGTCGCGGCGATATCATCATTAAGAATCTGATCGATGGCCTCATCCGAGATCGGCGTTGATAGATTATGGCCGACGCCGATGGTGGGCACACCGAGGCTATCCGGGTATGCTGTTCGGACGACACCCTCATCTCGCCGTAATTGCGCTTCAAGCTTCAGGCGCGTGAGGTCGTCCATTACACCAGGGCCACCTGCGTCGCCTGATGCCGGGTGCTATAGTTGGCGTTGTTGACGGCATTCGTCGCCTGGATCGCGAGGACCTGACCGGCGGTGCTGTCCACGGCCAAGCCCGTGTTGACGGCGTAATGCACAAACGTCGTCGGGCTCAAGACGCCCAGCGTGGCCGGCGCAATCCACGCCAGCCATCCGCTGGCCACCTGCGCATTGGTCGCGCCTTGGGCCGAGACGACCGCATGAAGCTGCCAGAGATACCGTGTCGCGTTGGCCGCGAGGCTGGTGGCGCTATTGTCCGTCACGATGGTCGTCCCACCGTAGATGACGGTCAGCACGGGCGAGTTCTGATTGACCCCGGTATTGTTGAGAAAATCCCCGATGACATCGATGACGAAGGCCCGCGTGGTGCCGAGCGTCCCGCCCGGCACCGTCCATCCCGCGAGCTGCGTCGTCGCGACACTGGCGACATCATCAACGACGGTGAGGCTCCTCGCGACGATGCCGACGCCGAGCGGCGTCCACGCCGATCCGCTATCGAGCCAGAGGATCTGGCCATTGTTGTCCGTGGAGAAGTAATACCGACCGGCGATCGCCGCCGCCGGCCGAGCGGCGAGGCCGCCCGCGGCGATTTCCCGGTTATTGACGTAATCACGAATCGTGGTCCAGTTCGTGTCGAGGAGCGAGGCCGCCACGGTCGGCCCCGAGAGGTTGCCGATAACATTGGGAATCGCGAGCGATCCGGCCATCGCGTTACGGCACCGACCACTCGCGGGTCGGGGTCACCTCCATCTGCACCGCCTGAATCCGATACGGGGCCGTCGTCCCGGCGATCGTCCATCCGAGATACCGTCCGGTCAGCGGCGCGTCATTCCGCGACAGGACGAAGCCCTGCGTCACGAGGCTGAGGTGCGCCAGGACGCTGTTCTGCAATTGCAGGGTCGCCCCGGAGCTATTCAGGAGCGTCAGCGTAGTCCCCTGCGTGATGGCGACGGTGGTGCTGGTATATTCGCTATCCACGGTCAGGGTCGGCGTGATCGCGTTGGCCGCCTGATACTCGAGGCCCATCTTCGTCAGGGCCTTCGCCGTCGTCGCGAGCCCGAAGTCGTAGAGCTTCGATTGCACCTTGTGGGTCACCGCCGCCGTGGACGCGGCGCCGAAGAGCTGATAGATCGTGGAGCCGTCCGTCCCCCACGCCTGCGGCACGCCGGCCGCGCTGATCAGACTCGTGATCCAGATCGTCGCCGTGCCCTGGACGGCGAAGAACCATTTGCCCTGGGTGAAGCCGAGCAGCAACGCCAGCGGGCCGGCGCCCGCCTGGGCCTTCGTGCCGGTGTAGGTCACGCGGATCAGGAGACAGAGGAGATTCTGCACGATGGCGACGGCGCTGCTGACGGTGGTGCTCGTGATCGTCACATCCGGAATCAGTCCGTCGAGTTTATCCGAGAGCTTCTGCGGCGTCACCCCAGAGAGCGCGTGGACACCGAAGGGGGCGAGGAAGGCGAGCGCGCGGAAGTACCCGATCACAGAGAAGGGCGCGTTCGTCCCAAGATTCGTGACCACGTTCGTGATCGAGAACGTCGTGACGACATTCGGCGCGACGCCGGTCGCCTGCACGTTGGCGAGCGCCTCGATCGCGCTCTGGCCGATGATCCAGAGCTGTTCCAGAGCGGAGGCCAGCTCCACGATGTTGCCCTGGAAGGCGTCGTCCGAGATGACGACAGACCCGGACCCATCGCCGGCCACGAAGTCATCGAAGGTCGTGGGGGCCGTGTACGTGATCGTCCGGTTCTTCGCGAGCCATGCGCGACCCTCAAACACGGCGAGCGCCTGGCCCGTCTTGGTCGCATCGATCACGGTGTACGTGGTGCCATCCCACTTGGCGTAGCCCTTGGTGGGGTCGAGAAACAGGATTGGGGACGCCTGCCAGATGGAGACGACGCACGCCGTGGTGACGCTGCCCGCCCCGGCGACAGCCGTCACGACGCCGCCCGGCATCACCTGACTGATGGACCCATCGGTGTTGATCGTGATCATGACGGGGTTGCCCGAGAGCGTGAAGCCCCAGAGCGAGGCGATCCCGGCCGCGATCGTGGCGACGCTCGCCCCCACCGCGTTCAGAATCTGGATCGCCCCGTTGCCGATCGTCATCGCGTTCTCGAGCCACGCGAACTCGTCGTCGTCGATGGCCACCCGCGCGTCGGTCAGGTTCACGCCCCGGAATTTGCGATACTGGTAGGTCTTCGCCTTGGGCGGGCGCGGCGTCCTAGTCCGCGCGGGACCGCCGCCAACCAGGCCCGGAGACGCCGCGCGCATCAGCGCATCCCGCTCCCGGAGGGGTACATCGAGGGCACGAGCCCCGTCACGTCGCCCAGCACCGTCTGGATCTGCGCGTCGTACTGCTGCTTGAAGTCGGCGGCCTCGTCCCACTGGCGCTCGTTGAGCTTCGCCAAGTGCGCGGCGTAGTAGGGCACCGGCTCCGTGAAGGGGTACGGCAGCACGTCCGCGTCCGTCAGGTTCACGAGCGCCGCCGAGAAGACGCAGCAGTCCCACTCGGTCACGTACGCCTGCGCCGGCGCCGGGGCGAGGATCACCGTCGCGGGGCCATAGCGGCACCACTTGACCGGGTAGAACTGGTAGGCGGGCTGGTACTGGCGGACGTAGGTGTTCAACTCCGTGAAGGACATCTGCCCCAGCACGATGCGGAGGTTCGTGAAGATCAGATTGATGCCGACGACATCGAAGACGGAGGTGTTCCCGAGCGTCGTGAAGGTGTAGGTATCGACGCCCGCCGTCAGCGCGAGATTGATCTGAACGCGGTTCGCCCCCGTGTCCCGGTCGCGGCGCTGGAGCGCCTTATTGATCCAGAGCGTCTTCTGCGTCTGCGACCAGTAGGCGTCCTGGGGGTCGTGCAGCAGGTTTCGCACATCGGTCAGGAAGTCGGTGAGGGTCGCCATGCCCCATCGCTACACGGTGTCGTTGGCGAAGCCCGTGCAGACCAGATGCGACGCGGGCTTGACGGAGATGAATTCCAGCACCACCACGAGGGCACCGACGTAGCCCAACTGGAAGTTCGGCAGGGTCGAGGCGAAGCCCGTGAAGGCGAACGCGGCCGCCTCGTGGATGTAGAAGGACGTGTAGCGCGTGTTGAAGAGATTGACCTGCCCCTCGGGCCAGTAGGGGTCGATGTAGAACGGCACGCCGGCGACCATGAGCGCGGTGAACGCCGCGCGCGCGCCCTGCGTGGACTGGTCGAACGAGGCCCCCGGCGTGATCATGTACTGCTCCTGGCCCACGAAGTCCTTGGCGAGGAGCGACCACGTCCCGGGGCCGAGGATGCCGATGTTCGGCATCTCGCCCCCGTTCGCCTTCATCGCCGAGACGATCTGCTGGAGCATCGCCTGCCGGGTCGGCGGCGTGTTCGCGGCGACTGTGTTGACCTTCGCCTGCCAGAAGGTGTTGGTCGTCCGGTTGATGTTGCCATAGGTGCCGCTGTTGGCGGCGATCAGCGGGAAGCCGTCGATGTTGATCGTCCCGTTCGTCCCGTTCGTCGCGAGCTGCGTGGCGGCGTAGTCCGCGACCTGGTTCCCGGCGTCGTTCATCCGCGCCTCGATCAGCGGGATCACGGCCGCGTTCAGTTGCACGATGCCCTCCATCCCGAGGAAGGGGATGGGGACGATGATGCACTTCAGATTGAAGTCGGCTTCGGTGATCGCTTGGGTGACGGCGGGCTGGTTGAACGAGCCCGAGTAGTCGGTCGCCTGCGCCGTGACGAACGCGCTCCCTTGCACGGGGACGGTCACGGACGAGACGCCGCCCGTCGCCGTCTGGGCGTTCGCGAGTCCCGCCGACAGCACGGGCGTCGCCTTGTAGGTCTGCACGATCGCCTTTGGGATGAAGGCGCGGCGCGTGACGGCCGTCAATTCGGTCCCGATGACTCCCGAGGGCATGGTTCCCGTGCCGAGCAGTGCCATGGCCTGATCCTTTCTCTAGTTGCCGATCACCGTGGAGCCCTGGTCGATGGTCACGGTATTCCCGCTATTGGCCGTCGCCCACGTCCACGTACAGGAGAGCGTCTGCGCGGTGAGCATCGAGGTCGTCCCAATGACGCGCCCGGCGGTCGTCGTGGGCGTGGGGCCGACGACCGTGAGGAGGCCGACGATCGACTGCGTGGTGAACGGCGACTGCGCCTTCACGAAGACATCGAGCGTCAGGGGGGCGCTGGCGAGGTTACCGGGGAGCGCCGCATTCAGGAGCGTGATCTGCCCGGTGGCCCCGCCGTAGCTACACGTGAGCGTCACGGTGCCGGGGTTGCCGATGGTCGAGACGATCCCCTGGGCTTTCAGATGGAGATTCGTCGCGCCGAGTTGCGTCGGCGTGAACTGTTGAAAGGTCTCCTGGGGCACAGGCGTCGTGTAGATCACGGTCGCGACGGCGGTGTTGGCGACCGTCACGGGGACTTGCTGGAGACTCCCCGGCAGGATGTCGCCTTGGAGCATCGCTTGGCCTTCGGCGGGGCGCGGCGGAATCTCCGGAGCCCAATCCAGTACGAGGGCCAGCGCGAGATAGCCGACGACGCGGGCTAGACGACGCATGGCGTGGAGTCCCCCTTCGCGGGCGTAGCGAGCCCGATCAGGACGAGGCCGAGGAGCGCCGAGGATACGATGTGGAATGGATGCCACGTCAGAGCCTGCGTCGCGAGGGCCGCGATCGAGCCGCCCCACACGGGATCGCGCACCATCGCGCGGTGGGTCCAGAGCCAGCCGACGAGCAACACCATCCCGACGAGGCCCGTCTCGAATGCCCACTGGAGCCAGTCATTGTGCGCTTCCGCCCAGAGCTCGCCCGTCGGCGCGAACCGCTCGCGGATTTGAAGCGCGGGGACGCGCGCGGCCCACCCGCCGAGACCCGTCCCGAGGATCGCCGACGCCCAGGGCCAGTGGGACGCGACGAAGCCCCAGATGGTCACACGCGCGCCCTGCGTCGTCTTCACGAGGACGGTCGCGCTCCAGAGGGCCGCGATGGCGCCGAGCCCCCAGACGAGCAGGCCCGCGCGGATTCGGACGAGGATGCCGACGAGCAACGCGAGGACGGCGCCGAGCGAATGGCTCCAGACGACCATGACGATCGCCGCGAGGAGCAGGGGCGCAGGCATCAGCGGGGCCACGACCGCGACGTAGCCCGCCGTCGCGTTGACGCTCCCGAGGAGCCCGTACATCCGGGGGTCCGAGACGAACGGCGCGCCGTAGAGCCACATCACCCCGAGGCCCCAGATGAGATCAAGATCGACGGCCTGGAGGATCGCGTAGCCACACTGGAGCCACGCGAGGGCGAGGACCGCACGCTTCGCGAGCGCGCGCCACGCGACGGGCAGGCGGCGAATCCCGACTAGGAGGAGCGCGCCCAGCGCGAACAGGACCGAGGCCGTCGGGTCGAGGGCGGCCCCGCGCAGGAAGATCGTCAACCCCGCGACGGCGACCGCCGCGCCGAGCCAGCGATCCTCGGCGAGGACGAGGCTCGCGACGGCGAGGAGGGCGACGAGCCAGAAGGCTTGCAGTTGCCAGAGATCGACGCCGCGCGCGGGTGGATACTGCGGGAGTCCGAGCGTCGGCACCTTGGCCGTCACGATCGGGAGCCACGTGACGAGCGGGGCGAGCACCATCCCGCCAATCGCGACAAGCCCGAGGCGCCCCATCCCGGCTAGTATCCGAGGAAGAGGTTGCCGTTCCAGATCGTGACGCTCTTGCCGGTTGTCGCCGATGCCCACTGCCAGGTGCAAACGAACTTGTTGCCGGCCGCGAGCGTCATGTCCTGCGTGCCGTTCGCGCCGCCGTTCGCCGGGTTCAGGATGGAGGCGATCTCGACGATATTCGTCGCGGAGGCGGCGAAGGCCGAGACGGGGGTCGCGTTGTAGCCCATGCGGCCTTCCATCACCTCGCCGACGTTCGTGCCCGCCTGCCACACGGGGACCGGGCGGACCATCACGTCGATCCAGAACGGGACGTTCGTCTGGCTCGGGAGGAGGAAGCCCGCCCCCGAGGTATTGGTGCCGCCGGTCGCGTTGAGCAGTGTCAGCGAGGCGTTGGCCCCGCCGTAGTAGCACGTCACGTTCGCGGGGCTCGCCTGCACGCCGACATCGCTTGAGATCATGCCATCGAGGCGGAGATGGAGGGGCGACGCGAAGCCGCCGGGTACGGTGTTCTTCCAGAGGATCGCGCCCGCCGCCGAATTCGTGACGGTGACGGACGTCCGCGACGCCTGGATGATGCCCTGGGTCTGTACCGGGGCCTGGGCGTGCGCCGTCACGGGGGCGAGCAGCAGGAGCAAGCCGAGGATCAGGATGCTGGGGCGCGTGCGCATGGTCGCCATCTCCACGGGTTAGATGATGTCGATCGGGGTGAGCCGCGTGTTCACGCCGCCCACGTCCGCGGCACCCGAGTTCAGGAGCCGCCAGTTCTGGCCGTCCGAGTAGAAGACGCCGAAGCTCGAGGCGGGGACCACGGTCCGCCACGTCACGCCGCCGTCGGGGCTGTATTGGAGCACATCGTTCACGGACGTGAGCACCATGAACCACCCTGGCAGGCCCGCCGCGTTCGCGGTCTGCGAGACGATGTACGTGCCGTTCAGGGCGAGTTGGACCGCCCGCTCGCTCTTGAACGGGCACCCAGCCACGCCGAACGAGAGTTGCGTATTGAACTGGATGGTCTGCGCCATCACCTGCTCCTTACGAGAGCCACTGGCCCCCGCGTCCGTTGCGAAAGTCGCCGATGATGCGGTGGGCCATCTTGCGCGCCCAGCCGTCCGGGTCGGTCACGATGCCTTTGTAGTCATCGCCGCCGGCCCCCATGACGCCGGGCACCTCGAGGATCGACGGCGAGGCGGCGGGCGCCACCTGCTGCTGCTGGCGGTAGAGCCGCGCGGCGGCCACGTGCGAGACGACCACGCCGTCGGCGAAGCCCTCCTGCATCAGCTTCTCGACGGCGGGCAGCTCGGCCGACGTGATGCGAAGTTCTGGATCCTCCATGATGGCCCGGCGGCGGGCGTCGAGATCGCGCCGGTTCTCCTCCGTCTCGCGGAGGCGCACGATCTCGGCCTTTTCCTTCCGCACGTCTTCCAGCACGGCGGCGGAGGCTACGCGCGCGTCATACTCGGGGATGACCGCCTGCGGGTGCTTCTTCTTCACGAGGGCCTGAAACGCCGGGCGGATCTCGGGGTCGCTGTAGAGCGATTCCGCGAGTTGCGCGATCTGGTCGCGCCGGGCCTCGTCGGGGGTGGTGTCGGTCGCCATGGGTTAGTCCGTGCCCTTCCCGACGCTGGACCGCGCGCCCTTGACCTTCGTCGGCGGCTCGACGCGCATCTCATTGCCCTTCGGCCACTTGCCGGGGCCGTCGAGCCCGCCGAGCTCGATGTAGCGCACGGGGTTGACGATCCGGCCGTTGACCTGCTTCGGGTCTTTCGGGTCTCGGATGGGGTAGTCGTTTGGGGCCACGATGCCAGCCATATCCGTCTCCTCCTTTAGGTGGATTGGCCGGCGGGCACAGGCGGCGGAGGTATGGGCGGTGGAGTCGCCCCCGCGAGGCCCATCCGGCCAAGTCGATCTCGGCCCATCTGTTGGAACGCGCGCATCTGCTCGGGGCCAGGCTGCGTCATCCCGCCCGCGCGCTCGCCGAGGAGCTTCACTTCCGCGCGCTCAAGATCTCCTGAGGCGCGCCCAAACGCCCTCGACATGATGGAGAGCGCCTTCAGGACTTCCCCGCCTTCCTTACTCTCAGCGCCGAGCAGCCGCACCATCTCGGTCATCGCCTTCATGACCGGCGTGGCAAGGATCATGCCGCGCATGCGGAGCCCGCGGCTCGACGGCGCGACCGTCGCGGGGGCCGTGGGGCCTCCGGGCCGCGCTAAGGGTGATCCGGCGGACGCAGGTGTCGCGGGCGGCGTCCGCGTCGTCTCGGACGGGGTCGGGGCGTCGTCCGGCATCAGGCGTGCTGCGCGTCCTGCCAGGCGCGCACCGCCTGGCGGAGAGCGTCGGCGTGCTCGGCCATGACGGCAGCATTCCGCGTGTCCGCGTTCAGTTCCATCAGGTCGGCCTTCGTCAAGAGCCCGCTGACATCCTTCCGCGAGGCGTGCCCCTCACAGAAGCGGATCGTATTCTCGCCGAAGTGATCCTGCACTTCACACCGGCACGTCTCCATACTCACCGTCCTCCAGACGCACGGCGGGTCGGCCGCGTCGCGCGCACCGCGCGGGCTTTCCGAAGATTGCGCCGCGCCGCTTGGCTGTGCCGCCGACTCCGCCGCGCCACCCGTTACCGTCCCCTGCGATGCGAGCGCCGCTTGCGATAGCGGGCCATGTCCGTGGTCATCAGGCATAGCCTCCTTTCCGCGCATGCTGCCTGCGCTTCTATCTGAGCGTGGAGTGTGGACAGACTAGGGCCATGGCGTCTAGCGGGTTGTTCCATCTTTATCGTGGAAGCGGGAAAGGCTACAGGCCGGGGCGAATGAGCTGCTGTTTCACGGCGCGCCAGAAGACGCGGATCGCGTGTCCGTTGACGTAGCGATGCTCGCGGTTCCGATCATCGAACTGCAGGATCTTCCGACCACAGCCGCACGCGCACGGAATCAGCGGGCCGCGCTCGGGTGGCTTGGCGGAGACCGACACCGCGCTCACTTCGCGCGCTCCGCCTTGACTTCCTTCGCGCGCGCCTCCCGCTCTTTGATCTCCACGAGCTTTTTGGCGCGCTCGGCTTGGGCCTGCGCCAGCTTCTTCGCCTTGACGGCGAGGATGTCGTCCTGCGGGAGCCCGAGCATACGGATATAGTCCTCGTTCGAGATCGCGCCCGCCTGCTTTGCCATCTGCGCCTTCTGCGCGATCTGCTGGGCGTAGATCGGGGAGGCCGAATGCGCGCTGACGCGAGCCACGAAGTCGCCGGGCATCTGGGCGAGAAGAAACTCGGTGCCATCGCCTTTCCGGAGCGTCGTCTTGCTGATCCGGCGCTGGAGGCGGAGCGCGGCGGTCGCGATCCCCTCCACGCAGTTCTCCACGCGCATCGCCTTGCTCAAGGTCGGCCCCGCGGCGAGGATCGCTTGGATCAACGCCTGCTCGCCCGAGCGCACGCCCGGTTCCGTCTGGCCACGCATCCCGAGCGGGAGGCCGCCCATGCTGGCAAACTGCCGATCCATCTCCTGCACGTCCGCGAAGGCATCGGGGGGCATGGGAGGAACGACGGGCGTCACCTTAGCACCGGGGAGCGGGGACGAGAGCAACCCGCCCGGCTTCCTGAAGATCTTGGCCTTCTCATCCTGCAACCCCGAGACGCCCTCGAAGAACAGTGGCGGATCGAGCTGGATGTCCATCAGCGCCTCGATCTGGGCCATGCGGCGCTCGCGCCACTTCTGGAGTTCGAGGAGCCGTTCAATCGGGGCCACCCCCCAGAGGTAGCCAGGCGTGGGTTCCAGACAGAGCGGGTGGAAGGGGTGCTCGCCTGAGACGAGCGGATTCTGCGGATCCCAGATGATGCGCTCGGTCGCGAGGAAGTCTGTCACCACGCGCCAATCGTCGAGCGCGTCATCGCGGACCCACAATTCCGCGAGCTTCACGACCGGCTCGGCGACGACCGGATGCGCGAGCGAGGTATCGGCGGGCGCCCGCGCCACGCCGATCATGTTCGGCGTCGCTTGGGCGAGAATAATATTATGGATCGCATCGGGGAGGGTCTCGGCGCTCCCCGGCGACTCGCCCGGTCCGGCGTGCTCCTCGGCTTCCGCCATCAGCGTCGTCCGATACTTCTCGTCGGGAATCGCGGCGATCATGCGGCGGAAGGCCGAGCGGTCGAGCACGTACCAATGGACGATCGCTTCCTGGCGGTCCCATTCGTGGAGATCGGGGCGCAGAACGCCGATATCAGACGGATCGGCGATCAGATCCACATACGGCTCATTGCCACTGACGAGGACCTTGAATACCACGGTCGGGGCCACATGCGCCCACTCCACGCCGAGCTGCACCGTGAGCCCCGCATCGGAATCATGCCAGAGGCGATGCAATTCCTCGCGCGCGACTTCCTCCTCCTCGATCCACTGATCGCCGTAATGCGGCGGCAGGGTCACACCGAAGCGGATGGCCTCGGGCGCGTAGAGGTAGGAGGTGGACGCGCGGACATGCTCCTGGAGCTTGTTGTAGCGGACCCTGGCGCTCTCATCCGTGCCGAGGAGATACCACATCCGCATCCGTCGGAAGTGTGCTTTGCGCGTCTCTCGGTCGCGCTCACAATACCGGATGAGGTTGCGATAGACCGCATGGCGTTCCTGACGGTTTTCGGGCAACTTCACGAGCGTGCCATCCCGCTCAGCATCGTAGCACGCCCGGTGTCAGAATGGCTAGACGGTGATTCAGCCTCTCGGGACGCGCGTCTCTCGATCCACCCGCGACCCCGGTGCCATACGCGGGAGTTGACCGTGGATCGGACGCAGGGCGGGGGTGGCGAGATCGGTCCCAGGTGTCCCCTTGCCCAAGTCGAGCGGGGCACCGACGAGCCCGCCAAGTTCATTCACGGGGACCACCTGGAGCTTGAAGGGATTGGCGGCGAAGCGCGAGCGCGAGTCCTTCGCGGCGTCCTTCACCGCCATCGCCTGCGTCCACGCGGGCTCGACGATCTGCTCGTGGGCCTTGACTTTCTCCCGCGCCGTGCTGATTTGGGCGGACCAGATGCGGATGAGCCACTTCTTGCGGCCGCAGACAGGGCAGTGCTTCGCCGACACGGGCAACTCGACGGGCGTCGGCATCTTGCCAGAATCGTGGCACCGTTCGCAGAGATAGTCGGAGCGCGGCTCAGGCATCAAACAAGCCGCTCGAGAACATTGCACGAGCGATCAACCGCCCCGCCGCGATATTATCGCGCCCCTGTCCTCGTAGGTCATACTCGCGCTTAATCTATGAGAACGGGAAGACGACGCCGCAGTTACGAGCACACGACGTTTGAATGATACCGTCGTGACGACCAGCACGGACGGCCGCACCGTAGTGTTCAACGATGAATGATACGTCTGCGCGCGACCATTGAACATCGCGCATAATGATGACGTGCTGACCCATATGGCATAGGGCGCGACCAGCGAACCGCTGAAGCGCTCTGAGCGACCGGGCGCACCCCACGGATCGCCCCCACACCAGCCTCATTGCGCTCCCCATCGCGCCCGGTTCATATGCTGGGCCACTTCTCGGCGCTCCTGCCGGGTAGTCCGCCGCCACCGCCGCCGCGCGAGGGCTTGGGCGGCGGGGTCCTTGACGCGCGGCTTCGTCGTCGTTCGTGCTCGTGCCATCCGTGCGGACGGTACCACGGGGGCAGTCGGCCTGTCTAGTGGGGTCATTTTCTACTTGACACGTTCCGTCCGCACGGAGTAGGGTGCCGGGGTAGGAGGATACCGACATGGCAGATCATTATAAGTTCTGTCCGGGGTGCAAGCGCGATGCGCACGGCGATCGGGATCGGTTCTGCTACTTCTGCGGCACGGAGCTTGTGGAGAGCATGCCAGCGGACTGCGCCTGTGGCCGTCGCTTGTCTCGAGTGGATCGGTATTGCCCAGGGTGCGGTACGCCGACGGCCCTGACAGCGACACCGACGAGATGACACCACATCTCCACGGCTGCGCGCATTGCCGGTATCTGACGCCCTGCCGGGACGCGGGATGCCCAGGCCCGAATACGCCGAGGTTCCTCGTTCTGTGCGAAGCGTGCTACCAGCGGCAGGAGGCGGTGAGATGAAGATTGAGGTCTACAGCCGAGTCGATGGGCGCGTCCTGATTTCGACAGACGCTAAGTCGCTGCGCGTCGCCCTGGAGGTCAGTGTGCAGGCCGGCGCGAACCTCCGGGGCGCGAACCTCCGGGGCGCGAACCTCCGGGGCGCGGACCTCCGGGGCGCGAACCTCCGGGGCGCGAACCTCGGGGTCGCGAACCTCGGGGGCGCGAACCTCTGGGGCGCGAACCTCGGGGGCGCGGACCTCTGGGGCGCGAACCTCTGGGGCGCGAACCTCCGGGGCGCGGACCTCGGGGGCGCGAACCTCTGGGGCGCGAACCTCGGGGGCGCGGACCTCTGGGGCGCGAACCTCTGGGGCGCGGACCTCCGGGGCGCGGACCTCGGGGGCGGGTTAAAACTCGTCGCCGCACTCTCTGTCGGACCAATAGACGCATGGCCCGTCGTCATCATGCAGACCTCTGGCGGCGTTCGTCTGTCTGTCGGCTGCCACTTCTTCACGCCCGAGGAGGCCGAAGCGCACTGGCGGAACAAGGACAATCGTCAGGGTCTCTACCTGCTAGCGACCGAGGGCTGGAAGATTCTCGCTCGGATGGCGGGATGGGCATGATCGGCACCGCCCTTCCCCTCGCCGACTATCTCAGCGATCCCGCGCCATCGCCGTCGCTCTCGTCTTCCATCGCGCACCTGCTCGTAACGCGGAGTCCGCAACATGCCTGGTACGCGCATCCGAGGCTCAACCCCACGTGGACGCCCGCCGAAGCCACGGAGCAGACCGACTTCGGCTCCATCGCGCACGCGCTGTTGCTAGAACCGAAGACTGCGATGGGTCGGATCGCCATCGTCTACGCGGATGACTGGCGGAAGGGCTATGCGAAGACGCAGCGCGACGCGGCGCGGGAGGACGGCAAGTACCCAGTCCTCGAGGAACGACTCGCCACCGCGACCGCGATGGTCGAAGCGGCGCGACGCGCGATCATGGTCTCCGAGGAGATGGCGCGCGTGTTCACAGATGGGGAAGCCGAGCGGACGTTGATATGGGCAGAAGACGATGACATCGGGCTCGTCGGGAATCGTCGGACGTGGTTCCGCTCTCGCCCCGACTGGCTGACGAACGATCATGAGATCATCGTGGATTACAAGACGACGAGTGCTAGCGCGGAGCCCACGGCATTCGGTCGGATGATCCTCACGATGGGCTATCATCTGCAAGCCGCGCTGGCGATTCGGGGGGTGAAGGCGCTAAGCGGGATCGAGCCAGCGTTCATCTTTATGGCGCAAGAGACCGACCCGCCCTATGCGGTCTCGTTCATCGGCCTGTCGCCGACCTTTCTCGCGTTCGCCGCCAGCCAACTCGACTACGCGGTGAGACTCTGGCGCAACTGTCTGGCGGCGAATGGCTGGCCCGCCTATCCCTCACGGGTGGCGTGGATCGAGCCGCCTGGGTGGGCGACGTTTCAGTGGGAGGAAGGACTGATCGGGCGATGAGCGTCTATCTGCTCCACTTCGACCGACCCTATCGGCACGTAGTGGTTGGGCGGTCCAGGTTGTGCGCCGCCTTCGGCATCACGAGCATGGCACGGGTGCGCGGTTTCTCGCCGTGGTGCGTGACGCGGGCATCGGTTGGACGCTTGCGCGGCTCTGGCGCGGGCGCTCCCGACATTTCGAGCGGCGGCTGAAGAAGCGTGACTTCGGGCCGATCAGTCATGTGTGCCCGATCTGCTGCGGGAAGCGTCGGCGGTTGCGCACACTACGGCGCGAGCGTAATCAGCGCCAGCGGAGGCGCCGTGAGCTATCAGTTTAGAAAAGCGATCCGCACGAACACGAGCATCCTGCTGGCACTTGCCGCGCCCTCGGGTGGCGGCAAGACGTTCAGCGCGCTCCGGCTCGCGCGCGGGCTCGTCGGCGCGCAGGGGCGATGCGCGCTCATCGACACCGAGGCGGGTAGGGCGCTGCACTACGCGGATCGCTTCGACTTCGACCATCTCGATCTGAAGCCGCCGTTCTCCCCCGAGACCTACACGGGGGCCATCGTCGCCGCCGAAGACCAGGGCTACGGTGTCATCATCGTGGATAGCATGTCGCATGAGTGGGCGGGGGACGGCGGGTGCCAGGATCAGCACGACGACCAGCACGCGCGACTCGGCGGCGGCGAGAACACGAACGTACTCGCGTGGCGCGAGCCGAAGCTCGCCCACAAGCGCATGGTGTCGCGCCTCCTCCAATGCCGCGCGCATCTGCTCTTCTGCCTGCGCGCCGAGGAGAAGAGCAAGTTCGTCAAGGTGGACGGAAAGACCCGGATCGAGCCCGCTGGATGGGTGCCGATCTGCGAAAAGAGCTTCATGTACGAGATGACGGCGAGTTTCATGCTCCACGACGAGCATCCTGGCATCGGCGTGCCCATCAAGTTGCAGGAACAGCACAAGGCGTGTTTCCCCGCAGGCGAACTCCTGAGCGAAGCGGCGGTGCCTCCATTCTCGGCGCGCATGGTGCGCAGGGAGATCCTGCGACGGGTGGCGCTAGCCTTCCTGAAACACGCGCCGAGTCTTCACCGGGATTGTTCAGCGAGCCGCCCGGCGAGCGCGCGACTCTGCTCGCCCGCATCTCGACGCACACACCCGCTCGGATTATGGTCATCCGCAAGCGCCTCGAGATTCCGGACGGTAATCTCGAGAAGATGGACGTGTCGGCCTTGGAGATGCTGGCCCGCCACCTGGAGGCGAAGGAACAGGAGCGCGAACAACTTGCGGCACCGCGCCGCGAGGATGGTGCCCGCCGCCGTGCGTAGCCGTCAAGGGACGCGCTCAATGGGCCGGCGGCGGGTGCCATCGGTGGCGCGCTAGATGGCGATCTGCCTCTGCAAGAGCGGCGACCTATGTGTATCGCGATATGACCGATTCGCGCTGGATCGTCCGAAGCCCAGATCACGCTTCTGGATTGTCAGGTGCCTCCGCTGCGGACTCTGGCGCACGGAGCCGCAACTGACGGTGAGCGAGCTCGACCCCTTCTATCCGCCGTCCCGTTACTACGACGACGATGCCCTCATCCCCCACCACGGAGGCTGGCGGCGGGTCTGGTGGTGGCCGAAGGGTCTACGGACACCAGCGCGGATCCTTGAGTTCGGAACTGGCAACGGGCGGTTCCAGCGATGGGCGGAGTCCCAAGGCCACATCGTCGTCGGCTTTGATCGTAATCAACCGATGCCGGACTTCGCTGCGAAGTTCGATGTCTGCTGCGCGTGGCAGACGCTTGAGCATTTGCATCGCCCGGATCGTGTCCTTGAATGGGCCTTCTCCTGGCTGATAGACGGCGGGTGGCTCCTCCTGAGCATCCCGAATATCCGGAGTGTCGAGCGGGTGATCTTCGGATCGGCGTGGTCGGAGTGGGATGTGCCGCGGCACCTCTGGCACTTCTCCCCGACGACGCTCCGACGCCTCGTCGAAGCGGCGGGATTCCGCGTGGAGCGCATCATGGGACAGCGGATCATGACCAACGTGCGACTCGGGCGGCTCGGGAGTTTCCTCGCGGGCGGGCTGCTCGCCGCCGTCGGGCTGAGTTCGCGGATGACGCTCGTGGCGAGAAAGCCATGACCTCCTTGTGCTTCCAGCGCGGGTGCCGTGCGGCGACGGTCGCGATCGAGCGTCACGAGGAGTTCGATGTCATCCGACTCCGGGTTGTCTGCGCGGCTGGGCATTCGACGTGGCGGGGACCGGATGGGGCGGTGATCCCATTCGTCGCCCGCAAGGCGATTCCGCCGCGGGTCTCGATCATTGCCCGGAGAGTGCGGCGATGAGTCGCCTCCGCCGCCCGCCTGATGTCTACATCCTCCGCCAGATGGACAAGAATGGCACCGAGGCGAAACCGCGCGTGCATATCGAGGTGACGAGCAAGGGGGAGTTGACGTATGGTGTGGCGGTGTCGGCGGCGAACCTCGCGCGCGCTCGGAAGATCGCCGAGCGGGAGTTCGCGAGACTCAGAGCGTTCGCGAAGAAGGAGGGGGCATGATTCCAGCCGAGGCGTTGGCGTTCCTCAAAGCCGCCTGCGATGCCGCGAGCAAAGGGCCGGTGCTCGCCTCGCCGCTCAGCACGCGCTCGCGCTTCTGGCAGGTGGCGCAGACCGGGCCAGGGGCGATGAATATCGGGACGTTCGCCGCCGAGGCGAACGCGAAGTTCTGGGTCGTGGCGCGCGAGTGGTTGCCGACGCTGATCGAGGAGCTCGAACGGCTGTACGCGAGTCCCGCCGAGGCCGAAGATCCGGCGGAACCAAGGCCGAAACGGGGCAAGGTCGCCGATGCCCGATAAGCCCTTCAAGGTATTTGAGCGCCAGTGCGCCGAGCTCTTAGATGGTACGCGCTATCCTGCGAATACCGGAGGCCCCGTGGACGTGGAGTCGGGCGAGTGGATCGCGCAGTGCAAGCTCGTTCACGAGCTGAGCCTCGAGCGCCTGACGCAACTCGTGGAGCAGATCGACGCAGAGGCCGATCAGCGCGGCAAGCGAGGCTGTGTTCTCGTGAAATGCCGCCGGGGGCGCGGCAAGGAGTCGCCGACGCTGCTCGTTCTGTCGGTGGCGACGTGGGGGGCTGTCCCGTGTGACTCCTGCGGAGGGCCGACGAAGCGCGGTCGCCTCTGCGGGCGATGCGCGGAGAGAGCGTACTCGGGGAGGAAGACATGAGGAAAGTTGCAGCGGTCTGGTGCCTGCTCATTCTTGTGGCGAGCATCTTCGGCTTCTTCGCGGGGTATATCGCGTCCACGAGTCGCGTGTCTGATCTGGCGGTGGCATCAGAGCGGCCCACGTGGTCTTTGCCGCAACTCTCGGCCCACGATTCGCACCCGAGACTCATCTGGATGGCGCGACGCGGTGGCCCCGTGGGTCCGCCTTCTCAGAGTCTCGTGTCTGCGGGGCAATCGGCGTGGATCGACGCAACAGTCAACGGCATCCGCCAAACGCTGTTTCTTGACCGCTCGGATCTTGAGCAGGTCATAAACATGGTGAAGACGGGACCGTGTGACGACGTGTGCCCCGATCAAGCACCTAACGGCAAAAGGAGATAGACCCATGCGTATCGTCGCGCTTCTTCTCGTAGTCTCACTAACCGGCTGTGCCCACATCGCCGGGTACGCGGGTGCGCACCCGGCCTACATCAAGTGCAAAGGTAAGGGTACGGTCACGGGGCAGGGAACGCAGAGCGTCTCCGTCGGCGTCGGCGGCAGCGGGTTCAATGGATTCACCTTGACCATGGACTGCGGCGACGGGCTGGAGTACACGCAGCAGAAGGACGCGCCAGCCGTCGTCCCGGCGAAGTAACAAGGTGAGCACACAATGATCTGCGCCGACCTCGCGAGGACCACCTTCCTCATCGGCTGCGTCACGGGCGGGCTCGTGGTGCTGCTCTTGGCGCTCGGCTGGGCGGCGGTGCGGCGGTGAAGGAGCAAGCCCCCGCGCGGAAGGTGCTCAAGGGGGAGTGACGTGACACACCCTCGTCTCGGCTTCGTGGTGGCGCTGGCGTTCGTCGTTGGACTCGGCGCTTTAGCCATCGTGGAATCGTGGGCACTCTCGCGGCCTACAGCGACTATGGTCTGCTATCCCGCCAACGGCGATCTGACCCTTCTGGTAACTCAATGAAGGACGCCCTCCTCTCCGCTGGCGTCGCGCTGCTAGCGACCCTCGCGTGGGGCGCGGTGGCAGTGCTGTGGCGATGAAAGAGCGCGAGCCGGTGTTTCCAGAGGTGTTGCTCCCGTGCGTTCGGTGGACGGACGACTGCCAAGGCAAGAAGGATTACGACGGGCGGCTCGTCAGCATTAGCACGCGATATTGGCCCCGTGGTGGCGGCTTCTGGGTGCTGCGTGACGGTGAGTTTCAGGACAATGACGCCCGGCCCGAGATCCGACCCAAAGCCAGCGCTTCCATCGTTCTCAACCATGGTGAGCCCGACAAATACGGCTACGGCAACTACATCGTGATCGCCGAGCAGGACTTCGAGGCTGACACCGAAGCTGAGGTGAAGGCTTTGGTGGAGGCCTGGGTAGCAGAACAGTTTCGCGCCATTGCTCGGAAGATTCTACCGTGAAGCTCACTCTTGGAGTCTTGCTCCTCCTCACCGGCTGCGCCTCCGGCCCGCTGGTCGCTCCCGCGTGGACGCAGCTCGGCCTCCCGCCCTACAAGGTCGGCGAGGTCACGGTGGTCGTCCTCGACGAGCAGGAGGTCAAGCGCGTGTGCCGCCACCCGTACTCGCGGGGCTGCTACAAACCGTGGGACGGGGTGATCTACACGACGGCGGACGTGTGGGCGCTGCTCCACGAGGTCAAGCACGCGGTGGAGGGGGAGTGGCACCGATGACAGTGACGAGGGCGGTTGGCCACGCGATGCATGTGGTGGTGATCTTTGCGGCTGTCGTCTTTCTGCTCGTCTTCCTGCTTCCACTGACACCTCTCATTGTTGCGTACTACTGGCTAAGAGACGCCTGGAACGAGTCAGAGGCCAATCCTCCGACGTGGTGGCCGCGATGAGCGCGCCTGACGGCCTGCCGCTGCGGGAGGAAATCGCCAGGCTCCTGGCCGAGATCGAACGGCTCAACGCCGAGATGGGGCAATTAGCGACTGAGCGCGACGCCCTCCTCACCCGCCTGCGGATGGAGCGGACCTTCCCGATCATGCGCGGGTACGAGAAGCCGGAGCAGACCTGCTCGGCGTGCGGTGCCACGCGCCGGCGTGACCAGCACCGCACGACGATCCCGTGGAACGTCGCGGACAAGGCGTACAGCGTCTACCGGGAGCGATACGGAGACAGCCAGTCGCTAGAGGAGCTTGCGAAGCGCGGCGGGTTCAGCGCCGGGGAGATGGACATGCTCTACCCGGCGTGGCGGCGCGAGTGCGACGAGCGCGACGCCCTGCGCACTGAGGTAGAGAATGCGCGGAAGGCATTGGGCGAGCACTCGAAACACGACATCGGCGAGACGCTCGCCGGGGCGATCAACAACGTGCTGCAAATCGCGTTGACCTCGAAGGAGAACGCCGAGTCGCACCGCGCCGACCTGCGCGCGGTCGCGGAGGCGCTGGAGTCCCTCACGAAGTGGGCAGACACCGTGTCGTTTACATCCGATCAGGGGATCGCCGCTATCGGGACAGCGAAGGCCGCCCTCGTCCGCCCCGGCGTGCGCGCGGTGAGGGAGGAGCCAGAATGATGGGCCGACGAGTACCTCTCTGGGCTATCGTCTACGCGCTCACTCCGCCAATTATAAGGAACACACTCCCCAAACGCCTCCTCATGGCGCTGTGGGTTCGCATGATCAGGACGATCTGGTTTATCGAGGGTATCCGCGACCGCATACAGGAGAGGCGCGAAGCGAAAGGGCGCGATGACTGACGCCCCAGCGGCGCGCGGTGAGGGAGGAGAAGGGATGACTTGGCTCTGTCGCTTACGTAATAAGAAGATCCCCGTGCGGGCGTTCAGCGACGACGCCAAATACTGGCGTAGCTGCGCAGTTGGTGAAGCCCACAAGCGTACTCGGTTCCGACGCTATCCCGGTTCGTGTGCTCCTTGTGACGCAAGTTTGATAGAACTCGGCAGTCGGTTTTCTCGCGCTGTCTTGACCAACCGACGCAGCCACGCTCTGCAACTCTACTTCGCCATCCAGCGTCGGGTGACACACTTAGCTAGGGCCGGTCGATGACCCCCGACGAGCAGGCGGCGCGGGAGATCGTGTGCAAGTCGCTCGCCGTACGTGCCGAAGAATTGCAGCACGCTCTGGACGATCACAACGGCTGGCTAGGCCAAGTGTATTTGTCCGCGCTGCTCGACGAGATCGCCGCCGCCCTCGCGCGGGCGCGGGAAGACGGGATCATGTCGCGCCGCGAATGGTGGGAGGCGCTGCACGCGACCTACTACGCCATCTTTCAGCGGCAAGCGCCGGAGACCAAGAAGCCGTGCGATATGTCGCATGAGATCGTGATTGCCCGGATCACAAACCAAATCGAGGGTTAGGCCCGATGGCTAGGCGCCTTACCGGCTATGCGGCGATGCCTCGCCTTACACTTCTATTATGCTGCACCGCGCAACGTCTACGACCTTCTGGCGTTACTACGCTGACCTCTTGCGGCAGATCGAGCCTCTTCTCAAGGATGCGAAGGGGCTCGTGGCTTCTGCGGCTTCTGTGGTTACGTCAGCCGCTACAGCTACCAATCAACTTTGGCTCAAGAAGATAGCAGTGGACTGGCAGGGCGTATCACCGTGGTGGTCGGCGTTGCCGATCGGGCTGCTCGTGATTTGGGGACTGTTGTGGGCGAACTTCAAGAAATATTCGGAGGTCGAGCAACAGCGTAATGCTCTCGAAGCAGAGAAGCAGAACCGAGTTGACCGCTACGGTGTCGTGACCCGCTTGGCTCAGTTTCGCGCCAGCGGGACCACGCTTCTAAATGAGCTTATTTCTACCCAGCGTGACGCCGATTATTGGATTGCCAGAAGCGACAAGTGGGCAGAGGAAGTGCTGGTGATTCTCCGAACAAAGGCCACGCCATCTGACATCGCGCGCTTTGAGACTATTCATCAGTTCAGTCCAGAAAGTGCGGCGATGATGGGCTACGGAAATAAATACGCGCTATATAGACAAATCCTGAATGAACGCTTGCATCGGTTGTTCGAGACCATGCGTCGGATGGAGGAATCTGGCTACGGCGACTAGGCGAACGGCAAGCGTAGTTGTCTCATGCGGCGCAGCCACACTAACTGACGGCGCGCCGCCTGGATGGTTCGAACGTGAGACGTTTGCCGCTGACCATTTGAATCGCCGCTTCGGTACGCTCCACGTCGCTGAGGCGCCGGGCGTTGTAGCGGAAATCGAATTCGCTAAGGTAGCGGTGGAGGTGGTGATAGCTCCAATGATGATAGGTGCCCATGACGCCGCGCTTGAGCAGGCCGAAGTAGCCCTCAGCGGTGTTCACGTGGGCAGTGCCCCGCACATACTCCTTCTGCGAGTGCTTCACGCTCTCGTGCCCGGCAAAGGTGCGGTCCAGGCCCTTGTAGACATTCAGGTCGTCCGTCATGATCGTTGCGGCGGGCGAGACACCTTCCCTCAGCACCTTCCGAATGTTTCGGACAGTGACGCGAGGCATGACCACCGAGCGCACGTTGCCGCCGCGCTGCACCATGTCACGCAAGAGGTGTGCGAGACCGCGCGCGCGGACTTCGCGGCGCTCCTCGACCGCGATTCGCCTTACCGCACGCGGGCGTGTGAGGTGGAGACATGATCGTTGTAGAATCCTCTCACTCCACAATCAAGTAAGGAGGGCGCTATGACTCAATACCGACAGGGTGATGTCCTGCTCGTCCGAGTGAGGGAGATCCCAGCTGCCGCCACGCTCGTCACGGGCGCGGATGCTCGGATCGTCGAGCGCGGGGAGCTTACGGGGCACGCGCACCGCTTGGAGGGGCTAGCCGAGATCCGAACCCGCTACGGCGTGATGTACGTCGAAGCGGGCCAAGGGGCGAGCCTCGTCCACGAGGAGCACGCGAGCATCGCGCTCGATCCCGGGGCCGGGGATTATTCCCTTGACTAAGGGTGCCACAGTAGGCGATAATCGCCGCCGCACGCCACGAAAGCGGGTGCGGAGGACACCAATGACAATCCTTGTAGGGATTGTGTGTGCGGACGGCTTAGTGATCGGATCAGACACACAGGAAAGCGACGACTGGATGAAGCGGTATGATGTGCAGAAGATTTATGGGACGAAGCGATTTGGATTTACTGATGTGGAGTTATTTATGGGAGGCACTGGTAGCTCCGCCTATATCTCCCGCGCCGCCGAACTAATCGCTGACTATGGCTACGCGCCGTTTTTTACGAGACCGCGCGAAGTCGCCGACATTGCCGAAAAAGCACTCGGGAAAATGCGCGACAGATACGGCGAGGATTTAGAGCTAGAACTCATTTTGGGTGTCTGGTGCAAGAACGCTCCGAGCAAAGAGGAAGATGAAGACGCGCCGATGCCCTTCAGTCTATATAACGTCTTTCCACCCGAAGAGAAGGAAGTCCTTGGCGTGGCGGAAATCGTAACGGACTATACGGCGCTTGGTAGCGGTGCTCCGTTTGCACGCTACCTCTTTGATCGACTGCATCCAGCGAAGGGATTATCGCTCGATAAAGCGATCCAGGAGGTTGTTTACGTCATAGAGGAAGTGAAGAAGGTTGATCTCTATTGTGGCGGTGAAACCCACGTGATGGCACTTCGCGAGAGGAAACTCGAAGTGCTGAAGCAGGAACGGATACGCGAAATCGTTACTGCGCTCAACGCCGCCGACAAGAGCATTAAAGGTCGGCAGCAGAACATGATTGGGCGATCTACGTCTTTGTGAGACGAGCAAATGTCAGCACGGGCGCTGCCACAAGACTCTTAATCGTGTCCGCAAATAGATCAAGTCGCCGCCGCCGATTGAACCGAAATTCAAACTCGTCAAGGTAGGCGGGAAGATGCTTCGCGCTCAGATGGTGATACGCCCCGACGATGGAACGTTTGAACAGCGAGAAGACGCCCTCGACGGTATTGGTGTGGACGTTGCCGCGCACCCACTCATTCTCGGAATGGTTCACGCTGTCGTGGGTCACGTTGCTCTCGCCCGCCGCCCATCTGTAGCCCGCCCAATCGTCTGTGTAGATCGTCTTGTGATCTTTCGTCGTGTGCTGCTTGATGAAGCCGTGGAGGATGCGGCGCGTGGGCCGTTTCTCGACCTTCAACCGGACTTCGCCGCCGCGTTGGATCGCGCCCAGCACCATCGTCTTGTTGTCGAGCGCCGTCCCGCGTCCGCGCCCGCCCCGACGCTTCCCGCCGACGTAGGTCTCGTCCACTTCGACGACGCCAGAGAGGGGAGCGATATCAGCGTCCTTCATCGCGGCCCGGATGCGGTGGCAGAGGTACCACGCGGTCTTGTAACTCGTCCCGAGGACGCGCTTCAGCTGGTTGGCCGAGACGCCTTTTCGAGACTCGCACATGAGGTACGCAGCGAGGAACCACTTTTCCAGCGGCAGGTGAGTGTCCTGGAAGATCGTGCCCGCTGTCGCGGTGAACTGATAGGAGCACTTGGAGCATTCATAGCGATTGAGCGCCCGGATCGTGGAGATAGTCTTGGCCTGACAACGCGGGCAGGCGACCCCCTGCGGCCAGCGGAGACGCTTGAGGTACTCCCGGCACTTTTCCTCGGTGGAAAAATCCCGCTGAATCTCGATAATGGTCATAGGAGCCTCCATGAAGCCGAGAAAGCGGAAGCAAGTGCGCACGGCGAGAGCTCGACGGCATCCGCCGTCACCCCTCGAAACGATGCCGACTGCCGACCTTCTGCGCTCGATTCGTGGCGATCTCGCGGCTCAGGCGAAAGCCGCTGGATTGGCCGAGCCTTCGACCCGGCAAACACCGCGAAAATCGCGGTCCAAGTAGCCCAGCCGTTCATCACTGACTACGTTACTAGCCCAATTACCCTTTGTCAAGTAAATAATCATTCCGGGGCCTATCAAGTGACCCGCCAGCGGGAGTTCGATGGCGAGCAGGCCCGGATGGTCAATGACTGAACCCGCGCGCGTCCCGGCCCATCGGCGCTACGAGATCGTCGCCTACGGCCGCAGCGAGACGCCGATATACTACGAGGAGATCGGCGACTATTCGGGCGAGTGGCTGATGCTCGCCCGCTCGCCGTCCCCGGTCCTCTTCATGCTCTACAAGGACTCCTACGGCTCGTGTTCTGGGTGCGACTCCTATGAGGCCGAGGTCTCGCGCTTCGACGCCGGCGTGACGCTTGAGGCGGCGCGAGCGTTCGCCGAGCAGTACAAGCCGTTCCTCGCGATCCCGCAGGAGACGATGCGCGGACTCTGCGACGCGAGAACCCTCGTCGAGGTGCTGCCGAAGAACGTCCACGACGAGTATTCGAGGGCCGGCTCGCTTGAGAATATCGCGGCGACGTTCATCCTCGCGGCGAAGATCGACCAGGGGTGGCCCATCCTCTACGAAGACATCGGGCCGGCGCGCAACCAGGAACTCCGCGCCCGCGCTCTCAAGGCGTTCGGGTATGACAAGTGGATCGAACGGTCGGGCGCGATGGTTGTGGACCGGCGCGGCGAGGACGAGCTCGTGAAGGCGGGCGATGAGGTGTTTCTGCACCTGAAGGACGCCTCCACTGATCGGCGCTACCTCCTCCGCGTCCCGCCCAGGGACGATCAGCGCCATCGCATGGTTCGGGTGCGGCAGGCGGTCGCGTGGACGTTCGGGTTGGGAGAGGATGCCTATAACCCCGACCAAGAAACGTGAAATGACCTCTCGCTCTGCTCCGGCCCGATGATCCTCGACCTCTCCGAGATTGAGTCCTTCGGCGGCCAGTTGTTGATTCCGTCTCGGGATGCTGGGCTCGTGCCCTGCCATCTCTGGGCGACGCAACGCTACGCGCTGGCGCAGGTGGCGACGGGTCTTGAGGACGGTATCCACGAGTTCGTGATCCTCGCGGGTCGCCAGGTCGGCAAGACGACGTTCTGCGATCTCCTCGATCTCTACTGGCCGCAGCGCCACGCGGGGACGGCCGGCATGCTCGTCAGCGACGAGGACGCGAACCGCGACTTCCGCCGCGACGTGTTACGCCAGATGCTCGACTCGCTCCCTCGGGGGTGGAAACAGCGGGGGCGGCTCGACAACTTCGGCATGCTCGCGTGGGATAATGGCTCGCGGCTCATGTTCTCGGCGGCGAGCACGCGGCGGAGCAAGAGCTTCGGACGTTCGCGCGGTCTCAATTACCTCCACGCCGATGAGGTCGGGGCGTGGCCCGACCAGACCCGCGTCGCCGCGCTGCGCGCCGCGCTCTCCAAGCGCCACCCCCAGCGGCTCTATCTCTGGCCCTCGACCGCGCAGGGCTACGGGGTCTTCTGGGAGATGTGGAAGACGGCGCAGACGGCCGTGACCCAGAAAGCCATCTTCATCCCGCCGTGGCGGCATGAGCTGTACCGCATCGAGCGGTCGCAGCGCGCCATGTGGGAGCGGTATGGCGAGATGCCCGCCACGCCCGAGGAGCGCCAGTGGCTCGACGCGGTGATGCGCATCTACGCCTACACGATCCCGCATGAGTACGTCGCCTGGTATCGCGCCACGCTTGCCGAGGACTTCGCGGGCGACGAGACGCTCATGGCTCAGGAGTACCCGAACCTCCCCGAGGACGCCTTCCAGTCCTTCGGGGATAAGTTCTTAGCACCCGGCTTGGTGCAGCGCCTTCGGCTCGACCTCGCGGATGCTCCGACGCCGACGGGATATCGCTACGAGTGGGGTGCGAATCTTGACGAAAGCCAGGTACTCGCGTGCGACCCGGACGACGCGCCACTGCTCGTCTGGGAGGAGCCCAATCCGAATGGCGTCTACGTCGTCAGCGCGCATCCATCTTGGTCGAGCGGCAGCGGCGAGAATGCGGCGCAGTTCGTCTGTCAGGTCTTCCGCGCATGGCCGGATCGGATGGTCCAGGTCGCCGAATACGCGGCGGAGACGGGGGCCATGTATCAATTCGCGTGGACGTGCCTCCACTTGGCCGGGGCGTATCGGACGACGCTCCCGCCCTATTTCATCCTCGAGATCGGGACGACGGGTCAGCACGTCCTCCAGGAGATCCAGCGGCTTGAGCAATACGGCTTCGGGCTCTCGCCGAGCGCCGTCAAGAGCCGCGACGTGCGCGACATGCTCGGCTCGGTGCGCCATTACCTCTACCGCCGCCCGGATACCTTCCGAGCGAGCGTGCTCCTTCAGTGGAAAACACAGCCGCAGAATCGCCCCTGGGTGCTGCACGAGTTGCGCGACGAGATCGAGCGGCGGCATCTAACGATCCGCAGCGAGGCCCTCATCGACGAGCTCGCTGCGCTCCGCCGCGGCGAATCCGGCGATCACGACCAGATTGAGGGGAGTGGTACGATGCACGACAGTCGGGCATTGTGCGCCGCGCTCGCCGTAGAAGTCTGGCTCAAGCAGGCGATGCCGGATTTGCGTGGTCTACTCGCGCCGAAAGAGATCGAGAAGGGGACGCCGGCGACGGTGGAGGGGCAGCTCGTGGGGACGTTTCTCAATCGGCTCCTGACGACGGGGCGGACGCAGTAAATGGCCTACGACGAGTTTCTCCACCGCAAACGGCGCGAGTGGCACGGCGAGGCCGTGCCTGGGTCGGGCCTATTGCCGACCAGCCTATTTCCCTTTCAGACGAAGCTCGTGGAGTGGGCGCTTCGCAAGGGTCGCGCCGCGCTCTTCGCCGATACCGGACTCGGCAAAACGCGCATGCAACTCGCGTGGGCGTCGCAGATCCCCGGTCGCGTTCTGATCCTCGCGCCGCTCTGCGTCGGATCGCAGACGATCGCCGAGGGAGAGGCGATCGGCGTCAAGGTCGGCGAGCTTGGGAGTCCGGGCATCGCGGTCACCAATTATGAGCGGCTCCACCACGTCCGCCCCAAGGACTACGCGGGTGTGGTGCTCGATGAGTCGAGCATCCTCAAGGCGTTCGACGGGCGCACGCGCACGCGACTAATTGAGGCATTCCAGCGGACGCCGTATCGTCTGTGCTGTACCGCGACGCCAGCACCGAACGACACGGCAGAACTTGCGAACCACTGCGAGTTTCTCGGCGTGATGACGTGCGCCGAGATGCTCGCGACGTTCTTCGTCCATGTGGACGAAGGCGAGGGTCGGCAGACGTGGCGCCTCAAGGGGCACGCGCACGCGGCGTTCTATCGCTGGCTCGCGTCCTGGGGCATGTTCCTGCGGCGACCCTCCGACCTCGGCTTCAGCGATGAGGGGTACGACCTGCCGCTGCTCCGCATCCACGAGCATGTCGTCGCGGCCCCGTCTGTTGCTGGGGCTCATCTGTTTGACGCCATGAATCTCTCCGGGCTGAGCGGACGCCTGCGGGCACGTCGGGCTTCCCTCTCCGCGCGCGTACTCGGCGCGGCATCGCTGCTTGGCGGTCCGGAGCCTGCAATCGCGTGGTGCGGACTGAATGACGAGCAGACGGCGATCATGACGCTCCTGAACGGCACCTGCGCGAGCGTCCAGGGGTCGGACGATGAGGACGCCAAGCGCGAGGCGCTTGGGGCATTCCTCAACGGTCGTCGCCGCGTCCTTGTGACCAAGCCGCGCATCGCCGGGTTTGGGCTCAATCTCCAACACTGCGCTCGGATGGTCTTCGTGGGCCTCGGCGACAGTTACGAGCAGTATTATCAGGCTATCCGCCGCTGCTGGCGGTTTGGGCAGCGGCACCCCGTGGACGTGCATCTGGTCGTCAGCGAGGCTGAGCGCGGGATCGTGGCGAACGTGCAGCGGAAAGAACGCGAGCATCAGGAGGTCACCTCGAAGATGATCGAGCAGATGCGCGAGGCCGAGCAGGAGGAACTTGGCGTGACCACGCGGCAGCGCGTGGCGCATCGCCGCGAGACAACGAGCGGCGAGGCGTGGACACTCCATTTGGGCGATTGCATCGACGTGCTCAGTGACCTCCCCGCCCAGAGCGTGGATCTCAGCATCTACTCACCCCCCTTCCTCTCGCGCTACACGTACACGGCAAGCGAGCGGGATCTCGGCAACTGCTCCACCCGTGAGGAGTTTCTTGAGCACTTCGGCTACGTGGTGCGGGAACTCCAGCGCGTGACGAAGCCGGGGCGTCTCTCCTGTTGTCACATCGCGCAGCCCACGACGACCAAGACGCAGCACGGCGTAATCGGGCTCGCGGATCTCCGCGGCGCGGTCATTGAGTCGTTCGTGCGCGAGGGGTGGGTTTATCACGGCGACATCTGCATCGATAAGGATCCGCAGGCGCAGGCGATCCGCACGAAGAGCAAGGCGCTCCTGTTCGTGCAACTCCGCAAAGACGCCTCGTGGCTTCGCCCAGGACTCGCGGACTTCATCCTCGTCTTTCGCGCGCCCGGCGAAAATGCGGTGCCGATCCGACCTGACATCACGAACGAGGATTGGATCGAATGGGCGCGCCCGGTGTGGTACGGCATCAGGGAATCGGATACCTTGTCGGTGCGCGCGGCACGGGCGAATGACGACGAGCGCCATCTCTGCCCGCTTCAATTGCCCGTCATCGAACGGTGTATCCGGCTCTGGTCGAATCCCGGTGAAGTAATCTTATCACCGTTCGCTGGCATCGGCAGCGAGGGCTATGAAGCGATTCGGCTCGGTCGTCGCTTCATCGGCATCGAGTTAAAGGAAGAATACTGGCGAGCAGCGACGCGCACGCTGATGACGCTGGAGATCTCACTGAACGCGCAGGCGTCGCTGCCGTTATGATCCCCTCGAGGCCGCCCGCGCGGGTGAAGTTGGCGCCCACGCCGACCCGGCTCGAGAGAAAGTGAGGACAGCGGACGAGCGGGAGACGTGACGGCCTGGCGGGGCCGGCGTCCTGA
>JACXTT010001597.1_pt1 | contig 37382 bp, 26 predicted proteins | sample 9270951 | NCBI WGS metagenome assembly JACXTT01 (sample SAMN15532306, study PRJNA645909) | rock metagenome | isolation source: weathered quartz diorite | place: Puerto Rico | collected 2017-06-21
CTGGAGCAGGGATACGTTGCACCACGAACTCCGACAGAAGAAACCCTGGCCCGCATCTGGACTGAAGTGCTCAAACTTGACCGCGTCGGCGTCCACGACAACTTCTTTGAACTCGGCGGCGATTCCATCCTCGCTATTCAGATTATTTCGCGCGCCAACCGCGCAGGCCTCGGGCTGACTGCGAAACAATTGTTTCAACATCAAACCGTTGCAGAATTGGCAATGGCAGCTGGTGAAGCTGTTTCGTTGCAGGTCGAACAAGGTTTAATCACCGGTTCCGTGCTGCTAACTCCGGTTCAGCGGCGGTTTTTTGAACAGGAGTTGCACTGCCCTGATCATTGGAATCAAGCCGCTTTGTTCGAGCTCAGTGAGCCCGTTCAAATCGAGGCGCTACAGAAAGCCGTCGAACACATCTTTGCTCATCACGATGCTTTGCGCCTCCGATTCACCAACGAGGCTACAGGGTGGCGCCAATTCAATCATGGCCTCAACGGCGAAGTGCCGTTCGCCCTAACCGATCTTTCCGCTGTGCCTCGAGCCCAGCTCCGAGCTGCGATCGAAGCGCTCGCGGCGCAATGCCAATCGAGCTTGAATCTCGCGGCCGGACCTATATGCAAGATCGATTTGATTCGTCACGGGGCGGGCGAACGCGACCGGCTGCTGATCGTTGCTCATCATCTTGTGATCGACGGCGTATCGTGGCGCGTCTTGTTAAGTGACTTGCAGGCTGCCTATTCGCAAGCAAGCCGCGGGAAAGCGATCGATCTGCCTCCCAAGACAACTTCGTTCAAAAGATGGGCGAAGGAACTCTCTGACTACGCGCAAAAGAACAACACGCTAAGTGAGGAGTCCGATTTTTGGTCGAACCAGCCATGGTCCGAAGTGCGCTCGCTTCCCCTCGATCGCAACGCGGGACTCAATACTGAAGGTTCCGCACAATTCCTTACCGTTACTCTCTCCCACGCAGAAACTCAGCAATTGCTCCGCGACGTTCCTGCGGTCTATCACACGCAGATCAACGATTCCCTCTTGACCGCGCTGGCGCAGACCTTGGCATGCTGGACTGCGTCGGACACGATTGCCTTGGACCTTGAAGGTCACGGCCGCGAAGACATCCTTCCAGGTCTCGATGCCTCTCACACTGTGGGTTGGTTCACCACGGTTTTCCCGGTTTGTTTGCGGTGTTCGCCCGAAATCGCACCCGGTCTGGCGTTGCGTTCAGTTAAAGAACAATTGAGAGCCATTCCAAACCACGGCATCGGATATGGGCTTTTGCGCTATTTGGGGCCAGCGCAAATTCGCGAGAAACTCAACCTCCTCTTCCAGCCGCAGGTTCAGTTCAACTATTTGGGGCAATTCGATAATGTGCTTTCCGATTCCAGCTTGTTCCGGCCCGCAACCGAAAATGTTGGTCCCTGTCAGGATGCCCGTAACCTTCGGCCTTACTTGCTGCAAATCAACGCGGGCATCACTGGCGGTCAACTCCGTGTCTCGTGGATCTACAGTCAGAACTTTCACTTGCTTAGCACGGTCGAAACGGTGGCCGCGCAATACTTGCAGTTTCTCAAGGATCTGATTGCTCACTGTTTGACGCCCGAAGCCGGTGGCTACACTCCCTCCGATTTTCCTCTGGCCAAACTCACCCAAAGCCAATTGGATGGTCTCATTGAAAACAACCGCCTTATCCAAGATCTCTATCCTCTCTCGCCAACTCAGCAGGGACTCCTCTTTCATACTCTGTCCGCTCCCGAATCCGGCACGTACTTCATGCAGTTGACGTTCAAGCTCGACGGCGAGTTTGATCCACATGGGTTTGAAGAATCCTGGAAAGAAGTGATCGGACGCCACACCACTTTGCGCACCGCCTTTCGTTGGCAGGAGTTGGAAGAACCGCTGCAGCTAGTTTATGAAAGAGTTGCAATCCCTTTCGAGCGCTTGGATTGGAGCAACGCGCCAGAATCGGAGCACGACGAACTGCTGCACCACTACTTGAAGGATCAAAAAAGAAATGGATTCGACCTTAAGCAACCACCACTCGTGCGGCTAACTCTGATCAACTTGGGAGCCGGCACGTACCAATTTGTATGGGCGTGGAGTCACTTGATCCTCGACGGTTGGTGCGTGCCCCTCGTTTTGCGGGAAGTTTTCTTTTGTTACCAGCAGCGGCGCGGCCTCACCGCTCCCCCGATCCGACGCGACCGGCCTTACCGCGACTATATTTCCTGGTTGCAGAAACAGGATCTTTCGAAGGCGGAGGCCTATTGGCGAAAAGCGCTAAAGAATTTCGCCGCACCGACTCCAATTGTCACGGGTACCCGCGCTCAAGTGTTACCGCATGGCGCCTACTGCGAGCGACATCTTGAACTCTCTGTGGCCGCGTCCGAGGAACTCCGCTCGTTCGCCCGCCGCCAGCAGGTGACCTTGAACATCCTCGCCGAAGCGGCCTGGGGATTGTTGCTCGGCCGGTACACCGGCGAGCGCGATGTCGTCTTCGGAGCGACCCTCTCCGGGCGCCCCGCGGAGTTGCCGAATGTCGAATCGATGCTCGGCCTTTTTATCAATACCTTGCCCGTCCGTATTCGAGTTTCCGAAAGCGATCTGGCGGGTTCGTGGCTCAGGAAGATTCAACAGGAGCAAGTAGAACTCCGCGAATACGAGTACGCACCCTTGCTTCGGGTCCAGGAATGGAGTGAATTGCCACAAAGCTCTCCATTGTTCGACAGCATTCTGGTATTTGAGAACTACCCCGTCGACGGTTCGGGCGAATGGGCCGATAAACTGAAAATCAGCAACGTCCAGTCATTCGAACGCACAAACTATCCACTCACATTGATTGTCTTGCCAGGAAAGCAAGTCTCCCTTCGAGTGCTGTATGAAGGTGGGTGTTTCGAAGAACACCAGATAACGGAGCTGCTCCGGCACTATACGGCCGTGCTGCAGGGTCTTTCCGCATCTCCCGATCGCCGCGTTTGTGAAGTGCCTCTCTTGACCGATGACGACGCGCGGCAACAAATTCGACTCCGGAACAACGCCGACACGCCTTTCTCTGACGCCAGCATTCATCAGTTGTTTACGGAGCAGGCGCAACGTACGCCGGACTCGATTGCCGTCGCTTGCGATGGCGAGAAACTGTCCTACCGGGACCTCGATCGAAGATCGAATCAGCTGGCCAACTATCTTCTGGAACATGGCGTCGGGAGTGGTTCACTCGTTGCCATCTGCATGGAACGCTCACTCGATATGATGGTCGGGTTGTTGGCAATTCTCAAGGCCGGGGCGGCCTATGTTCCCGTAGATCCGACCTATCCTGCTGATCGCATCCAATTCATGCTGCGAGACGCCGGCGCGAAGACGATTGTGGCGCAAGAGGCGACTCTTGCTAGCATTCACCAATCCGGCGTCAACGTATTGTGCCTAGACCGTGGTCGCAGAGAGATTTTCCGAAGCAGCGATCATCCGAGTCCTCGTATAAGCCCTGAAAGTCTCGCTTACGTAATGTACACCTCCGGTTCAACGGGCAAGCCAAAGGGCGTCATGATTCAGCATCGGAGTGTCGTTAACTTCCTTGAGTCCATCTGCCGTCAGCCTGGAATCATTTCTCAAGACGTCCTCCTTGCGGTAACCACGCTTTCCTTCGACATTGCCGCGTTGGAATTGTATGCGCCGCTGATCGCCGGTGGGCGCGTGGAAATCGCTACGCGCGATATCGCTATGGATCCAACATTGCTGTCGCAAAAACTTCGCAGCGCCCAGGCAACCGTTATGCAGGCCACGCCGGCTACCTGGCGCATGCTGATTGACTCCGGCTGGAAGGGCGACCGCAATCTGAAGATTCTTTGCGGAGGCGAAGCACTGGCCGCGGACCTCACCACCGCATTGCTGTCTCGTGGCCAATCCGTTTGGAACCTGTATGGCCCGACCGAAACTACAATATGGTCGACGACATATAAGGTAGAAGCATGTGAATCGGCCATCGCGCCGATTGGTCGCGCCATCGCCAACACGCAAATCTACATTCTGGACAGGGATCAAAACCTGTTGCCCGACGGCGTATCGGGTGAACTCTACATTGGCGGAACTGGTCTTGCGCAAGGTTATTTGCATCGTCCCGAGCTGACCGCGGAACGCTTCGTCCCCGATCGGTTTGCAGATACACCAAAAGCTCGGATGTACAGAACCGGCGATCTAGCGCGCTATCGAAGCGACGGAGTCTTGGAATACGTTGGACGAATGGACTACCAGGTCAAAATCAGAGGTCATCGCGTCGAATTGGCCGAGATCGAATCGGTGCTGGAAGCGCACGGCAGCATCGCCCAAGCCGTTGTAGTTGCGAGAGAATTTGCCTCCGGCGACAAGCGCCTGATAGCGTACGTGGCCGCTGCCACTGGGCTGGCGTCTACTTCTTCGGATCTCACTGCTTTCCTTAAAGAAAAACTGCCGAGCCATATGATTCCGTCCGTATTTGTCTGGGTTGACCACTTCCCGCTTACGCCCAACGGAAAGATTGATCGCAAGGCGTTGCCGCCGCCAAATCAGCCTCCCGCTCCAGATCAGTCCGGATCGGTGGTCGCCACAGCCGGTCTCGAACTTCAGCTCCAGAAAATCTGGGAGCGAGTTTTGGGAGTTCATCCAATCGGAGCACGGGACAACTTTTTTGAGCTGGGCGGTCATTCATTACTTGCGGTTCGATTATTCGCGCAGATGGAGAAGGTTTTCGGCAAGCACATTCCTCTGGCCACTTTAATACAAGCTCCCACAATCGAGAAATTCGCGGAAGTCTTGCGCCGTGAAGAGTGGTCTTCCGCGTGGTCTTCTCTGGTAGCTTTGCAGCCTTCCGGCAATGCAGCGCCCTTCTTTTGCGTACATTCGCTGGGCGCAAATCTCGTAAGCTATGCGCAACTCGCGCGCCACATTGGTCCTGATCAGCCGTTTTACGGTTTTCAGCCCATCGGATTAGACGGGAAAGAGGCTCCCCACGTGCATGTCGAAGACATGGCAGCGCACTACCTCCGGGAAATGCGGGCGATTCAGCCTCACGGTCCTTATTACCTAGGTGGGGTTTGTTTGGGCGGGGTCGTGGCTTTTGAAATGTCCCGGCAATTGCACGCTGCCGGTGACGACGTTGGGCTGCTTGTACTGATAGACGCAGGTTTTCCGGGTACGCCCAAGTACATGATTGAGAGAATGCATCGCGGCGGGCTGATGGCTCTGGCGGACTACTACCTCGGTGAAGTGTTGCTGCGTTCTCCAAAAGATGGCCTTTCCTATCTTGCGACGCGTCTCAAAAACGTCGTTAGGCGCGTGTTTCACGCTTTTTTTCATTTTGTCAATCCTTCTAACCAGCCCCGTGGTGACACAACCAGTTTCGAACGAATTCTCCGTCGCGTGAAGCAAGCCAATACCGTGGCCGCGGACAGCTACGTCCCGCAGCATTATCCCGGCAAAATCACGCTTCTCTGGTGCAGCGACACACCGTTACGCTCGTACAGAGACCGTCGAATGGCGTGGAGCCAAGTCGCCGGAGGCGGTCTGGAAGTGCACGCGATTCCCGGAAACCACCTAACGATGGTTGATTATCCACACGTCATCGCTCTGGCGGAGGAACTCACGAGCTGTTTGAGCAATAGTCGGAAGGCGGCTAAATCGTATGGGGCAAAAAAGTAGCCGGAAATATCCTGCCGCAGTCATGCACTTCGTGATCAATTACCGGTGAAGGGAAGTCCACTGATGAGCGCACCCGTAGGTAAGTTAGCCGTGAAGCTAGGCAACGACACAAACCTTTGGTTCAGCAATCTTCGGCCGAATCCTCGGGCGAACATACGATTGTTCTGTGTCCCCTATGCTGGTGGCGGAGCCCAGATCTACCAGCAGTGGCCGGATCTCTTGCCTCCAACGTTTGAGGTATGGGCTGTGAATCTTCCGGGCCGCGGCAAGAGATTGATTGAGCCATCCTTTCCCGATCTCCCGTCTCTCGTCGCGGCCCTGACCGAAGCTTTCAGGCCTCTTCTCGACAAACCCTTCGCCTTGTTCGGACACAGCATGGGGGCGCTGATCGCCTACGAAACCGCGCGCGCTCTCCGAAAAATCAATTCGCCGATGCCGGTTCATTTCTTCGCTTCCGGATGTTTCGCTCCGCATCTTCCTGACCCTTATCCCATTCATCATTTGCCGCATCAGGAGTTTCTTAATGAACTGCGCCGTCTCGGCGGTATGCCAAAAGAAGTCCTGGAAAGCCAGGAACTGATGGAGCTGATCTTGCCGTCCTTGCGCGCCGACTTTACCGCAACGGAAGAATTTGTCTACCAGGATGAGCTTCCTGTGCCGTTCCCCATCTCCGTTTTTGGAGGCTGGCGCGATCACTTGACCACCAAAGAATCACTCGAGGCGTGGCGGATCCACACGACTGGTTACTTCGCCATGAGAATGCTTCCCGGCGATCATTTCTTTATTCATAGCACGCAGAGTTTACTTCTGGACCTGATCGTGAGCGAGTTGAGGCATTCCGGGTCGACCGAGGGGGCGAGCAGCCAGTGAAGATTGTTTCCATCGTCGACGTGAATCTCCGAGAGCCTGCCTAGCCATCGTACTGGCAAGTTTTGCTCCCTAAAGATGAAGGAGTCAAGCGCATCGGGACCCTGAAGAAGAAAAGAATAAAGAATACGGAGGTTGAGCAGAGTTTTGCCAAAATACTGGAAAAGTTTGCGCACAGCCACCTAGTCGGTACGCTAAGTCGTTGACCCTAAGTAGGTTATTACTGGAAGCAAACGTGCCCAATACTCGAGTTGCAGTCGGAAGTTCTCAAAGGGAGCTGTCCTGATCTGTGACGACGAGTCCGTCTCAGGTTTGCATGGAGGGAGGGGTTCTATGATCCGGACACTAAAGCTGGCAATCTCCCTGGCGTTGTTGTTCGGTTTGCACGGATCGGCCGCCATGGCCGACGAAATCATCTTCAGCGGCGGCGCGGGCGGCCTCGTTGCGGTGACCGACAATACAATTACTGGTGCTCATGAGTTTGTCCTCTTCAACGGCCCATTGGATACACTCGTCATTAACGGAACTTTCGTCGCCTTTAGCGGAGTTCTCAACATCGATGCGACTGGCAACACCATGGATAACAGCGGAGACCTAATATTTGACAGCGGCACGCTGACGATCGCTAGTGGTGGAAACACCGAGGTATCGGCAAATCTGCTTGGGGCGGCGCTTGGTATTCTAAACGGACTTCCTTCGTTCGTTGGCGTGCTGGATCCCACATCTACCACGTTCGGTGATCTCTTGGCTGCTGAAGGCCCGCTGGTTGCGGGCCTCGGCGGGACCCAGTTCGAGATCGTATTGCCGGTCATTAACCCTCCTTCGATTGGGTTTCTTGGCGAAACAGTGAACTCCGGGGCGATCCTCGAGACCCCGGAACCATCGGCACTCGTTCTGCTTGGAGCGGGTCTGCTCGGACTTCTCCTCAAGAAATCTCTAAACTAAGAAAAACGGATCAAAATTCTGGAAGCCGGGCCCGAGTGCCTGGCTTTCGCGTTTCTGGACGAGCGGCAACGGATCGGTGCACCGCGCCGCTTGAGCGCCATCGCCGAGCACCTGAACTTTCACAAACCTGCTGAGCAGCTTTTTCTTACCCAGCCTGCCGTTACTCTCCAGATCAAAGCGTTGGAGAGCGACCTTGGCGTGAGGCTGTTCGATCGTAGGGGCGGAAGCGTTTCCTTGACTGGACAGGATTCCGTTTTGCTGGAGTACGCGACTAAGTGGAAAAACTTTTGCGAAGCCCATCAATAAGAATGGACGTTTCGAATCTACAGTGCCGACAACACTGTTGGCCGCGCCTGAGTAACAGCAGGCGCCCGTTGAGTGGTTCAGTGATTGTGGGAGACGTGGCGATGTGGAATGTGTCCGGAGGGCGAATCGCCGGCCTTTTGGGCACGGGCAAAAGATCTGGGCCGAAGGATTGTTACGAGCAGAACGAATAAGTGATTCTTGTTCTTCATATCTGATGAGAGAACCGCGGTCGCTAAGGCTCTAAGTCCTGAGGCAGGTCCCAATCTTTAGGACTAACATTCCACACAACACTTGCGATCCACCATCGCTTACCGTCGTATAGCATCTCGCAGGCGTTCACACGGCGAATGTCCGTCTTTCCATTTTCAATGGTCACGGAATTGTGGCTATAGAAAGCAGTAGCGATACGGCAACGCTCTCATCTACGCTGTCGGCCGCCAAGCTAATGCCGATCAGCTACAACTCGAAGCCGCGGGGTTAGTCGCCGTCTCGCGTGGCAGGTTGAAAGTTAACGAATTCTTACAGACTGACGTTCCACACAGTTATGCGGCAGGCGACGTTATCGGATTTCCGGCCCTCGCGAGCACATCGGTGGAACAGGGCCGACTCGCCGTCAGCCATATGTTTGGAATTCCCTTCGAGCACATGCCCGACCTGTTGCCCTACGGCATTTATACGATTCCGGAAATCTCCATCGTTGGCCAGACGGAGGAAACACTAACAGCCAATAGAGTTCCGTACGAAGTGGGGATCGCCAGGTATTCTGAACTGCCGAAGAGCATGATGCTCGGTGACGAAACCGGTATGCTCAAACTCCTGTTTGATCGCCAACGCGCAAGCTTCTTGGCGTCCATGCCTTAGGACAACGCGCGACCGAGATTATTCATATCGGCCAGACGGTACTCCACTACGGCGGGTCGGTGGAATACTTTCGGGATATGGTCTTTAACTATCCCACGCTCGCCGAGTCATACAAAGTCGCCGCCTTAGATGGATTAGACAAGCTCTAAAGGATCGAGCCCCCGGCCTCCCGCGCGACAGGCAGCGGGTCTACCCAACTGGACGACCTCACCGTAGTAAGAACGTATTACGAATCGCGGGGACCGGTGGCTAAAAGCGAACAGAAGAAGAAAAAGAAACTGAGAAGTGGCTCGTTGGATTTTGCTCTAACTTTCGAACTGCCTTCGGTTTAGCTTAGCTCCGGCAACTTCTGATGAAATCGCTACGCTGTTAACCGAAGGGTTGCACTTTCGTCGCCGACTACAAGAGCACCCGAATTGGGCGCGGGTGCTCTTCGCTTGCACGAGCTTTCGGGCGAATCTCGAGCGTCGTCCAGTCAGATCTCGAGCGAACTGTTACGTCGTTTATTCCGCGATGTATATATTCAAAGAGCGTAATTAAAGAGCTCTCTGAGCGAGCTATCTCACTTGGTTGGGCCCCCCCAGATGGCCCAGCACACGAATGTTATACTCGGCGCCAAAATCCGAAAACTCAATAACTTGCGAAAGAAATCTGGCAGGGCTACAATCAGGTTGACGGGCTTTCTCAGACTCGGTGGGTAATTTCATTACATTGCACACTCCTTGAAAGAGAGGCTCTTTCGGAAGGAGTACGCGGTGATCGCCGACAAGTGCATCGCGGAATTGTTCCTAACAGCAGCGAACTTGTGGTCGAAAAGTTGTGCCGAAAACGACAGGAAGCGATGGCAGTTTGATGGCATTTTGATGGCAGTTTCGTGATAAGAAGCTGGACATGGGAATAAGTCGTTTATTATCAAGGGCCGAGGTAGCTCAGTGGTAGAGCAGCCGATTCGTAATCGGCAGGTCGCGGGTTCAAGTCCCGCCCTCGGCTCCAGAGTGTTAGCCCCGTTTAGTCAATTCGATTGCACTCTCACGTACTTCGCGTAAACCCATCCTTGCTTTCCATCCGCCGCTTGTACGTGGTAGAAGCCGTTCGTCTTGCCAGCCTCTAACAGCCTCACCTGGTCACCCTTGTGAATCGTTTCGATCGCCGGATGCGAAGTCGAAGCATCCGCCCGTAGCTTCACATTTCGCGACGCCACAGCGGTCTGCAGAGGCACGGCAAGTGCGTCTTCTAACAAAGCCGCAAGTCTCAACCCTGCCAACGCAAGCCGCTTGTCCACGACCTGAATTTGCGTGTTGTAATACGCGTCATCCAACATCCCGCCGTCGTCCAGCCATGCCGCCTGGCTAAACGCGTGCGATTCGTTCGCCCAATCTTCCGGATTGCCGCTCGCCGCCATGTGGTTCGTAGCGATGAGTTCCTGCAAATGCTGCACGTAGGCATTCACATCCATGCCGGTGTGCATAATCATCCCGGTGTCCCATGCCCCGTGAAGATTGCACTTGCCGGTGCCGCAGGTGGTCGAACCGAACTCCGTAATGTGATTGTCGTTTCCGCCGCGCGCATCGCCAATGGCATGAAATGGCTGGTGGATGTCGCCCACAAAATGCACGATGAACTTCAACGCTTCCTGGCGTTCCGTTGACGTCTTCGTCGTGTCGGCTAGTATCTGCTTGAAATACGTAATCCGGTCCACGACGCAGTTCATGTGGTCTGTCGAGGCGCCTGGGTGCGTGTCGTTCGGCAAAAAGCAATCGCGATCGTTGGAAAAGGCCGCCTCGTTTCGGGGGATGTCCACAAAATGCCAGTTGTACGTCTCTTGGCGTTGGTTCCTAACTTGATCAGCCCAATTGGATACGGAGGCCAGCGTTACGTTACCCAGAATGGCTTGCACAGCGGTTTTTGTCTGAGCGCTGAGCATTGCTTCAGCCAGCGTACCTACTACTTCGTGCCCCTCCTGTCCCCACGCCTGCACAGTGGTTGGCGCAAACACCAGCAGCAGGGCGGCTGCCAGGCAAACTAATTTTTTCATGGTGAAATTCCTCGCGGACGTTTCTGGGAGAGAATCTGACGAGATCCTGTCTACTAGGAGAAAACTTAACCATTCGGGACCGCTCTGGTCAAGTGAGAAATGAATGCTGAAGAAAGAAGCTGCTACGGAGTCTTTTTCTGCTGTTGCTGTTTTTGCAGCTGCTTTTCAGTTTCTTCCAGAACCTTGCGGAACTCTGACACTGCCGGCACATCGGGCGAGCGCAATCCATTCTTAGCTACGTAGCGCCACAGCGGCGCTTGATTCAGCGGGCTCGCCACACTGCCGTCATAAACCGCGAACGAGTCCTCTACCTGTCCCATTTCTACCTGCGGATGCGGGCTTGTGCTTGCCGGGTCGCTTTGCGTGCCGTCCGACGGTCGGCCTTTCTGTCCGCCGATACGAATCCCATCATCGGTCGGCTGCAAAATGACAGGACGGTTGTTCGGCGAAGTTCCGCCAATCGTTGGTTGGACCAGTTTGCCACTGCCCCTACGGATCACGATGATTAGATCCGCCGTCGCCGTACTTATCACAGGATTCAGCCGTCCCCATTTCGTTAGCGCCTTTTCCACATCTTCTTGTGCGGTCTTGTTCGCCAGCGGAGCAGAGGGCGAGATGCCCGCGTCAGGGTCAATAAGTACAACCACAGTACGCGCGTTCAATACGGAAGCCGGCAGCACGGGCTTCTTTTTGTCGTTTCCGAACGCGGAGCTCGCCATAACTATCAGGGTAACCATCAAGACTAAATGACGGCGCATGAGATCCTCCGTGCCAACCCAAACCCCAACTTTAGCTCAAGATCGAATGCGTACGCACCGAACTTAGTTTCTACTCCTTGCCTGCAAATCCTTGTCGTTTTCCTGCACAATAAGTCTCCGTGTTCGCTTCGCGCACCAACTGGAGTCTTGCCGAAAATCGCCTCGCGCAGGCGCTCGGCGAGCATCGCCGCTGCGGCCGCCCGCTCCTCGATCTCACTCTCTCCAATCCCACCGAGGCTGGCTTTGTTTACGATGAATCCGCCATCCTCCCTGCTTCGCAAGATTCCGCCTCGCTCCGCTACGAACCGGTACCGCAAGGCCTTCTTTCCGCGCGACAGGCTGTCGCAAGCTACTACGCCGAAAAAAACGCTCAGGTCTCGCCCGACGATCTCTTCCTCACCACAAGCACCAGCGAAGCCTATTCCTGGCTTTTCCGCTTGCTCTGCAACCCCGGCGATGAAGTTCTCATCCCTTCGCCCAGTTATCCGCTCTTCGATTTTCTTGCCGACCTCAATGATGTTCGCCTCGTCCGCTACCCGCTTCTCTACGATCACGGCTGGCAGCTTGATTTTTCCTCCTTCGAGCGGGCTATCACCTCACGCGCTCGCGCCGCCATCGTCGTTCATCCCAACAATCCCACGGGCCACTACGCCAAAGCACCCGAACAAGCGCAACTCTCCGCACTCTGCGCGAAAAAGAATCTCGCTCTCATCGCCGATGAAGTCTTTCTCGATTTCGCGATTCAAGGCCTTCCCCAAATTTCATTCACAACTCAAGCTGGCACGCTCACATGCACCTTGAGCGGAATTTCAAAGCTTTGTGGCTTGCCTCAAATGAAATCCGCATGGATCGCACTTAGCGGGCCCGAAAATCTCAAGCATGACGCCTGCCAGCGCCTCGAAGTCATTGCCGATTCCTACCTCTCGATGAATGCGCCCATACAGCACGCGCTCCCCGCGCTGCTCGCCACACGCGCGCAATTTCAATCGCAGCTCCTCGCCCGCGTTCGCACCAATCTCGCCGCTCTTGATGAAATGCTTGCTGCGCAAGAAAACTGTTCGCGCCTGGCCTGCGAAGCCGGCTGGAACGTCATCCTCCGCGTTCCTGCCACACGCTCCGACGAAGACCTCGCCCTCGATTTGCTGCGGGAGTATAACGTCCTCGCACACCCTGGCCACTTCTACGATTTTTCCCAGGACGGCTTTTTGGTCTTGAGTCTGATCACGCCAGAAGAGATTTTCCGTGAAGGCGTGCGCCGTTTTCTCTCCTCATTTTCCAGCTAGCGCAATCTTCAGCAATCTTCAGCAGGGAATTACGAGTGGGATTCCGCGCCGTGCAATTCCGCATGACGGCCCTTTCCGCCCGGCACGATCGTTCGCACAATCACGTAGAGCAGCGGAATAAAAATCAAATTTAGTGTCGTCGCGGCAATCATTCCGCCAAAAACCGTAGTTCCTACGGAAATGCGTCCCGCCTTCCCCGCACCAGTCGCCAGCACCAGCGGCACAACGCCAAGAATAAACGCGAACGACGTCATCAGAATCGGCCGCAACCGGATCTTCGCCGCTTCAACCGCCGCCTCTGCAATGGAGCGCCCTTGCGCGCGCAACTGCTCCGCAAACTCCACAATCAGAATCGCATTTTTGCTGGAAAGTCCGATCAACATTACCAAGCCGATCTGGCAGTACACATCATTCTGCAGTCCGCGCAAATACTGCGCTCCGATGGCTCCCAGCAATGCCACCGGCACCGCCAGCAGCACGATGAACGGCAATACGAAACTCTCATACTGTGCGGCCAGCGTCAGATAGACGAAAGTCAATCCCAGCACAAATAGCATCAGCGCTTTTGATCCCGATTCCAGTTCTTCCAGCGTCAGTCCGCTCCACTCAAATCTCATTCCTTGCGGCAGGAGCTTCTTCGCCAGACCCTCCATGTCGGAAATCGCTTGCCCTGAGCTGCGTCCGAGCGCAGCCGACCCGCTGATTTCCGCCGACCGGAACAAATTGAAATGGCTGATCACCTGCGGTGTCGCCGTCTGCTCCAGCGCCACCAAATTGTCCAGCGAGATCATCTTCCCCGTATCCGAGCGAACGTAATACCCGTCAATGTCCTTCGCCTTATTCCTGAATTTCCCGTCTGCCTGCACATACACGCGATACGCGCGGTTGTTGAAGTCGAAATCGTTCACGTACACCGATCCCATGTACACTTGCAGTGCGTCCGTAATCTGATTGAGTGGCACGCGCAGACTTTTCGCCTTTTCGCGATCGATCTTCACCAGGTATTGCGGATCATTCGCCGTGAAGCTCGTGAATAGCCCCGCCAGCCGCCCGCTTTGATTCCCCTCAGCGGACACGCGGTTTGCCACATTCGCAAGCTCCTGCAAAGAATTTCCGCCCGGATCCTGCAACTCAAATTGAAATCCTCCAATGCTCGACGTGCCGGAAACCGTCGGCGCATTGAAGGGAATGAGCAGCGCTCCCGGCACGCTCCCCAGCGGGCCGCGCAACCGGTCAATCACTTGCGCAGCGCTGTGCTCTTGGCCTTTCCTCTCCTCAAAAGGTTTCAGCGCAATAAAAATCATCGCTCGGTTCGGAGCGCTTCCCGCGAAGCTGAATCCTGCAACCGAAAACGTGCCTTCCGCTTCCGGAATCTTCGTCAAAAACTCTTCCGCCCGTTCGCAGACCTGTCGCGTGTATTCGAGAGATGCTCCCTGAGGTGCCTGCACCAGCACCATGAACCAGCCCTGGTCCTCATCCGGAATAAAAGCTCGCGGCACCCGCTGATACACCAAATAGGTAAGGCCAAGCGTGCCGAAGAACGCCAGCGTCGCGATTGCTTTCCAATTCAAAACTCCTCGCACCGCCCGCTGATAAGCCTCAGTCCCTGCCGCCACCATCCGATTGAAAGCCCGGAAAAACGCGCCTTGCGCCCGCTCACGATGGTGTCCCAGGAAAATCGCCGAAAGGGCCGGAGTCAGTGTCAGCGCGTTGAACGCGGAAATCGCAACCGAAAACGCAATCGTCAGCGCAAACTGCCGGAACAAAATGCCCGTCGTCCCCGGAAACAGTGCCACTGGCACGAACACCGCCACCAGCACCAGCGAGGTCGCGACCACCGCCCCCGCCACTTCCTTCATTGCTACCGACGCCGCATTGTGCGGCTCTGTAATTCCCTCAACGATGTGCCGCTCCACGTTTTCAATCACCACGATTGCATCGTCCACCACCAGCCCCGTTGCCAACGTGATTCCAAACAGAGTCAGTGTGTTGATCGAAAATCCCAGTGCTTTGACGAAAATAAATGTCCCGATGAGCGACACCGGAATCGTAATCGCCGGAATAAAAGTGCTTCGCCAATCCTGAAGAAATACATAAATAACGATAATGACCAGCGCGATCGCCTGCAGCAGCGTGATGAGCACGTCTTTTATGGATTCGCCGATAACCGTCGTCGTGTCGAACGCCACCGCCGCTTTCAACCCCGGCGGAAAACTCTTGGACAGCCGCAGTAGTTCCTCTTTCACCGCTTTGTCCACGTCCAGCGCGTTGGCCCCCGGCAATTGCGTTACGCCGATGCCCACCGCCTCGTACCCGTTGTAGCGCAGTACGGAGCCGTAATCTTCCGCGCCCAATTCCGAACGGCCCACGTCCTTCACGCGCACGATCGTTCCGTCCGCGCCCGTCTTCAAAATAATGTTGTCGAACTCGTTCGCTTCCGTGAGCCGCCCGATCGCTCTCACGCTCACCTGATACGCTTGTCCCGCCGGCAACGGTGGCACTCCCACTTGTCCCGCCGCCACCTGCACATTCTGTTCTTGCAACGCTGCAAGCACATTACTCGCAGTTAATCCTCGCTGCGCCAGCTTCGCCGGATCCAACCAAAGCCGCATCGCGTACTTGCGTTCCCCAAAAACGAAAACGTCGCCGACGCCCTTCACGCGCTTGATCGCGTCTTTCACGTAAATGTCGAGATAATTGCTCAGGAACATGCTGTCGTACTGCGTGCCTTCCGTGTACGCGCCCGCTCCCAGCACGAAGCCGCTCGCCTGTTTTGTGATGATGACGCCGGTATTCTTGACTTCGTTCGGCAACCGCCCGAGCGCTTGGTTCACGCGGTTTTGCACGTCCACTGCGGCCAGATCCACATCGCGCGTCACGTCAAATGTCACCGTGATCTGGCTCGTGCCGTCATTTCCGCTCGAGGACGTGATGTACTTCATTCCCGGCACGCCGTTGATCGCTACTTCCAGCGGAATCGTCACCGCCGATTCCACCGTTTGCGCGTTCGCTCCGATGTATCCGCTCGACACCACGACTTGCGGCGGCGCCAGCTCGGGAAATTGCGCCACGGGCAACGTCGGAATCGCAATCGCCCCGCCGAGAATGATCAGCAGCGCGCACACCGTGGCAAATACCGGTCTTTGAATGAAAAAGTCAACGAACACGTTTAGCCTGGCCCCGGACCTCGAAATGACTCCACACCGCTATTACGCGTGTAAATCCGTCCCGAATCTTCTTTAGGAGGTCGGGGCTTCAGCCCCGACGTACTCGCCCAGAAAACGTGGACTTTAGCCCCTGAAGAAAGCATTACTCGCAGAGAGTGCCCACGAACTTAACGCCCCGCCGCAGATTTGCTGTCCGCCGGAGCCGCCTGCTCCGCAACAGGCATTCCGTCCTGCAGGAACTGCGTGCCGGACATAATGAGGTGCTCTCCGCCCTGCAGCCCGCTCAGCACCGGATAATCATTCCCCAGCGGCTCGCCCACTTTCAAAACCTTTTGCCGCGCAATCGTTCCGTTCGCTTCCTTCGAAGCCACAAACACAAAGAACTGTCCGTTGATTCGCACTGTGGAAAGAATCGGCACCACCGGCCCTTCGTGCGTGCTCCACGTCACTTGCGCGCGCACTTGTTGTGCAATCCTCAGTTTTGCTGCCGTGTTTGGCACCAGCGCTTTCGCCAGCACCGTCTGCGTGTCCGTATCCACCTGCGGCGAAACGAACGTCACACTTGTCTCTGCAAGCGTCTTCTGATCTTCATCCACCAAACGCACCGACAATCCCAGTCTTAGGTTCTTGGAACGGTCCACCGGCACATAGATGTAGGCTTCCAGGGCACCTGGTTCGGCCACCATCGTCAGCAGCGTCGCCACGCTCACACGATCGCCCACGTGGACGGGAACGTCGCCCACGATTCCATCCATCGGTGCGCTCACCTGGTAATATTTCAATTCCACTTTTTGCGTGCGTACTTGCTCTTCCATCGCGCGCAGTTGCGCATCCGCCGCGTCGTAAGCCGTCTGGGCGTTGTCGTATTCCGCCTTGCTGATTACGCCCGCGTCATAAAGTTTCTTCGCGCGCTCCAGTGAAATCTGCGCATATTTCTTGTTTGCTTCCTGCGCCGCACGCGCCGCCTCCTGGCTGCTCACCGTGGCTTCCTGCTTCAGCGGATCAATTTGCAGAAGCGGCTCGCCCAATTTCACGTGATCGCCCGACTTCACAAAAATCTTTACGATCTGTCCTTCCACCTGCGGATTGATCGCCGAAGAGTGCCGCGACTTCAGCACGGACAGAAATTCACTTGTGTCCGGAATTTTCTTGATTTCCGCAACGTGGATTTGTACGGGCATAGCCCCGCCGCCGGCCGCAGACGTGTTCGCGGCGGACTTGTCCCCGCAGCCGGCGGCAATCCCCGCGAGTAAGGCCGCAAACACTGCGATTCCAGCCCGTAATTTGTTGTTGATGCCTCGTTTCATTGTGAACTGCATCGTGGTGCTGTCCTTTTCAACTCAGGCCAAGCATTTTACGACACCCATCCGCCTTTTCGAACAGATGTTTGGAGAGAGCACAAGGTTAGACGGCGGCTAAGTCTTTTCGTTTCTTGCCAGAGCGACGCGACTCTCGAAGATAGGGCGAAATAAGCGTGTGGGCGCGGTACGCATCTAAAAACAAAGAATTTAGATAGGATCACTACGATTTAATAAAAGTCGTCCGATTTAATCTCTTTGCTGTTCAATCCAAGCTGCAGCAACTCCACGCTCCCCGACCGATCAAACACTTTGCCGGGAAACAGCCGCTTCACCACCAGGCGGAACACGCCAAAAATCAGTCCCGCCAACGCCGCAAACACGCAGAATCCTGCAGCCGCAAAGAAAACTGTCTTCAGAACCTGAAACCACGGCGGATCGGTCAGCGTTTGCGACGGTTCATTCCATGTAATAGCCGTGTCGTACCTAATGGACTTCCTCAGCTTCGCGGCCATCTCCGGCGAGCTCGGCGAAAGCACCATCGTCAAAAGGGAAGCGTCGCGCTCGGCCGTTGTCCCTGCAAATTCCGGCCTCGATGCAAGCACCGGCTGCAAGTGGTGCAACTGCTGCTCCGCCAAATGAGGTGTAGGAAACTCGACAAGCAGCAACACATCGCTCGTGCTCCGGCCCGTCCAGTACCGGGCTAACATCACCTCCGCGCCTGATGAAAAACCCAACTCTGGTGACAACGCCGCATACACACCTCGATCAAGTGATTTCACAGCTTCTTCATAACCGGCTGGCCCCAACGAATACCTTTGGGTCCCTTGAATCAAACCATCTGAAGGCAAGAAGCTGCGCATCGGCGGCAGTGGTGCATCGGATGCTTTTGCCTTAATTGTTTTGAGAAGAAGAGACAGATCAGCTTCTGAAATGTTCCTCTGCGCAGAAACGGTCACCACAAAATTCCCGACGAGCGCTAGCAGGTGATCTTCCGTGACTGCCGTGCCAGGGCCCATCGTCGAGGGGTTCATCCCCACCCGAAGCAATGAAGTATAAATTTGATAGGCCGAGCTAGGATCGCGGAACGCTTCAAGTGTCACGCGTATTTTTTTGTCGGCATTGGAATAGTTCAAAACTTCCGGCGCTTTTGCCCCGACCTCATGAGACAGTAGGGGCTTGGGTGGCTCTGCCACCGCTTCTGCTGGAGAGCTAATCCAATTGCCAAAACGCTCTGGCAGTACGCGTTCCACACCGGCGGGCGCAGCAATCCCAGATGCAAAGAGCAAAGTTAGGCTGAAGGCGATTTTTCGCATATCCCTGGACCCTTGATTAGACACCACTAGGTTACTTCTGGTTGCGCGATTCTTCCACCCTGGAGGCAACCAGGGGCCGCCGGGGCATGGAGACCGGCTGGAGGTTCATGGTCATGCTGTTCATGCTCTGCAGGTAGCCTGCAACGCCTTGGTAGATGCCTTCGGCCACACGTTGGCGGTGCTCGGGCTGCTTCAGCATCCTTTCATCGCTTGGATTGCTTAGAAAAGAAATCTCCGTGAGGATCGACGGCATGTCCGCGCCAATCAACACCACAAACGGCGCTTTGCGCACGCCGCGATTCTTGATTTGGCGGCTGCCCCTTTGAACATTTCTGGAAAGGGATTCTTGTACGTCCTGTGCGAACTCTCTCGACTCGTCAATTTTTTCCGTCCGCGCGATGCGTTTCACCAGGTCTTCGAGGTCGTGAACTCCGTCAGAGCTCGAGGCATTTTCGCGTGCCGCCACTTCCATCGCTTCCGCGGAGCCTTTCAAATTCAAATAGTAAGTTTCAATGCCGCGAGCTTGTGTGTCATGACTCGAATTGGCGTGAATCGAAATGAAAAGATCGGCCTTTGCTTCGTTCGCAATTCGCGTGCGCTCTTCGAGCGGAACAAATGTGTCGTCCGGTCTCGTGTAAACGACATCAGCGCCGGGCAATTTCTGCTGAACGATTTTTCCTAGCCGCAGAGCCACATCCAGGCACAAATCCTTTTCCATCAGACCAGTGGGACCGATAGTTCCGGTGTCGTGGCCGCCATGTCCCGCGTCAATCACGATGCGGCCGATTTTCAATCCCAGCGTGCGAGTGAGCGTCGCTTGTCCGTCGCGCGTCGGTGTAGGAACACTCGGCGCTTTGATCAAATCCGGCTTGCTCGAAGCGTTTCTTGCGGACTTCGCGCGAACGTCCTTGTTCTTGGCAACCGTTGGTTGCGGTGCGGCGCTTTCCTTCTTCATAGCCACCGTGGATTTCGTTTCAACGTCCGCATCCGGCTCCACCGGCTTTCTCGTGGAAGCTGCGGGATCCGAAGGTCCCTCGTTTGTTTTCGCGAGCTCGCTTGCTGCCGGCGGACTTGCGGGCTTCGCAGCCCTCAATTCCTGCGGGGTCGCGTACAAGTCAATCACCAACCGGTAAGGATCGCTTAGCAGGGAGGCGGTGTAATCCTTCACGCCATTTACGTCCAACACGATGCGCACAACGCCGGAAGGGTTCTGCGCCACGCGCACGTTGCTCACAAGGGCGCTGCTCACGTTTACTCCCCTGCTTCGTAATAGCGCCGAGAGTTTTGCCGCATGCAAATCAAAATAAATGCGGTCCGGGTTCGCGACTCGCCCGGAAATGTATTGCACGGGAGCTTCCAGCGCGATGGTGATTCGCGTGGAATCTGCTTTGGCATTCGTACTGATGGCTTTCACGGTGGGAATTCCGCCGGAATAGCGGGGAGCCGGTTGTTCAACTTCTTCTCTTTTTGCGTTGCTCTGCGTCATGCGCGCTGGTTCTTGTTTTTCCAGAGCTGCAGCCTTCGTGTTCGCTGCGGATTTTGTTTCCGGCGTGTTGCTGTTCTGCAAAAGAGAAAGTTCCGCGATCGCTTGCTGCGCTTCGCGTTTATGCTCCGAGCGCGGGAAACGCTTTACAAATTCCTGATAAGTTTTCATCGCGGACGCGGTGTCGCCCAGTTTTTCCTGTTGCAATCTCGCCGTGCGTAGCAAAACATCCTGAGCGAATTTGCTCCGCGGGTATTCGCGCAACAAGAATTGATAGGACTCTACCGCTGCCTGGTAATACGCGCGTCCGAAGCGATCGCCCATTTCCGTGTACAATTCGCCGACGGCAAGCAGCGAATCCTGCACGTCCGCGGCGTGCGGGGAAATCACATAAACTTTTTTGTAACTGGCAACGACGGATTTGTATTCCGCGAGGGTACGCCTCTCCGAGGGCTTGGCGTTGAGTGCGGCGCGCTGTTCCTCCGCACGGTTGTATTGCGCTTCGGCGGCGTCGCGCTTTACGGTTGCTCTCGTGGGCTCGGCGCTATTTCCGGACGCGGGACGCGCGGAAACGGGCAACGCGAGCGCAGTTGCCGCCAGAAGGAAAACCGGCGAAACGCGGGCGAAGGCCCTGTTCAAAAAAAGTGGGCCGAAAAAAAACGAAAAATTTTCAGCAAAAGACTTCATGCTGCCGCATCCCCAAACACTTTCAAGCTTCTATTATCGCACTAATCGTTCGTAAAAATCGTGCGGCCAGCGGGGTCGGTTTCCTTGCGGATGGAACGCGAACTGAAGAACACGCCATCAAGGCGACCCGAGCCAGGCGCAAAGTAAAACCCCTGTACTCGTTGGACATAGTTCCGGGTTTCCCGAAACGCCGGAATGCCGCGAGCACGGTCCACGGCTCCTTCTCCAGCATTGTACGCTGCCAGGGCCAGGTCTAAGTTGCCGTTGTATCGTTCCAGCAACGCCTTGAGATATCTAACCCCTGCGTCGACATTTTGTTTCGGGCTGAACAAGTCCTTTACTCCGTATCGTTGTGCCGTGGACGGAACCAGCTGCATGAGGCCGACGGCCCCCTTGCGGGAAACCGCGCCTGCATTCCAGCCTGACTCCGTTTGAATCACCGCTCGAATCAAAGCAGGATCGATGCGGTGGCGTTCCGCGGCTTCTTTCACCAGGGCTTCGGCGCCGTCGCGATCGAGACTCATCGCTTGGTGCTTGCGTCCCAGAAAAGTTTGTTCCGCGGGAAGGTAGATGTCGCGCGGCCGCTTGGAATTCACGAGCCTCGCCTTTGCGGGCAGGTCCGTGCTCACGAACATTCTGCGGCCATCGAAATTTTCAACCAAAGAAATTTGCGCGCGAGCGGGGCTCGCTGCAAGTCCCAGGGTTGCCAGGACGATGGCTGCCGAAATGGCCGAACGTTTACCCATCACCTTGTTTGAAACACGGCCGAACGGGTCCGAATCCCCGGTCAGCCGCCGCCATGGGGAAGGCGACAACGAACTGAGTAAGCCTTGATCAATCTGCTGCGGGCAGATTGATTTTTTGCGAAGCTCGCCCGCGGGCTAATCACACACCCACGGCCACGCTTCTGGCGCTCGGGCAAACTATAGCAAAGGCTCGAGGAGGGAGGGAACTGACCGCAAGGCCATTTCTAGGGCAGCTGTGCCTTCTACGCCACCTTCTGCCAAATCGGGCCTTCCGCCGCCCTTTCCGCCGACGGGCTTGACAATCGCCTGTAAGAGTTTGCCAGCATTGACTTTAGCGGTGAGGTCTTTGGTGACGCCAGCGATAAGGGCGGCTTTTTCGCCGTCGGGCATGCCCAGGACGACCACGCCGGAGCCGAGCTTCTGGCGGAGGCTGTCGACGAGTTGGCGGAGGGCTTCGCGGTCGATGTTATCGACCTTGCTTATAACCGCTTTGGTACCTTTGATGGTCAGAGCGGAGCTTGCCAGATCGTCGAGTTGGGAAAGCGCGCCTTTACGCTTCTGGCCGGCGAGTTCCTTTTCGAGTTGTTTCACGGTTTGCGAGAGTTTTTCGACTTGGGCGAGGACGGCGTCTTCGCCGACGTTGAGTTGCTGCTGAAGCTTGGAGAGAATTTCGGCTTGCTTTTGAAAATGTTCGAGCGCGCCGATGCCGGTGACAGCTTCAATGCGGCGGACTCCGGCGGCGACGGATTCTTCGCTGACGATTTTGAGAACGCCGATGTCGCCGATCTTATGTACGTGTGTGCCGCCGCAAAGTTCTTTTGAATAGAAGCCACGCGGGGCGCGCTCGTCGGGAATGGTGACGACGCGAACGTTGGCGTCGGGATATTTATCGCCGAAAAAGGCGAGCGCGCCGGAAGCGAGCGCGTTGTCGATATTGGTGATATCGGTTTCGACTTGCGTGTTGTGGCGGATTTCGTCATTCACTTGCTGCTCGATGTCGCGGAGCTCTTCGGCGTCTACGTGAGCGAAGTGGGAAAAGTCGAAGCGCAAGCGGTCGGGCGCGTTGAGCGAGCCGGCCTGCTTGACGTGCGTGCCAAGAATGTTGCGAAGCGCCGCGTGGACGAGATGCGTGCCGGTGTGATTGCGCATAACGCGAGCGCGGCGGTCCGCATCTGCAACGATGGTGACGCGATCACCGACACGCAGCGTTTCTTTCGCCGTGACTTTGTGCGCGACGAGTCCCGCGACGGGATAAAATGCGCCGGCTATTTCGGCGAGGAGCTGCGATTCGGAATTGTCGTAGAACGCGCCAGTATCGCTGACCTGTCCACCGGATTCGGCATAAATCACAGTACGGTCGAGGACCAGTTCGCCGGATTCGCCGGCTTTTAGTTCACTTACCGAACCGGCCTTGGTGATAATCGCTTCAATGCGCGCGTCTTTCGTTTTTGCGCTGTGATAAAAATCCTTCTCGGTCTTAAACGTTTCCGCAATTTTAGCATAGGCCGGACTGGCTGTTTCTTTCGCTCCGCCCTTCCATGAAGCGCGCGCCTTCGCCCGCTGGTCTTCCATAGCGCGATCAAAGCCTTCCCAGTCGACAGGGATTTTGAGATCCCTGAAGAATTCTTCGATGAAGTCTCGTTCTAGGCCGTGAGTGTCGTAAAGCAAGAATGCTACGTGTCCCGGAAACTTCAGCACCAGGTCAGGTATCGACTTGAGGAGGAGTACCGCATCACCAACGGCTCTGATTAACTCTTGGTTTGAACCAACCTGCAACGATTTGGCTATTTGATCTTCATTCCCCACTCCGAGAAACTTACGCGCCGGGCCAGGTATAGGAAACCTTTGACGATACATTTCGAAGAGCGGAGCCAGATAGGCTGCTAGCTCTTCGTAAAGTTTCTTAAGGCCCGAGTCCCTTTTCCGCTCAAAGCGGCCTTCTTCCCCGTCAAGAATGCGAGTAACAAGGGATGCGTGATCCTTGAGCTCCGGATATGCGGAGCTCATGATTTCACGCACTTTGATTGACATCTGGGACAAATAGTTGGCTCGGCCCCCGATGAAGCGCACGTGCGCGATGGCACGGTTGATAATCTTCCTAAGGACATTGCCGCGTCCGTCGTTCGACGGAACAACGCCATCTGAAATCAAGAAGGTTGCCGCACGGGAATGGTCGGCGATCACTCGGTACGACGGTTGCACATCGCCAGCCCGCGTGACCATGCCATATTTGGTCCACTCGACGACCTTCATGTCCGAGTCCCGCAGCGGTTTTGCATCGGCTAGCTCAGCCGCGCGCCTGGTCAGCGGTTCAAAGAGATCAGTTTCGTAATTGGAGATCTTGCCTTGGAGGACGGCGGCGACGCGTTCGAGGCCCATGCCGGTATCCACGCAGGGCTTGGGCAGAGGGTCAAGCCTTTCGGAATAGCGTCGGAGATTCACCGCATCCTGCGGGGCTGACATTTCCACGACACGGTTGTATTGCATGAAGACGAGATTCCAGATTTCGACGTAGCGGCCACAGTCGCAGGGAAACTTGCAATCGGCATGGCCTTGTTCAGAAGCTTCCGGGCCCATGTCGTAGTGAAGTTCGCTGCAAGGGCCGCACGGGCCGGTGTCACCCATGGCCCAGAAATTGTCTTTGAGGCCGGGAATTTCAAAGATGCGATCGGCGGGAACATTTTGCGCGAGCCAGAAATTTTTGGCTTCTTCATCGGCACCGAGTTTGTTTCCGGGAGAAACCTCCGCGCCGCCGAAAACGGTGACATAGAGTTTTTCTTTGGGAATGCCGTACCAGTCGGAAGAAGTGATGAGTTCCCAGGCGTAGGCGATGGCGTCCTTCTTGAAATAGTCGCCGAAGGAAAAATTGCCCATCATTTCAAAGAACGTGTGATGGCGTTTGGTGAAGCCGACGTTTTCGAGGTCGTTGTGCTTGCCGCCGGCGCGAACACATTTTTGGGCTGTGGTAGCGCGGTTGTAGTCGCGCTTCTCCAGGCCAAGGAACACGTCCTTGAACTGGTTCATCCCCGCGTTGGTGAAGAGCAGAGTGGGATCGCCGTGGGGAACGAGCGAGCTGCTGCGCACGCGCCGATGGCCTTTGCTTTCAAAGAAACGGAGAAAGGTCTCGCGAATCTCGTTGCCGGTCCACGATTTCGTCTTGTTACCCGTCGCCGTCACGTCAGCCCCAGTATTTTAGGAATCCTAAACTTGGCATTATGGCAGACGCTCCAAGCTCGCGCCAATGCAGCACGGGGACGATAGCGGGTACTAGGCGAGGGGACCCCCTCCCCCTGTTTCTTGCAAGTGTTCATTCCAAAGGACTTTAAGTCTAATGATTTGCAAGTGTTGATTATAAAGGGCTTGCAGACGGAAATTCTGCAAGTGTTCATTCTGCAGGGGTTAGCGTGTTGGAGCGCGCGATTCACAACGGAGTATATCACAAACAGTAATGTCAGTCAAGTGGGTACTAGGACGGGCGGCCAGTGACGAGGGCGAACGGGCTTTTGCACAGAGGCCACAAACCGGCGGCAGGAAGCTCAGACATCGAGGCGCTTTTCGTAAGGCACGAACTCGCCGAGTTCCAGGCTGCGGCGCAGGATGCGCAGGTACATCGCCCAGCAGTAGCAGGAAACGCGCCAGTGTTCATTCTGGTCGGGCCAGCCGAGATGGCGGAATATTATGCGCGTCTTGTTCTCGCCCTCAGGCTGCAAGCGGCAACCGACGCGCGTTCCAACCCAGTCTTCGTGCGCGGTCGTCATCTTCAGTTCGAACTCGCGACCCGCGACAAATTGTGTGACTTTCGCGCGCCAATCGTAACCGGGACCGAAATAGAGACGATATTCGCCATCAAGTTCGGGCGAGCCGGAAGACTCTTTGGTCCACCAGCGGTCGAGACCCGTCGAGGTGGAAAACATGCTGAAAACCTCTTCGGGGATGGCCTTAATGGTGAGCTCCTGGATGATGTCAGGCATAAATCCTTCCGATCATTCTTCGCTTTCGGGATCGGCTGCGGGAATCTCTTCACGCGTGAGGGATTTGAGCTCGCGGCGGATGAGGTCGGCGGGGAAGCCGGCGGCGAGGAGAGAACGATAGATGGAGGCGAATTTTTTGTCGGCTTTCTTTTTCATTTCAGGGCTTGTAAGTACAAGCCCTGAACCCCGGCGGAAGGAGCGGAGTTTGCGTTCGATGCGTTGGCGGATGAGGGCGGTTTCGTTTTCTGCGTCGGCGGATTCGGCGAGGGCGCTGTTGATGTGGCGATCGGGAACGCCGCGGGCACGAAGGTCGCGTGCGATGCGAAATTTGCCCTGCTTGCGGACTTCGGAGCGCTGGCGCGTGAATTGTTTGGCGTAGCGGGAGTCATCGAGCTTGCCGGATTCCTTGAGGCGCGCGAGAACGACTTGCGCCAGGAGTTCGCTGTCGGCGCGGCGGAGGAGCTTCGTTTTCATCTCGTGGACGGAGTGCGAGCGGCGCATGAGGATCCGGAGGGCATAGTCGTAAAGATCTTGTTCGGTGTCGAGTTTGCGGGATTTGGAGAACACGAGAGAAAGAGTGAAGTAATGACGCGATGAAGTAAAGAGTGGGAACGGAAGATTGCGGGAAATACATGAGTGAGGTTAGAGTTTAGGGCGTTTCACGAAAGATCGCCCAGTGAATCCAGGCCAACCGAGTGAAGCGCGCATCGCGGAGATTATAGCGGGTGTAGCTGCATATTTCAGTGGCGAGCGAAAACTTTACTTTCCTCACAGCGAGCCGCTTGCCGCCGAATGGCGCGAAACGCTGGAACCGTATTTTTCTAAGGAATTATTGGACAAATTGAGGACGGTAACGCTGCAAGGAGCCCGGATACCGCCCCCGCCTTTTTATGCAGAGGCGCTGGCGATGACGGGCGGGCGATTTCCCGATTTTGTGCACATGGCGTCGGTCACGTATGTGGACATTATCGTTTTCCACGACAGGATTGAATCGCGCGCGTTGTTCCATGGGGCGGTACACGCAGCGCAGATTGCGATTTTAGGATACGAAAAGTACGTGGACCTGTACGTTCGCGGATTTGTGAAAAATCTTTCTTGGATGGCGATTCCGCTCGAAGAGCAGGCGTACAAGCTGGACACGCGATTTGCTGAAGCGCCGGGAGACATTTTTTCGGTGGAAGAAGAAATCCGGCTATGGCAGCGGGAAAGGAGATATTAGTCAGCCTCGCTCCTCGCGACGCGGACATGAAGTATTTCATTGCGGATTAGTGGCTTGCCCCATTTGTTGTGGAGCAAAGGCTTGCAGTTGGGCGTGGCAAGGCTGCGCCTTGTCGGTCTTCCCCCACAGATCATAGACATTGCACAGACTGGTGAGCGGGATTGCCATGCGAAAGTCGTTTTCGCCGTATAGGAACTTATAAATGGCGACCACGCGAAGGAGGGTGGCTTCGCTCTTCGCATAGTCCTGCTTCATACGGTAGGTATGGGCGAGGCCGCGAAGTGCTTCGGCGGTGGCGTTGCTGTTTTCGCCGTAAGCCTTTTCGTTGAGATCGTACATTCGATTGAAAATAGCCTCGGATGTCGCGTAATCCTTTTGAGCGAGTGCGGTGATTGCCAGGTTCTGTAAAGCCTGGCTAATCAAGGGCGATTGTGGGCCGTTGAGTTTTTCGATTAGCAGAAGCTGCCGTTGAAACGTCTCTTCCGCCTTCTTATTTTCCATGCGCCACAAATAGACATTGCCCAGTATGCTTACGGCTTCCGCCAACCGGCCATCTTCAGGCTGAATCTTTTCCGCGATGGCGATGGCGTTCTTGGCCAAGCCTTCGGCCTCTTCAAATTTGCGATCCTTCAGCGCGGCTTGAATGGCGAGCAATGCATCATGGTATTTGGAGTCGAGGCCGGTGGAGGCTTCCTGATCACGCAAAGCGGATTCGAGTGCATCGGCGTCCGCTCCTTTACCAGCGGCACGAAGATCGGCGAGATACTTTTGGAACCGGATCTTTGCGTTAGCATATTTGCCCTCTGGATCGTAGTTCCATTGAGAAACGTTCAATTGAACAGGCGGTTCGTCAAGAGTGGCTTGGTGATAATTCTGTAGAGCGGCCACCCAATCGCTGGATTTTTCAAGCGCTTGGGCCAGATTGAGGCGGGCTTGAATTTCTTTGGGGGCGATAACGAGGGCTTGTTTGAACTCTGCGATGGCCGCCTGATGATCTCCCGAACCTTCAAGCGCTTGACCTGCGTAATCGTAGGTTCTCCAGTCAGTGGGGTCTAGGTCTTCAGCTCGCTTTAGTTCAGCGGCCGCTCCAGCAAAATCCTTCTTATCGAGAAGCACGCGACCGATGCCAATGTGAGCGGGAGCGAATTCATCCGAGAGTTTGACTGCGCGGCGGTACTCCACAAGCGCAACAGTGTTCTGTTTCTTTGTCTCGAAAACCAATCCTAGTCCGTAACGAGCTTCCGGACTTTCTGGATTTAGTTTGAGCGCAGTCCGATACTCCTGTTCGGCGTCATCTAGACGATCGATTCCGAGAAGCGAGTTCCCGAGACACACATGGCAAAGCTCGAAATCGGGATACATTGCTGCCCATTTGCGGAATTCGACGACAGCCGCAGCTGGGTCTTTGTGGACTAGCAGACCGGCTAGATTCTGTCGCGCATCACCTCGATTTGGATCAAGACGCAATGCTTCGCGATATTCACGAATCGCAGAGTCGTAGTCACCCTTTTTGTAGTAAGCCAGGCCGAGGTTGAAGAGCACGTTAGGGTTATCCGGCTTAATTTGAAGTGACTTTTTGTACTGCGCAATCGCGCCTTCGAAGTCACTTTGGGAGAAAAGCAGGGTACCGTACTCGCTCAGCACAATGGCATAGTCTGGCTTGTATTGGAGTGACAGTTGCAACTCCGATTTCGCAGCGTCGAGATTGTTCAGTTTTTCATAAGATATTGCCGCATTGAGATGTGCGACGGGATTCCTGGGGTTCCTCTCGAGAGCAGCCTTTGTTTGCCGCAGCGCTTCCTCTGGATCACCAGAATTAAGATAAGTGAAGCTGAGCCGCGTGTGAACCTCGGGAAAATCAGGATCGACGGCCAGGACTTCCTGATAGACAGCTAGAGCGGCGGGGATTTGCTCCGCGTCAACCAGAATGCTTCCCATGACATAGCCGGCGGCGGCCTTATGGGACTTGTCGTTTAGTGCGGCAGAAAGTTCGCTCGCGGCCAATTCATAATTCTTTGCGAGGCGGGCTTTACCGGCGCGGCTCAGTTGACGTAGAAACTCAATGTCTGCGGGAGATTCAACGGTTTGAGGTTCGACCCGAGTTGCAGTCGAGAGCGCAGTGATTACTTTTGGATTGGCCCCAGCGGCGTTGAGAAGCGATACGTAGCCGGCGTCGGGAGTGAAACTAATCCCAAAGAGGCTTATTTCAGATGCGACATTTTCGGGAAGGGCATTGCCGGCGACAAGGGCAAGGACCTCGCTTCGGGTGAGCGGCCTTGGTGAGGAGTACATCGTGGGGCAATACATCGTGGCGATAAAAACCGCTGAGAGAAGAAACTGAAAGGTTACCTTGCGTAGCATGGCCCTGGTCTCCTATAGAACTGCAAATTACGAATCGGCGTACTACTTGCGCTGGAAGCGCTCGAAGTCGGCCATTTGGCTGGCCATTTCCTCGCGCGCGGCGTCTGCGGCGGAACGAATGCCCTGAATGCGGAGGCGGAATTCGTCCGGGTTCGACGCGCGGAGCAAGGCTTCTTCGATGGTGATGAGTTGCTTGCTGTAGAGATCGAAGAGCGATTGATCGAAGGTCTGCATGCCGTATTGGGAAGTGCCGGCGCCGATGGCGTCGTGAATGAGGCGCGTTTTGTCGGCGTTGATGATGCAATCGCGGATGTAAGCGGTGGCGATCATGACTTCGCAAGCGGGGACGCGGCCTTTGTCGTCGGCGCGGCGAACGAGACGCTGCGAGACGACGGCTTTTAGAGTAGCGGCAAGCTGCAAGCGAATCTGTTTCTGCTCGGGCGGAGGGAAGACCGCGATAATACGCTGAATGGTTTCCGTGGCGTCGAGGGTGTGCAAGGTGGAGAAAACAAGGTGGCCGGTTTCGGCGGCGAGCAGAGCCGTCGAAATGGTTTCGAGGTCGCGCATTTCGCCGACGAGAATGACGTCCGGGTCCTGACGAAGAGCGGCGCGCAAGGCGGTAGAAAAGTTCGCAGTGTCCACTTCCACTTCGCGCTGATTGATGAAGCTGCGCTTATCGCGATGGAGGAATTCGATGGGGTCTTCGATGGTGATGAGGTGATCGGAGCGATTGGCGTTGATGCGGTCAATCATCGCGGCGAGTGTGGTGGACTTACCGGAACCGGTGGTTCCGGTGACGAGGACGAGGCCGCGCTGCTCTTCGCAAATTTTGTTGATGACCAGGGGAAGATTCAGTTCTTCGACCGTGCGAATTTTGGTCGGGATGACGCGGAGAACCATGCCGACGTTACCGCGCTGCTGGAAAACGTTAACGCGGAAACGGCCGAGGCCGGCGACGCCGTAAGCCATGTCGAGCTCGGCGGTTTCCTTAAACTTTTGCTTTTGGCGGTTGGTCATCATGCTGAACGCCATGGAGAGCATTTCTTCTGGCGTGATGCGGGGAACTTCGCTGATTGGAGTCAGTAGGCCGTCAACGCGGAGATAGGGGTGGTTGCCGACTTTGAGGTGCAAGTCGGACGATTTGTTTTCGACGGCTCGGCGAAGAAGATCGTCAATGCTTAAGGCCATTTATAGTTCTCAGTCGTAAGTTTTAAGTTCAAAGTAGAAACAACAGAACACGTGCCCACAGGCGAAAGTAACATTCGCAAGGAGGCCGGGCAAGGAAGGCGGCGGGGATGGTTGCGGTGTAGTTACCTGTCCGAGGGTCCGGAGGCTATAGCGTCAGCGAGGGTGGTGTCACCCCCGGTCGCCTACGCACAAAAGGGCCCGCCCCTACACCATTCAGAACAATCGAATTAGGGTTTGCGGTTGAAGAAGGAGTCGTACAGAAGGCCGGCGAAGAAGCCGCCGAGAAGCGGACCGACCCAGTAAACCCCTTGATTGGCCCAGTGATTGGATGCCACGGCAGGACCAAAGGCGCGGGCGGGATTGAGGGCGGCACCTGTAAATGGACCGGCAACCATGATGCCCAAAGAGATGATGAGGCCGATGCAAAAGCCGGCGTAGGGGCGGGAGGAGTTGCGGTCGTCCACGGCGGTGGCAAAGACCGTGAGGACGAGGAAGAAAGTCGTGACGGCTTCGAGGATCAGGCCGGAAAGAACGGTGAAGTCGCGTGTGAGGCTGGGAGTGCCGAGAGCGACGGCGCGCCAGATTTCATCGGGAACTACGGCGCGCAGGAGGAATGCAGCGACGATGGCACCGAGGACCTGTGCGGCCCAGTAGGATACGGCCTCCACAGTGGTCATCCGCTTAGTGACCCAGAAGCCGATGGTGACAGCAGGATTGAAATGACCGCCGGATAAGTGGCCGAGCGCGCTGATCATGAGAGCGATCGCGAGACCGTGAACGACAGCAATTCCGAATAGGCTCAAGTCAGAGCCAGCGTGCAGGAACTGGTACGCGCAAATGGAGCCGGCTCCGAAAAAAATCAGCGCAAACGTGCCGATGAACTCGGCGGTGAGTTTTTGCGGTGTGGAGTACATGAAAATGCCTCCCGTGTGAAGGAACGACCGCGACGGATTTTAGCGGAAGAGGGGGAGGAGAAGCAAAGAAGTTGAACGGTGAATGAGCCGAAAAAAGAGGGCGCCCGGGACGCCCTCGAACAAAAGAAGAATTAGCGAGCGGCGGCGACGGGCGCGTTGACGGGCGTGAGCCAGCCGTGGCGGTCGAGCTTTGCGCCGCTGGTGAGGGCGAAGAATTCTTCCTGAAGTTTGCGTGTGATGGGGCCGGCGACGCCTTTGCCGACCTGAATATGGTCCACGCTGCGAATGGGCGTGATTTCGACAGCCGTGCCGACGAAGAAAACTTCGTCCACGATGTAGAGCATCTCGCGCGGGATTACGGTTTCCTTGACGGCAACGCCAAGGTCTTCGGCCATTTTCACAACCGTGTCGCGCGTGATGCCTGGAAGAATGCTGGTGGAGAGCGGCGGAGTGTAGAGTACGCCGTCGTGTGCGAGGAAAACGTTCATGCCGGAGCCTTCGCTGACGTGTCCGTCGGAATCGAGCGCGACACCTTCCGCGTAGCCGTTGAACGAGGCTTCCATGCGGATGAGCTGCGAGTTCATGTAGTTCGCGGCGGCCTTGGACATGGCGGGAAGCGTGTTTGGTGCGATGCGCGTCCAAGAGCTGACCCCAATGTCTACGCCTTTGGTGAGCGCTTCGGGACCGAGATAGGCGCCCCAGGTCCAACAAGCCATGTAGCAATCGATCGGTGAATTGAGCGGATTGACGCCGACTTCGCCGTAGCCGCGGAGCACGATGGGCTTTACGTAACAGGAATTGAGCTTGTTAAGGCGAACGACCTCACAGGCGACGTTTGAGAATTCGTCGACCGAGTAGGGCAACTCCATGCGGTAGATTTTTGCGGAGTTGATGAGGCGCTGCATGTGTTCGCGAAGGCGGAAAATGGCCGGGCCTTGCTTGGTTTCGTAGCAGCGAATGCCCTCGAACACGGCGGAGCCATAGCTGACGACGTGGGAGAGGACATGAATCTTGGCGTCGTCCCAGTTGATGAATTTTCCGTTGTGCCAGATTTTCTCTGTCTTCTGAACCGGCATGATTGAGTCTCCCGTAGAGTGCGACCTTCGAAAGGTCAGAATAAGGTACGCGAACAGAGGCGTCAATTGAGTGTGCGGGAAAGGACAGGGCACGCTGAAACCAAATTGGCGCGTGCCGGCTTTACTTGATGTTGTCGCTGCGTTTGTTATCGCTCGCCGATGTAACTGCAGAAGATGGGCCAGGCTTCGCGTCAGGTGACGAGGATGAGCGAGGAGTTCCCGTTAGAGAAATGAAGGCGTCCCTTGCCTCGTGCAGGACACGATCGGAGCGGTTCTCGACGATTCCTAGAAGCAAAAAGGGAATGGCGGTTGCAGCGACGTAGAGCTTTGCTTTGCGCGGGATCTTGGCTTCCGGTTCCCAGCGAAAGAGTTGCGCGGAAAGGAAGAATGTAAGCAGCGCCCAGCAAGAGAGAGAAGCGATTTCGACGTAACGGCTGGCCGGGGAGGCGGAATAAACGATGGTTTGTTGCATAGCGTTGACGAGGTAGGTGGCGGGAAGAAAGAGGCCGACGCGCTGGACGGTCGTGTTGAGATATGCGAGAGGAATAGTGGCTCCGGAAAGGAAGATAAGCGGCAACCACAAGAGCTGATTGAGGATTTGGGTTTCCTGCATCGTGTTGGTGACGCTGGCAATAACGAGGCCGAGAGAGCCGAAGGAAATGGTGCCAACAGCGACCAGGATCAGGATCCCCGGAAGACTGGACAGTACGTGAACATGAAAGACCAGGCTTGCGAGGACGAGTTCGGCAAGAACAGTGGGAAGCGTGAGGGCGAAATTGGCGATAACGCTGGAGCCGAGCATGTCCGCCGCGGTGACCGGGGCGACGTGGAAGCGGCGGAGAATCCCTTGTTCGCGGAACATGACCAGTGTGGCGCTGAGCCCCCAGAAGCTGCCCATGACATTGAAGGCGAGAACGGGGCCAAGATAAAAAGCGCAGGCGGCAGGAACGCCTTTGGCGAAGACCCCGAGCCACAGGAAAAAGAAGCCAAAGGGCATGACGATGCTGAAAAAGAAAAACATTTTGTTGCGCAGGGCGAGGCGCACGCGCATGCCCGTGAGCGTGAAAAGGTTCGTCAATCGCGTAGCCTCCTTCCGGTGAGTTCGATGAAGACGTCTTCGAGCGAAGGCGTGAAAATTTCAAGCGTGACGAGCTCGTTGTTTTGCGTCTCGAGGTGCTTTACGAGAGCCACGATGGCTTGCGGCGGGCGTTGGCAGTGGAGAACGTAGGCGCCGTTTAAAGCGCGGCAATCGTGGACGCCTTCGAGGTTCCTCAGTGCGTCGTCGTCTTCCGGTTTGGCGAGGCGGACTTCGATGCGCGTTTTGTCGCCGGAAGCTTGTTTTAGTTCGTGCGGCGTACCCTGGCTGATGACTTTCCCGTGGTCAATGATGGCGACGTGGTCGCAGAGGCGCTCGGCCTCTTCGATGTAGTGCGTGGTGAGGACGATGGTCTTTTTGTCGCGCTTGAGTTCTTCGATGATGTCGTAGATTTCGCGGCGAACCTGCGGGTCGAGGCCGGCTGTCGGCTCATCGAGAAAGACAACTTTAGGATCGTTGATGAGTGCGATGGCGAGAGCGAGGCGCTGCTTCTGGCCGCCGGAGAGTTGTGAATAAAACGCGTTACGCTTTTCTTGCAGGCCGAAACGCTTTAGGAGTTCCTCCGGCTGGCGATGGCGCTTATAAAAACTGGCGAAGAGCTTGAGCGCCTCCATGACGCGCATTTTTTCGGGGAGTGCCGTCGCTTGAAGGGCAGCGCCGATTTCGTGTTTGAGAGTGTCAGCGTCTTTCTTTGGATCGTAGCCGCAAACGACGGCTGTTCCGCCGTCGGCGTCGCGAAGGCCTTCGAGAATCTCTATCGTGCTGGTCTTCCCGGCACCATTGGGGCCGAGCAAGCCAAAGACTTCGCCCTCGTGGACACTGAAACTGACGCCACGCACGGCTTCCACGTCGCCGTAGCGCTTGATTAGGTTTTCCACTCGCAGAACAGGTTCGGGCATAAGTGAAGGCAACGAGTTTACAGCAAAAAATGATTCCTTGCTTCGCACGGGCAGACGAAAGCGAGGTGTTCAACCGTAATACGTATGGCTGGCAGAATAATTTCAACGCCAGGACGGTTGAAGAGTTCATGTAAACTCTGGCCGCGAATAGGAGAGTCAAAGGCGTGGACAAAGGTGAGATGAAACTGCGAATCGGCGAATTCGTGAAATCGGATCTTGGGATCTTAATGCTGCTTGCGGTCGTGAGCGTGGCCGTGCACACGCTGACGAACGGGCACTATGGATTTCATCGAGATGAGTTGCAGACGCTGGACGATGCGCGGCATATGGATTGGGGATTTGTGGCGTACCCGCCGATTACTCCACTGATTGGACGATTGGAATTGACGCTGTTCGGGACGTCGCTGATTGGGTTTCGTTTTTTTGCGGCAGTGGCAGTGAGCGCGGCGATGGTGCTGGCCGGGCTGATTGCGAAGGAGCTTGGCGGCGGGCGGCGCGAACAAGTGTTGGCGGGAGTTGCGACGTGTGTGGCACCCGTGGCGCTGGCCCAGGGTGCGGTGTTTCAGTACGTGTCCCTTGATTATTTGTGGGGCGTGCTGGCGACGTATTTCTTGGTGAAGCTGTGCAAGTCGGGCGATGCGCGCTGGTGGCTGGCGATCGGAATTGTGCTTGGATTAGGAATGGAGACGCGGTACACGGCGGGATTCTTGACACTGGGAATTGTCGGCGGAGTTTTGCTGACGGACGCGCGGAAGTATTTATTGAGCAAATGGCTCTGGTTGGGGGTGGGCATTTCGGTGTTGCTGTTTTTGCCGAATGTTGCATGGCAAGCGCAGCATCATTTCATTTCACTGGATTTCTTGAGACATCTGCACGAGCGAGATATACGACAAGGGAGAAACAACGGATTTCTGCTCGGGCAGATTTTGTTGTGCGTGAATGTGGTGACAGTGCCGCTGACGGTTTTGGGCTTGAGGTATTTATTGGCGAGCGAGGGAGGGAAGCACTACCGGCAAGTGGGATGGACATTACTCGTGAGTTTTCTGCTTTTTTGGATTGCGAAGGCGCGGTTTTATTACACGGCGCCGATTTATCCCGTGGCGTTGGCGGCGGGGAGCGTGGTGTTTGGGAATTGGATGAAGTCGGCGAAACCGGGCACGGCGCGATTCGTTAATGGGTTGCAATGGACTGGAATTATCCTGAGTGGCACGGTATCTGCCGTGTTCGTAATGCCGATTGCGCCATTTGGCGGTGCGGCGTGGCGCCTGACGAGCAAATTGCACGATCAATTTCGCGAACAGATTGGTTGGCAGGAACTGACGGAACATGTAGCGCAGGTTTACAACTCGCTGCCAGTGGAAGAACGCGCAGGCACCGGAATTTTGGCAGGTAATTACGGCGAAGGCGGCGCGCTGAATTTGTATGGCCCTGCGATGGGGTTGCCGCACGCGATGGCGGGGACGAATTCATTTTGGTATCGCGGGTACGATCGGCGTGAGCCGCAAACGGTGATTCTGGTGGGATTTGATTTAGACGAAGCGCAGGGAAGGTTTCTAAGCTGCAGCATGGCCGCGAAAAACACGAATCGGCTTGGCGTGGAAAATGAGGAGTCGCGGGATCATCCGGACATCTTGTTGTGCCGCGGACTGAAGGGAACTTGGGCGGAGTTTTGGGCAAGGTTTCAGAGGTATGGGTGAGGGTGCTTCTGGCTGTAATCGAAGAGAGATTTCTCCTTTCACAAACCAACTGATTCATCGGAATGAATCGGGAAGGCAAAGACGTTGGCTCGCTTCACTCGAAATTACGGAGCTCGCTACTTGCGCTTCTTTAGGGTTTTCTTGCCGCGAGGAATTGTCCATTCGTGGAGCTTCATGTTGACACGACGCTCAGTCATTTGGACACCTTCTGATTCCAGGAGTTTTCGCTGCAAGGAAGCGTAAGGTTCGCGGATGAGAAGTTTCCCACCTGCGCCCAAAACGCGGTGCCAGGGAATGCCTTTACCCGAAGGGCAACCCGCCATCGCACGCCCGGCGGTTCTGGCGCCGCCTGGTAGTCGCAGGACTCGAGCGACGGCCCCATACGTTAGAACCCGCCCTCGGGGAATTTGTTTCACGAGCTTGTAGACGGGATCCCAGGACATTCGGAAAACCAAGATTCGCAGACAGTTACAAGTTCGTCCGCCATCGTAGGGGTGCTCGCGGAGTCCCGCAAGGGAATTTTTGCGAAAGCTGTGTTTAACAGAATGAGCAGTTTCTTTTAGCAAGAAAGAGGCAGAAACTTTGTCGCAGCGGCTGAATCTGAAGATACGGGAGGGACTGTTCGGAGTTGAAACATGCTTCTAAAACTCGGATGGAACGCAGCGAAAAATCAAATGCATTGTTGTCAGGTTTAGGCAGTACGTTTGAATGAGATAGAAACAGGATGCAACTCCTGGAAACATTCAGCGTCTAATAGATTGACGGTGTAGTGGAAGAAAAATACACTACGGCGCACACGTAGTAAGGAAGAGAGTATGGCTTTCGTTCGGCGCAAAGGAAATTCGCTCTATCTGGTGCACAATGTGCGCCGAGGCGGAAAAGTGCGCCAACTTCATCTTGCGCGTCTTGACGGCAAGGGAAGAATTACCGATCAAGTGGTCCGAGAAGTGTCGAAGAAACATCCGTTCGTGGAGCTGAACTGGCGAGCGCTCCGCGAGCGAGCCAGCCAAAAAGTAAATTTAGCCGATCCTAATTCACGCGAGGTTCAAAGACTCATCTCCACGCTCCGGTCTCTCCACCTGGAGCTAGCGGATCTCTTTCCGCCGATAGTGCAAATTTCAGAATCACCCGCAGTGGCGAAGGAGCTGCTCGTGCAATTGCGGCTGCTGTACGCCACGATTCAAGTGAAACTCGGACAGTTTGATCCGAGGGGAACTCGCGGGCGGTTTGGGGGCGCGTCGCAGCAGTCCGGCGGCGCCGGGAGGCGGTCATGAGCAGCACGAAACTTTCACTCGATCCGGAGAGGCGCAGCACGCAGACGCTGGAATTTCAGAATTCATTGAGCGCGAAGATTGTCGGGCAAGAAGAAGGGGTGCAGGCATTGGTGGACCTGTACCAGGTGTTCTGTGCGGGTTTGAATTCACCGGGGCGGCCGGTGGGGAATCTGCTGTTTCTTGGACCAACGGGTTCGGGCAAGACGCGCATTGTGGAAGCGGCAGCGGAGATTTTGTTTGGAGATCCACGAGCAGTGATCAAGGTGGATTG
>JACXTT010001598.1_pt1 | contig 37356 bp, 29 predicted proteins | sample 9270951 | NCBI WGS metagenome assembly JACXTT01 (sample SAMN15532306, study PRJNA645909) | rock metagenome | isolation source: weathered quartz diorite | place: Puerto Rico | collected 2017-06-21
CATCGGTCGCATGCCCAACGCGCTGGCCGCCGCCTACCAGACCTTCCGCGCCGGCTCGGCCAGCATCCTCGCCGTCCTGGCGGTGCTGGTGGTCGCGATCGGCGTGATCGCGGCCGTGATCCTGATGACTCAGGCCAGCCGCAAGATCCCGGTGCAGTACGCGAAGCGCATCGTCGGGCGCCGCATGTACGGCGGGGCCAACACTCACATTCCGCTGCGGGTCAACACCGCGGGAGTGATCCCGATCATCTTCGCGCTCTCGGTCATGAGCCTGCCCGCCGCGGTGGCCGGCTTCGTGCCGCCCGGCCATCCGCTGGCCGCGCTCGGACAGTGGTTCAGCCCGCGCCATGTGCTCTACAACGTCTTCTATGGACTGATCATCGTCTTCTTCACCTACTTCTATACCGCGGTGGTGCTCAACCCCAACGACCTGGCGGAGAACATCCGCAAGTACGGCGGCTTCGTTCCCGGCATCCGTCCTGGCGCCAAGACCGCCGAATACATCGATCAGGTGTTGTCGCGCATCACCCTGCCGGGAGCGATCTTCCTGGCGCTCATCGCCATCCTGCCCGACCTCATCATCACTTCGCTCGGCCTGCCGTTCCTGGATTTCGGCGGCACCAGCGTCCTGATCGTCGTGGGGGTGGCGCTCGACACGCTGCAGCAGGTCGAGTCGCACCTGCTGATGCGGCACTACGAAGGCTTCGTCAAGCGCGGGCGGATTCGCGGCCGCCAAAGGATGTGAGCGTGCGCGTGGTGTTACTCGGACCTCCCGGAGTCGGCAAGGGAACCCAGGGGCGTCGATTGGCGGCTCAGCATCGCTGGGCGCTGATCTCGACCGGGGAGATCCTGCGCGACGCGGTGGCCCGCCGCTCGCCGCTCGGACTCGAGGCTCGCCAACAAATGGAGCAAGGACTCCTGGTGGCGGACGACGTGATGATCGGCCTGGTGCACGACCGCAGCGCGGAGCAGGACGCTTCGGCCGGCTTCGTGCTCGACGGTTTTCCACGCACGGTGCCGCAAGCCAATGCGCTCGACTCGATGTTGCAGTCGCGTGGCCAGCGGCTCGACGCCGCGGTCGGGCTCGAGGCGCCGCGCGAAGAGCTGGTGAGGCGCCTGAGCGCGCGGCGCGAGTGCCCGCTGTGCAAGCGGGCCTACAACCTGATCACCGCGCCGCCCTTGAACGACGAGGAGTGCGACGACCATCCAGGCACGCGGTTGACGCAGCGCGAAGACGACAAGGAGGAGACGGTGCGGCGGCGGCTCGAGGTCTACGAACGGCAGACCGCTCCACTGCTCGACTATTACCGCGGCCAGGGGCGCCTGCGCAGCGTGCCGGCGACGGGCCCGGTCGACGACGTTTATCACTCGCTGTCCCAGGCGTTGGGCTGCTAGGTGGCGAGCGTGGCGAACGTGGTTCATCGGAGGGAGCGACACGAGGTCGAGGCGATCCGCGCGGCCGCCCAGCTGGTGGCGCGAACGCTGCAGCTGATGCGGCGCTCGGTGCGGCCGGGAGTGACTACGATCGAGCTCGATCGAATGGCGGAGGATTTCATTCGTGGCCAGGGCGGCCGGCCTTCGTTCAAGGGGTATCGCGGGTTTCCGGCCAGCATCTGCGCTTCGGTCAACGACGAGGTCGTGCATGGGATTCCCGGTCCGCGGAAGCTCGAGGAAGGGGACATCGTGGGCATCGACGTGGGGGTGGAGCTCGACGGCTATCACGGCGACGCAGCGTGGACGTTTCCGGTCGGCACGATCCGCCCCGACGCCGCTCGCCTGCTCGAAGTGACGCGCGAAGCGCTGGGCAAGGGGATCGCCCAGGCGCATCCGGGAGCACGGATCGGCGACATCTCGCACGCGGTGCAGTCGCACGTCGAGGCGGCGGGGTTCTCGGTGGTGCGCGAGCTGGTGGGCCACGGGATCGGCCGCGAGATGCACGAGGAGCCGCAGGTTCCGAACTACGGATCCCCAGGGCGGGGGCCGCGACTGATGGCGGGGCAGGTGCTGGCGATCGAGCCGATGGTGAACGTCGGCGGCGCCGATGTGGTGACGCGAAGCGATGGATGGACCATTGCCACGAGGGACGGGAGCCTGAGCGCGCATTTCGAGCACACCGTGGCGGTGGACGCATCCGGGCCGGTGATTCTCTCCGACCCGGATCGGCTCTCCGGCTGAAGGGGGTGCGGTTGGCCAAGGAAGAGGGCATTCAGGTCGAGGGAACCGTGATCGAGCCGCTGCCCAACGCGATGTTCCGCGTCGAGCTGGAAAACGGACACAAAGTACTGGCGCACATCTCGGGGAAGATGCGGATGCACTTCATCCGGATCCTCCCGGGCGACAAAGTGACGGTGGAGCTGTCACCTTACGATCTGACGCGCGGGCGGATCGTCTATCGCTACAAGTAGGAACGCCGTGGCCAGGGGCCACGGGTGGGGAGAGGCGGAATGAAAGTCAGGAGCTCGGTGAAGAAGATCTGCGAGCACTGCAAGATCGTGCGTCGCAAAGGCGTGATCCGCGTGATCTGCACGCGCAATCCGCGTCACAAGCAGCGTCAGAAGTAGAGGAGGTTTCGCGTGGCACGAATCGCAGGCGTCGATCTCCCGGCGGAGAAGCGCATCGAGATCGCGCTCACCTACATCTACGGCATCGGCAATACGACGGCGCGGCGCATCCTGGCCGCGACCGGTGTGAGCCCCGACATCCGCGTCAAGAACATCAGCGACGAGGACGTGGGCAAGCTGCGCACCGTGATCGAGCGCGAGTACAAGGTGGAAGGCGCCCTGCGCGGTGAAGTGGCCATGAACATCAAGCGCCTGATGGACATCGGCGCGTACCGCGGCCTGCGGCACCGGCGCAACCTGCCGGTGCGCGGACAGCGCACCAAGACCAACGCCCGCACCCGCAAGGGGCCGAAGAAGACGGCGGGTGTGATGAAGAAGCCGGCGGCCGCGGCGGCGAAGCCGGCGCCCAAGAAGTAGCGCCCCGACGCGGGACGCTCGACGATTCGACGGAGGGTAACGAGTGGCAACCGGTAAGAAGCGGGATCGCCGCGTGAGCACCAACGGAGTGGCTCACGTGCAGGCCAGTTTCAACAACACGATCGTCACGATCACCGACCAGGACGGCAACGTGGTCACGTGGGCGAGCGCGGGCAAGGTGGGGTTCAAAGGCTCGCGCAAGAGCACGCCCTTCGCCGCCCAGGTCGCGGCCGAGGCCTGCGCGCGCGAAGCCCAGAACCTGGGCATGAGACGGGTGGAGGTCTGGGTCAAGGGCCCGGGCTCCGGTCGCGAGGCCGCCATTCGATCGCTCCAGGCCGCAGGCCTCGAGATCTCCGCGATCAAGGACGTCACGCCCATCCCGCACAACGGCTGCCGCCCGCCCAAGCGGCGGCGGGTCTAGGAGGCTCCATGGCGGTCTATCACGACGCGCGATGCCGGTTGTGCCGTCGGGAGGGGGGCAAGCTCTTCCTGAAGGGCAGCCGGTGCTTCACCGACAAGTGCGCCATCGAGCGGCGCGGTTACCCTCCGGGCGAACACGGCAAGGGACGCCGGGTGAAGGAGACCAATTACGGACAGCAGCTGCGCGAGAAGCAGAAGGCGCGGCGCATCTACGGGATGCTGGAGCGGCAGTTCCGGCATTTCTTCACCAAGGCGGCCGACACCCGCGGCGTGACCGGCGAAGTGCTGCTGCAGATGCTGGAGCGCCGTCTCGACAACGTGGTCTACCGGCTGGGGCTGGCGCCGTCGCATTCCGCGGCCCGGCAGCTGGTGCGTCACGGGCACCTGCAGGTCAACGGGCGCAAAGTGAGCATCCCCTCCTTCCAGGTGAAGGCGGGCGACGAAGTGAGAGTGCGCGAGAAGAGCAAGAAGCTCGCGGTCGTCCTGACCACCCTCGAAGCCCGCAAGGGCCAGGACCTGCCGGAATGGCTGAGCCTCGACTCCGGAGCCTTGACCGGGCGCGTGCTCAGCATTCCCACCCGCGGCTCGATCTCGACGCCGATCAACGAGCAGTTGATCGTCGAATTCTATTCGAAGTAGACAACGCCTTCCCGAGGAGGCTGCTGATGAAGTGGAAGAACCTCACGATGCCGAAGCAGGTGATGCCCGATGCCGGCAATACCGATCGCTACGGCAAGTTCTCGATCGAGCCGCTCGAGCGGGGCTTCGGCCTGACTCTCGGCAACGCGCTGCGCCGGGTGCTGCTGTCCTCTCTGCAGGGCGCAGCCATCACGGCCGTTCGGATCGATGGGGTGCTGCACGAGTTCTCGACCCTTCCGGGCGTCATCGAAGACGTCACCGAGATCATCCTCAACTTGAAGCAGGTGCGCCTCAAGCTGCTGGGGGACGGACCCAAGAAGGGCACCTTCGAGATGCGTGGCAAGGGCGAGGTGCGGGCCGGGGATCTGCAGGTCGACGCCGAGATCGTGGTGCTCAATCCCGATCTCCACGTGGCTACGCTCAACAAGGACGGCGACCTGCGCATGGAGGTCGAGATCGACGGCGGCCGCGGCTACGTCTCGGCCGACCAGCACTCGCAGACCGAGCGGCCGATCGGGGTGATTCCGATCGACTCGCTGTTCTCGCCGGTGCTCAAGGTCAACTACAACGTCGAGACCACGCGGCTCGGGCAGCGCATCGACTACGACAAGCTCACGCTCGAGGTGTGGACCGACGCCAGCATCCTGCCCTCGGACGCGGTGGCGGTCGCGGCCAAGATCCTGCGCGACCACTTCAACCTCTTCATCCACTTCGAGGAGCCGATCGAGGAGGAAGTCGAGGAGGAGGTCAACGAGGACATCCTGCGCATCCGCCGCCTGCTCGAGAAGAGCGTCGAAGAGCTCGAGCTCTCGGTGCGCTCCAGCAATTGTCTGCGCGCCGCCGAGATCAAGAACATCGGCGACCTGGTGCAGAAGAGCGAAGGCGAGATGCTCAAGTACCGCAACTTCGGCCGCAAGTCGCTGAAGGAGATCCAGGACATTTTGGGCGAGATGGGCCTGTCCTTCGGGATGGACGTCACGCCCTACTACGAAGGCAAGACGCCGGTCCGGCTCGACGCGTAGCCGCGCTCGCGGCCACGAGGCCGGGCGATCGGGGAGGAAGACCGTTCCATGCGACACCGCAGAGACCATCGCAAGCTCAGCCGCACCGCGGCCCACCGGCGCGCGCTGCTGCGGAATCTCGTGACCGCGCTGTTCCAGTACGAGCGTATCGAGACCACCGTGGCCAAGGCCAAGGAATCGCGGCGGCTGGCGGAGCGTTTGATCACGTTCGCTAAGCGCGGTGACGTCTCGGCTCGACGCCACGTCGATCGCTTCGTGACTCGCCCCGAGGTCACGAGCAAGCTGTTCGACACCATCGCGCCGTGGTACGCGGAGCGGGCCGGCGGCTACACCCGGATCCTGCGTATCGGCCACCGCCTCGGCGACGCGGGGGAGACCGCCTATCTCGAGCTGGTGAAGAGCGCCGAGCAGAAGGAGCAGGAGCGCAAGGCGCGCGAAGCCGTCGAGGCCGCCAAGGTGGGCAAGGCCGGCAGGGAGGCGCGAGCGGCCAAGCCCGCCAAAGACAAGGCCGCCAAGGGCGAGGCCGCGAGCGAGCCGCGTCCCAAGCGCGGCCGCAAGGGCGACGCCCCGGGCGCAGAGCCGGCGGCGCCCTCCAAGAAGACTCGGCGCGGGACGGTCAAGACGGGCTGAAACCGCGAGCTCGAGACGGCGGGGCGGCTCTACCGCCCCGCCGTTTCCATTCAACCCGAGACGCGGCCGGGCCGCGGAAACCGCGGCGGCCCCTCAAGTTCGCCGCAGTTTCGTCCGATGACAGGCGCGTGGGCCCCGCCCCACCCCTCTCATGAGTCTCCTCGGATCTGGACCCGCGCGGCCTGACCATTCGGCCGTCGCCGCGTCGTCGACGCGGCCCGACCCGCCACGCGCCTCGGGCGCGGCGGGACTCCTCCTCACGGTCGGGGCGGACCACCGTCGCGAGTCACGCCACGTCGCGATTGGGATGGGCCTGCTGATCGTGGTCAGCGCCGTGCTCCTCAACTTCGGCACGTACCAGAGCGCACAGGTGCGGCTCGTCCAACAGCGCTGGGAATTGCTGGCGCGCCGCGCCGACGAGAGCCGCGGCGAGATCAGCGATCTGTTCACGGTCTTCGAGCGCCAGGCGCGCTACATCGCCGGCCAGGGGCGCAACTCGGCCTGGATCCGCGGCGCGATGGAGGGCAGCCTCGACGACGCCGGCCGCGCGGACCTCACCGCCGAGCTGGTGCGGGCCTCACAGGTGTTCGGCTTCGATCACCTGCTGGTGTTGAGTCCCGAGGGCGTGCCGCTCGCCATCGCCGCGCGCGACTCGATGCCGCCCTCGAGCCACGCCGAGCTGGTGCAGAGGCTGGCCGAGGGTCAGCGCACCTGGGTCGCCGACCTGCATTCCGATCCCGACGGCCGCCGCGTCTTTGAGATCGCGCTGCAGGTTCCGGGGGCCGCGTTCGCGGGTCGGGTCCCGGTCCTGGTGGCCGCGGCCGACGCAGAGGATCGGCTGCTGCCGGCGCTCGGCAACTGGTCCGATCTCGGCTCCAGCGCCTACGCCTACCTGGTTCGTCCGCAGGGCAATCAGGTCGCCTATCTGACCTCGCCCGACCACGGGCATGCCGCTTCCGCCGCGCCGCCAGTGGCGATGTCGGACGGGAGCGCGCGCCCGGCCGCGATGGCCGCGACCGGCGTCGAGTCGAGCATCGAGCAGAGCGGCGGTGGCGTCGACCCCTATTGCGCCGTGACCCGCTTCATTCCCGAGCTGGGCTGGGGGCTGGTGGCGCGCGCCGATCGGCGCTTCGTGATGGCCGGCCTGCGCGCCACGGTGGCCAAGCTGTTGGCGATGGACTTCGCGATCCTGCTGATCGGGGCGCTCATCATCTGGCAGTGGCGGCGCACCTACTCGCGCGGCCTGAAGAAGCACGAGCAGCTGGTGACCCATCGTCACGCCGAGCGCGTGCAGGCGATCTTCGATACAGCCTTCGATGCCATCGTCACGTTCGATCGCGCCGGCCGGGTCCGCACCGTGAACCGCGCCGGTGAAGATCTGTTCGGGCGCGCGGCGGTCGCCATGGAGGGCCAACCCTTGCACCGCATCCTGCGTTGGAGCGGCGCCCAGGGCGAGCCCCAGGAGCAGCTTCCCGCGGCCGGGGTGGTGCGCATCGCCAACGCCCTGCGCCCCGATGGACAGACGATTCCAACCGAGCTGTCGCTGGGTGAATCCGGCGACGGCGACGAGCTGCTGTATACGGCGATCGTGCGCGACATTCGCGAGCGCGTCGAGGCCGAGCGCCGGATCCGCGCGTTCGCCGACGGGCTGGAGGTCACCAACCGGCGGCTCGAGGAGGCCAACGCTCAGCTCGAAGAGGCCTCGCGCCTCAAGAGCGAGTTCCTGGCCAACACCTCGCACGAGCTGCGCACGCCGCTCAACGGGATGATGGGATTCCTGCAGCTGGTGCTCGACGGCATGTGCCAGACCAAGGACGAGGAGCGCGACTTCCTCAAGCAGGCGCTGCAGTGCTCGCGCCATCTGCTCAATCTGATCAACGACGTGCTCGACATCGCCCGCATCGAGGCCGGCAAGCTGGCCCTCGACATCCAGCGCGTCGACGTCGCGACCTTGTTCCAAGAGGTGCGCACCGTCACCCACGTCCAGGCGGCGCAAAAGGACGTCCAGCTGATCTTCGTCGACGCGGACGAGCGCGAGTGCGCCGTGCGCTGCGACTTGAACAAGGCCAAGCAGGTGCTCATCAATCTGGTCGGTAACAGCCTCAAGTTCACGCCCAAGGGCAGCATCACGGTCCGCGCCATCCCCCATCCCGACCTGGGCCACGTGCGTTTCGAGGTCGTCGACACGGGGATCGGAATTCCCAAGGACCAGCAGGTCGTCATCTTCGAGAAGTTCGCCCAGGGCGACGGCAGCACGACGCGCAAGTACGGCGGCGCCGGCCTGGGGCTGGCGATCTCCAAGAGCCTGGTCGAGCTGATGGGGGGCGTGATCGGGGTCCATAGCGAGGGGCGCGGCCACGGTACGACGATGTACTTCTCGCTCCCGGTGTGGACCGATCAAGCGGCCCCGGACGAGCCTGCGGACGACAGCGCTCCGGACCAGATCGACGGGCCCGCCGGCGGCGCCCTGGTGCTGGTGGTCGAAGACGACCCGGTGTTCCGCAAGTTCGTCACCGCTGTGCTCCACCAGCACGGCTACCGCACCGTCGAAGTGGCGAGCGCCGAGGCGGGATGGCTGCGGGTGCGCCGGCTGCGGCCTGCGATCGTCGTGCTCGACTACGCGCTGAGCTGCAGCGAGGGCGCGGGGGTGCGCACGGGCTGGGATCTGGCCGAGCGCATCACCACCGATCCCGAGACGCGACACGTGCCGATCCTGTTCGTGACCGGCTTCGAGCACGAAGTGCGCGACAAGCTCACCCAGACCGCGTTCGCGCGCAAGCCCGCCCATCTGGTCAAGCCGATCGAGCCGGCCGCTCTGATCAGCAAGGTCGAGGAGCTGGTGGCGGGGGTCTCGGGCCGCCAGGTGCGAATCCTGATGGCCGAGGACGATCCGTGCGTCACGGCCTTCGTGCGCAAGGTCCTCCCCGAGCAGCGCTTCCACATGGAGGTCGCGCTCAACGGCGAGGAGTGCCTGCACATCCTGCGCACCCAGCCCAACGGATTCGACGTCCTTCTGCTCGACCTGATGATGCCCGAGGTCAGCGGCTACGACGTGCTGCGCGACATGACGCTGACCGGAACCGGCGCCAAGATTCCGGTGGTGGTCTTCACCAATTGCCCCGAGCCGCGCAACGAGGAAGAGCGACGCCTGCTTCAGGAGGGGCTGGTGCTCGACGTGGTCGCCAAGTCGAGCATTCACGACAATCCTCAGCTGCTGACTCACCTCATCGATTGGCACCTCCAAGTCCATCACGAGAGCGACGAGCCTCCCGAGCATCCCGCGGAGGCGGCGTGAAGCACGTGATCGTGGTGGAGGACGATCCGATCAACGCCGCGCTGTTCCGCATGCTGCTGGAGCGCCGCGGCGGCTGCCGGGTGACGGTCAGTGAGTCGCCGGAAGAAGTGCTGAAGCTGGCGCGCGCGGGCGTGGACGCGATCCTGATGGACATCTCGCTCAAGGGCTCGAGCTTCCAGGGGCGCCCGGTCAGCGGCGTCGACCTGTGCCGCATGCTCAAGGACGATCCCGAGACCGCCGGCATCCCGGTGGTGCTCGCCACCGCCCACGCCATGCGTGGCGACGAAGCCCGGCTCAAGGCTCAGAGCGGCGCCGACGACTACGTCGCCAAGCCGGTGGTGGACCATCAGGCCTTCGTGACCCAGATCCGGCGCTGGCTCGATCGCGAGGCGGCATGAGCGGCCCGCTCGACGCGAAGGTGCTCATCGTCGAAGACGACGTCTTCTTCCAGCGCGTGCTCCAGAAGCGCCTGGAGACCGAGGGCTACAAGGTCATGCTCGCCGGCGATGGTCGTGAGGGCATGAAGGCGATCGTGACCTGGGAGCCCGACGTCGTGCTCTCGGACTGGATGATGCCCGAGGTCGACGGACTCGAGCTGTGCCAGTCGGTCAAGACCGGACTCAAGGACGCCGCGCCCTACTTCATCCTGTTGACCGCCAAGGGCGAGCTGAGCGATCGCCTGCTCGGCCTCCAGACCGGCGCCGACGACTACGTGGTGAAGCCGTGCGACCACAGCGAAATCCTGGCGCGCGTGCGCGCCGGAGTCCGCATCGTCAAGCTCACGCAGCAGCTGCGCTCGGCGGTGACCGAGCTGCAGATGGCGAACGCCGAGCTGACCAGCACCCGCGATCAGATCGAGCAGCTCGAGGAGCACCTCGCGATCTGCTCCTACTGCCGGCGGGTGCGCGAGGGCGACGGTTCGTGGCGCGACCTCGAGCAATTCATCAGCCGGCGCATCGGAGCCGAGCTGAACCCGGAAGTCTGCCCGGATTGCGCGGGTTCCGCGCCACCCCTGATTCCCCCTTCCAAGACCGTGGTGCGTTAGGGGTTGCGGGCGCCGCACGCGACCGCTCGGGTGCGTCCGACCTCCTCGGCGGGGTAGTCTCGGGATTCACCGGCCTCGTCCCCAGGGCCGCGCCGCGGTCGGTCGATCGTCTTGCGGAAGGAGAACCATCGTGACAGGGCTGATGCGATCCTTGGTTTTCATGATGGCCCTGGGGATTTGGGTGGGGGCAGCCCAGGCCCAGGGTACGGATACCTCGCGCGTTCATCTCGGCGCGCCCGACGCGGGCACGGATGCTTTCGTGGCCTGGCCGGCGGGCAAGGCCGACGCTCCGGGCGTGGTGATGGTCCACGAGTGGTGGGGACTCAACGGCCAGATCAGGGACCAGGCGCGACGCCTCAGCCGCGAGGACTACGTGGTCATCGTGCCCGACCTCTACCATGGCAAGGTGACGTCCGATCCCGAGCAGGCGCACGTCCTGACTCGCGGGCTCGATGACGCGATCGTCTACGCCGATCTCGCCAACGCAGTCAATTGGCTGCGCGCCGAGCCGCGCGTGGCCAAGAAGAAGATCGGAGCCATGGGCTTCTGCATGGGCGGCGCGCTGGCCCAGGGTCTGGCTCTGCGCAGCTCGGAGGTCAGCGCCCTGGTCATGTTCTACGGTCCGCCGGTCACCGATCCCCAGGCGCTCGCGACCTTGCACGGGCCGCTCCAGGGGCACTACGGCGAGAAGGACGACGGCATTCCTCCCGCCAAGCTCGAGGCGCTGCGCGCCGGTCTCAAGCAAGCCGGCAAGGTGGGTGAGGTGTACAGCTATGCGGGCGCCGGGCATGCGTTCATGAACGACCAGCGCCCCTCGTACCATCCGGATGCCGCGCGGCAGGCATGGGCGCGCACGCTCGCCTTCCTGCAGAAGAACCTCAAGCGCTCGTGATTCCATGGACGACCGCCTCCGCGTCCTGCTGATCGGGGGCTCGGGTTTCCTGGGCCACCACGCGGCCGCCGCGCTCGCGGCGGCGGGCCACGAAGTCACCGTGATGTCGCGCGGCAATGCCACGCCGCCCCCCGGCGCGCGCACGTTGCGGGCCGACCGCGGCGACCGGGCGGCGCTGGGTCGCGCGCTCGAAGGGCAGCGCTTCGATCTGACCGTGGACTTCCTGGTCTATGACGCAGCCGACGTCGAGACGCTGCTCCTCGTCCCGTATGCCGCGCTCGGCCGCTACGTCATGATCTCGACGGGCCAGGTCTACCTCGTGACCCAGGGCGCGCGGCCACCGTATCGCGAGGACGACGCCGATGCGGGACCGACCGCGGAACCTCCTCCAGGGACGTTGGACCACGACCAGTGGAGCTACGGCGTCGGCAAGCGCCGCGCCGAGCGGCGGCTGCTCGGGCTGCGCGGCTCGCACGGCGTGCGCGCCACCATCCTGCGCCTGCCGATTCTCCACGGCCGCGGTGACGGCTCGCGGCGGCTGTGGGCGTATCTCGAGCGCATGAAGGACGGGGGCGTGATGGTGCTGCCCGAGGCCGGCGAGATGAGCGTTCGTTTCCTATGGGCCGGGGACGTGGGCCGGGTCGTGGTGCGCCTGGCGTCGGAGTCGCCGCAAGCCGCGGTCTACAACCTGGCGCAGCCCGACACGCCTTCGCTACGGGCGTTCCTCGAAGCCACCGCGCGCATCGCGCGGCTCCCGTTGCGCTGGATTCGAGCGTCGTGGGAGGAGTGCGAGGCAGCGGGGCTGGATCGCACCTTTTCGCCGTTCGCGAGCCGCTGGCGCTCGATCATGGACCCGACCCGCGCGGCGACCGAGTGGAGCTTCACCGCGACGCCCAGCGAGGACTATCTGCCCGAAGTGGTGCGCTGGCATCTCGAGCACCCTGGTCCGAGTCATCCCGGTTATGCGCTGAGAGCGCTCGAGCTCCAGCTGGCGGCGACGCGCGGGAGCGCGGCTCAGCCTGCTACCTGAGCGAACGCGGCTCAGGGAAGACGGCGCCGCGGCCGAAACCTTGCCTTGCCGGGCCTCGGCCGTCTCGTTAGACTGCCCGGCCTGTTTTGACCCGGCCCGCCCGCGACGGCGGCGCGCTCGGGGTCGATGACCTCGTTCCTCGGTAGCTCAACGGCAGAGCATCCGGCTGTTAACCGGAGGGTTGTAGGTTCGAATCCTACCCGAGGAGCCAGCCAGGAGAGCCCTCGCAACTCCATGAGCTGCGGGGGCTTCTCGTTTTTCGGCCGCGTGGCGCGGTTGCGCGGCCGGGCCTAGACCGCTCCGGCGTAGGCGTCTTCGAGGACGTCGAGATCGATCTTCTTCATCTTGAGCATCGCTTCCATCACGCGCCTCGACTTCTCGGGATCGCGGTCCTGGATCATCTCCATCAACGCCGTCGGAACCACCTGCCACGACAGTCCGAACTTGTCCTTGAGCCATCCGCACGGGCCTTCCTCGCCGCCTGCGGAGAGCTTGGACCACATCGTGTCGACTTCGTTCTGACTTTGGCAGTTCACCATCAGGGAGATCGCTTCGGTGAAGCGGTATTGTGGGCCGCCGTTCAACGCGATGAAGTCCTGCCCATCGAGCTGGAACGAGATGGTCATCACCGAGCCTACCGGGCCGGGACCCGCTTGGCCGTAACGCGAGACCTTGTGGATCTTCGAGTCGGCGAAGACCGAGGTGTAGAAGTCGACCGCCTGTTCGGCGTTGGAATCGAACCACAGGAACGTGGTGATCTTCTGCTTCGACATGGGGGGCCTCCTTGGTTCGCGGCTTGCGTCTTCGGCGGATCGTGCGCTCGGCACCGCCGCATGTTGTCGAGCCTTTGCCAAAGGCGCCGCGGGCCGCGAGGTCGACGCCTGTCAGCGCGTCAGGCGACCTCCGCGCCCTGCTCCTCGGGCGGCTTGAGGCCGCGGAAGCTGCGCCACAGCAGCAGGTCGTAGGTGATCTTCATGGCCGCCCCGATCAGCAGCGGCATCATCAACGACATCCCCTGCATCAGGAATCCCGCCACGGGCGGCGCCGCGGCCCACGCGATCAGCCGGACGATCGCGGTGATCCCCGAGGCGCGCGTGCGCTCTTCGGGCTTCACCACCGCCATCACGTAGGACTGCCGCGTCGGCACGTCCATCTCGACCAGCCCCTCGCGCAACAGGAACAGCACGGCGGCCACCGGAAAGCTGGGCGCGAACGCGACCGTCACCAGCAGCAGGCTCGACGGAATGTGCGTGAACACCATGGTGTTCACGAGGCCGATGCGACGCGCCAGCCAGGCCGCGCCCAGATGCGAGACCGCGTTGGCGAGGCGCGCCCCGAAGTACAGCGGCCCCACCACTTCGACTCCCACGCCGAAGCGCTGGTGGAAGAAGTACGAAACCAGCGCGGCGGTCAGGAACCCGCCGCCCAGACCATCGAGCGCGAACAGCGAGCTGATCTTCCACAGGATCCGTCGCGTCGCCGGCGTGATCGGAGGCAGCACCTGGGTCGCGGTCGCCGACTCCGCGCTGCGCGACAGCAGCGGATAGAGCAGCGCGGGGATCAGGGACAGCGCGGCGTACACCCCGATCGCGCTGCGCAACCCGGCGTCGGCCGAGAGGCGCGGGCCGGCCGCCGCCTGGATCCAATGAGGCACGGCGGCCATCAGTCCGCCGAGCGCGTGCCCGACGTCCTGGGCGATGTTGTAGGTGGCGAACGCGAAGGTGCGCTCGCGGTCGCTGACCGCGGTGGGAAGGACCGCCTGCTCCAAGACTAGGGCCGCGCCTCGATCGCGTCCCATGCCGTTCACCATGCCGACGAACGCGGCGATCGCCAAGGCGATGGGGTGGGAGGTGAGCAGCAGCGCGACGCCGCCCAGGGTCGAGAGCAAGGCCAGGGCGACCAGCGACCGGCGCCGGCCGAAGCGGTCCGCGGCGGCGGTGACGACCAACGTGGCCACCGCCGCCCCGGCCAACCCCGCCGCGACGATCACGCCGATCGCGCCGGGATCGAGGCGCTGGGAGGCCAGGTAGAAACCGAGCAGCACGCCGATCATCCCGGTGGCGAGCGCGCGCAGGAACGCGGTGACGTAGAGCAGGCGCCGGTCGTTCACGGCCGCCACGTTAGCATTCGCGGGCGCGGCTTGTGAGTGGCGTGGGCGTCGGGCAGAATCGCGCGCCGGAAACGGGAGCGTCGGCGAGCCGACGGACGGCGCGCCGTTCGAATCGGCGTCGCCGCCCTGCAGGCTCGATGCTGTCTCGAGCTGGTGAAGACGGCGCTCGAGCGGGTGGGGGGCGGATTGAGCGACGTGGTGCGGATGCGATTCGGCCGGCCACGACCGTGATGCAGGTCGGGCGGTTCATCGACTGCGACTGGCTGATCGAAATCGAGGCCGACGCGGTGTTGGAGGGGGAGACATGAGTGGCGACGACCCGACTCCCGTCGCGACCACCGAGCGCACGTTCGAAGTCGGGCCCTGCGGCTCGGTCTCGGCGCTGAGCACGGCGCCGGCGGCGCCCCGCGCCCAGCTCGTGCTCGCCCATGGAGCGGGCGCCGGGATGAGGCATCCGTTCATGACCGCGATCGCAACGCGCCTCGCGCAGCGCGAGGTCGCGACGTTCCGCTACCAGTTCCCCTACATGGAGCGGGGGGACGCGCGCACCGATCCGCCCTCGGTCGCGGCCGCGACGGTGCGCGCGGCGGTGCTCGAAGCCGGCCGGCTGTGCCCAGGGGTTCCGCGCTACGCCGGAGGCAAGTCGTTCGGCGGGCGCATGACCTCGACGGCCGCCTCGCTGGCTCCGCTGCCCGAGGTCCAGGGCCTGGTCTTCCTCGGCTTTCCGCTCCATCCCGCGGGGCGACCCAGCACGGAGCGCGCCGTGCACCTCGACCACGTCACGGTTCCGATGCTGTTCCTGCAGGGCTCGCGCGACACCCTGTGCGACCTGGAGCAGCTCGGCCAGGTCCTGAAGCGCCTCGGCAAGCGCGCGGCGCTTCATCTGTGGGATGGCGCCGACCACTCGTTCCACGTCCTCAAGCGCTCGGGGCGCACCGACGCGCAGGTGCTCGACGAGCTGGCGGACGCGATTGCCGCGTGGTGCGGCGCCTCGGTCGAGAGCCAGCGGTGAAGCTGCGCGTCGGCACCAGCGGGTACTCTTACAAAGAGTGGGTGGGCCCCTTCTATCCCCCCAAGCATCCCGCCAACCAGATGCTGCGCTTCTACGGCGAGCGCTTCGGGACGGTGGAGATCAACAACACCTTCTACCGCATGCCCACCGCCGCCATGCTCGAGAAGTGGGCCGGTGAAGTCCCGGACGGCTTTCGCTTCGTGCTCAAGGCGCCGCGCCGGATCACGCATGACCGCAAGCTGGCGGGCGTCGACGACTCCCTGGCGTTCCTGATCGAGGCTTCGGCCGCGCTGGGCGAGAAACGCGGGCCTTTCCTGTTCCAGCTTCCGCCGGTCTTCCAGAAGGATCGGTCGCGGCTCGTCGACTTCCTGGGTCGGCTCGGACACGCTCCGGCCGCGCTCGAGTTCCGTCACGCCACCTGGTTCGACGACGAGATCTACGACGCGCTGCGCGCCCGGGGCGTGGCGCTGTGCCTGGCCGAGACCGACGAAGGCGCGCCTCCGCCACGAGTGGCGACCGCTGCCTTCGGCTACCTGCGCCTGCGCCGCGTCGATTACGGTGACGACGAGCTGCGCGGCTGGCTCGATTGGATGAGCACTCAGCCGTGGGACACGGCTTATGTCTTCTTCAAGCACGAAGACGAGGGCCACGCCCCACGCCTGGCGGCGCGACTGCTGGAGTTGGCCGGCTGAGCGCGACCCCGCCCGCGCCCGCGCTGCGCCGGGTGATGGCGCTGCGCGACGTCGTGCTGTTCTTCGTCGTGGCCATCGTCGGCCTGCGCTGGCTCGCGACCGCCGCCGCGGCCGGGCCGAGCGCACTCGTGATCTGGTTGATCGCCGCGGTCGCGCTGTTCCTGCCGCTCGCCTACGCGACCATCGAGCTGGCGTCTCGCCACCCCGAAGAAGGCGGGATCTACGTTTGGGTGCGCCACGCTTTCGGCGACTTCGCCGGCTTCATGGCGGCGTGGCTCTACTGGGTCAGCAACCTGGTCTATCTGCCCGGCGCGCTCTACTTCATTGCCGGCAACGCTCTGTTCGTCGGGGGATCGGCCTGGCGCAGCCTGTCGAACAACGCGGTCTTCTACATGGTGGTGGCGGTCGTCGGCGTAGTGATCGGAATCGGCCTCAACACGGTCGGCCTCGCGGTGGGCAAGCGGCTCCACAACCTGGGCGGGCAGGCGACCTGGGTGGTCGTGGCGCTGCTGCTGGTGATGGGCGGCGTCGCCCTGTGGCGCTTCGGCAGCGCCACGAGCTTCGCCCCGGGCGCACTCGAGCCCAGCACGCGCCTCGCGGACATCTATTTCTGGAGCACCATCGCCTTCGCCTTCAGCGGCTTCGAGTCCGCCTCGCTGATGGGCGAAGAGATCCACGACGCGCGCCGCGTCGTGCCGCGCGCCGTGGGGTGGTCGGGGCTGGTGATCGCGGCGATCTACGTGCTCGGCACCGCGGCGATCCTGGTCGCCTTGCCGGCCCGGGAGGTGGGCGGCATCGAAGGCATCATGCAGGCCATCGAGCGGGTGTCGCGGCGCGTCGGCATGCCGTGGCTGTCGCCGCTCAGCGCGGGCTTGATCACGATGGCGGGACTCGGAGCCACTTCGGCGTGGCTCGCCGCCACGGCGCGGCTGATCTTCGTGACCGGTGTCGATCGCTATCTGCCGCCGGTGTTCGGCCGCATCGATCCGCGCTGGAGCACGCCGGTCGCGGCCCTGGTCGTCCAAGGCGTCGGCGCGATTCTGTTCGCGATTCTCGGCCAGCTCGGATCGAGCGTGAAGGACGCCTACGACTTCCTGGTCAGCATGGGCGTCATCACCTACTTCATTCCGTATCTGCTGATGTTTGCGGCGCTCCTCAAGGCGCAGCGCGAAGCGCGACCCGCAGGTGCGGCGCGGGCCGCGGGCGGTGCGGCGCTGACCTGGATCATGGCCCTGACGGGGATGACCACACTCGTCGTCTCGATCGCGCTCGCGCTGTTCCCGCCCGGTCAGGGTGGGGCCGGAAGCGCCAAGGTGATCGGGGCCTCGGTGGTCGTGATCGCGCTCGGCGCCGGACTCTTCCTGCGCGCGCGCACCAGCCGCGCCGGCAAGGGCTGAGGGCCGAGGCGGCGGCTCGCATCACGCGCTCAATGCGGATCGGAGGGGCGGAAGTATTCGTCCATGCGATTCTCCTCCCCGTCCTGCGCCAAGCTGTCCGCGCTCGCCTGCCGAGCGTAATAATCCGCCCAATCCGCGGCGTGATCGCGGGCGCAGAACTGGCGCGGGGCGCTGCCGCGCACGAACGGAACCAGCATCGGCGACGGGCAATCCTGACGCGCGAGGCCGCCGGTCCACGGGTCGATCCACACCTGCTCGAGCAGACGGCTGCCTTCGAAGTCGCGGTCCGGGAAGCCGTCGACCATGCGATGAGCGATCCCGGCCCACACCGGAAGCGCCGTCTGGGCCGCGGGCCGATCGAGGCTGGCGGGCGTGTCGTAGCCCACCCACACGCCAGCGACCACGTCCGGCGTGAACCCGACGAACCACGCGTCGCGATAGTCGTTGGTGGTTCCGGTCTTGCCGCCCACGCCGCGCGTGAATCCGTACTGGCTGCGCAGCGGGTTGGCGACGCCGAAGATCACCACGTCCTCGAGCAAGCCGGTCATCAGCGCCGCAGTCTCGGGTGACAGGACCCGTTCGGCTCGCGGCTCGGGCTCGGCCAAGCTCTTGCCGCGCCCGTCGAGCACGACTCGCACCGGCGTCGGCGCCCGCTTCCAGCCGCCGTTGGGGAAGCAGGCGTAGGCGTTGGTGAGCTCGACCAAGGTCACCTCCGATGTGCCGAGGCCGATGCTCGGCACCGGCCTCAGTCCTTCGACACCGAACCGCGCCACGTCCCGGGCGACGGCCGTCGGCCCGACCGCCTCCACCAGGTTCGCGGTGGCGACGTTGATCGAATGCGCCAAGGCCTTGGCCAGCGTCACGCTTTCGTGATACGTGCCGTCGTCGTTGCGCGGCGACCAAGCTCCCTGGCCGGTGTCGAAGACGCGCCGCAGGTCGGGCACCGTCGTGGCCGGAGTGAAGGCGCGGGGACCGCGCTCGAGCGCGGCCGCGTAGACCAGAGGCTTGATCGCCGAGCCGGGCTGGCGGCGCGCTTGCGTGGCGCGATTGAAGTCTCCCACCGCGGATTGGCGTCCACCGACGATCGCGCGCACGTAGCCGGTGGCGGGATCGATCGCGACGAAGGCGCCTTCGAGCGCGGGGCCGCGCCCGCGCCAGCGCTGTTGCTCGTCGAGCCCTTGGGCCAGGCCTTGCTCGGCGGCGATCTGCCACACCGGATCGATGGTCGTGAACACCGCCAATCCGTGCTGCTCGAGCGCTCCCTTGGGGAACGACGATCCGCGCTCCTCGAGCCATTGGCGCACGTCGCTGGCCACGCTCGGGAAGTGCTCGGGGGGCGGCGGGCCGCGGTGTGCGCCCAACGGCAGTCGTTTGGCGCGCTCGGCCGTGGCTCGATCCAGCTCGCCGGCGGCCACCATGTCCTCGAGCACGTTGTTGCGGCGCTCGCGCGCCTTGCGCGGGTCGCGGAAGGGCGAGCTCGAGTTGGGGCCGGGAATGATCCCGGCCAGCATCGCGGCTTCGCTCAAGCGCAGCGAATCGACCGGCTCGTCGAAATACCAGCGCGCCGCCTCGGCGATCCCCGCCACGCCGCCGCCATCGGCGCGCCCCCAATACACCATGTTGAGGTACATCTCGAGGATCTGATCCTTGGTCAACAGCAGCTCGAGGCCGACGGCGAGGAACATCTCGCGCAGCTTGCGGTCCCAGGTGCGCTGCGAGCCGAGGAACAGGCCGCGCGCCAGCTGCTGAGTGATGGTGCTGCCGCCCTGGCGCACGCCGCCGGCCTTGAGGTTGACCATCAGCGCGCGCAGGTTGGAGCGCAGATCGAGGCCGCCATGGTGATAGAAGCGGCGATCTTCGGTGGCGACCACCGCCTGGCGCACCACCTTGGGGATGCGCGCCAGCGGCACCCAGGTGCGACGCGTGCGCTGATCGTCCATCGCCAAGGCGGCCACCACCGGTTCGAGTCGGGGCGCCGCGCTCAGATCGGGCGCGAGGTCGCCGCGCCGGCCGCCCAGGCGCTGGACTCGCGTGAGCGTGCCGTTGCCGATCTCGAGCAGCACCCGCTCGGGTCCGCCGTGCCCCGCGGGGTCGGGCGCGTCGCGGAAGCCGCGCAGGAAGATCTCGACCCCGCGCGACCCGATCGCCCAGCTGCCGGGCTGACGCGGCTCGAAGCCGACCTGGCGATAGCCACGCAAGGCGAGCTGCTCGCGCAGGTACTCGAACGGCAGTGGTCGGCCCGCGATGAACGGCAGCCCGGCGGTGTAGAGCCGCGACGGAAAGGACCACGACGGACCGGTGGCGCGGCGCGCGCGCAGCGCGTCCACGCGCGCCGCGAGGGGGATCAGCAGAAGCAAGCCGACCAACAGCAGGAGCGCCAGTCCGGCCAGCACCGAGCCGATGCGCGGATGGCGGCGAAAGATCTCGCGCGCTCGAGCCAGTCCGGCGGCGAAGTCCACCATCGAGGCGCCTAGTCGGCTCGGATCGCCTCATCCGCCTCGCGCGGGACCACCGCCCGGGGCAGCTCCGGCGTGAAGTCCTCGCCCGGGTTGATGAAGCGATCCAGCTCGAAGCGGTACTGCTTGTCGTAGAGCTGCCGGTAACGGCCGGCCTGGTCGATCAGCTCCTCGTGCGTGCCGTGCTCCACGATGCGGCCGCCCTCCAGCACCAGGACCTGGTCGGCGCTGCGGATGGTCGAGAGCCGATGCGCGATCACGAACGTGGTGCGCCCGCGGCGCAGCGCCCGCAGACCGTCCTGGATCATGCTCTCGCTCTCGCTGTCGAGGCTGGAGGTCGCTTCGTCGAGGATCAGGAGCCGAGGCTCGGCGAGGACGGCGCGCGCGATGGCCACGCGCTGGCGCTGGCCCCCCGACAGCTTGATGCCACGCTCGCCGACCACGGTGTCGTAGCCCTGGGGGAAGCCGAGGATGAACTCCTCGCAATGGGCCACGCGGCTCGCGGCGCGCACTTCCTCGCGCGTCGCGTTGGGACGCGAGAACGCGATGTTGTCGGCGACCGTGCCGTCGAACAGGAAGTTGTCCTGGAACACGGCGCCGAGCTGGGACCGATAATCGCCAAGGCGGAGCGTCGACAGGTCGCGGCCATCGACGCGCACCGACCCCGAGAGCGGGCGATTGAAAGCCATCACGAGGCTGATCAGGGTGCTCTTGCCGGACCCGCTCGAGCCGACCACCGCCGTGGTCGAGCCCGGCGCGGCGTGAAAGCTGACGTCGCGCAAGACCGGCTGGCCGGGGTTGTATTCGAAGGTGACGTGATCGAACACCACGTCGCCGCGCAACGTGCCGAGCGGCGCGCGCGCGGCTTCGTCGGCGAGCTCGGTGGGCGTGGCGCGCAGGTCGCGAATGCGATCCAGACCGGCGAAAGCCTCGGTGATCTGCGTGCCGATCGATGCGATATTGGTGAGCGGCGCCGCCATCAAGCCGGTGAAGAAGACGTACATCACGAAATCGCCGAGCGTCATGTGCCCGTCGAGGATCGCGCGGCCGCCGACCAACGTCATGATCACGCCCACGGTGCCCAGGATGATCGAGGCGAAGCCCATGACCGCCGAGGTCCCGGTCACCGTCGTGGCGACGTTGCGAAACAGGCGGTGCACGCCGCGCGCGAAGGTGAGCTGCTCGCGACGCTCGGCGGTGTAGGCCTTGACGATCCGGATCCCGCCCAGGGATTCGGCCAAGCGCCCGGTCACCTCGGCCTGGATCTTCCCGCGCTCGCGGAAAATGGGGCGCAGGCGCGAGAAGGCGATCGACATGCCGATCCCGAAGGCCAGCATCACTGAGAGCGTGACGAGGGTGAGGTGCCAGTTGAGGTAGAGCAGGACGCCGAACGCCATCACCGCGGTCACCAGTCCGCCGGTCAGCTGCACCAGCCCGGTGCCGAGCAGGTTCCGCACCCCCTCCGCGTCGTTCATGATGCGCGAGATCAGGATGCCGGTCTGGGTCGAGTCGAAGTAGCGCACCGGCAGCCGGGTCACGTGCTCGAGCACGCGTCGGCGCATGTCGGTGATGGCGCGCTGCGCCGCCACCCCCAGCACTTGCGAGAGCGCGAAGCCGGTCAGGGCCTGGACCAGCGTGGCCGCTCCCGAAGCCAGGGCGAGCCAGGGCAGCAGGTCGGCCCGGCGTTTCCCGATCACGTCGTCGATCAGGAACTTGGAGCTGGCCGGCAGGACCAGCCCCGCCAGCTGCGACACCAGCATCAGCACCAGCCCGAGCCCGAGCCGGCCACGATGGCCCCAGGTCAGATCCCGAGCCTCGGCCCAGGCTTGAGTGAAGCGGACGGGTTGGCGGGGAGCAGTCATCCTTGCATCTTAGACGTTTTGGCCCGAGGCGGGGGTTGGTGCGCCGTCCATGTGACGCGCCGCGGTCGGGACTGGTTGTAGGAGAAGAGGCCGCTCGAGCCGGGGCACGCGCGGGCAGTGACCCAGGCCCGGAAGCCGCCAGGCTCGCGGTGGCTCGGGACGAGACTTGGTTCAATCGACCGGGCGAAGAGAGGCCGTTGAGACGAGATTCCCACAGGTCGCCGGACGGTCGGTGGCTCCCCTGCGGCGGGCTCGTGCTCGCCGCGCTGGTGGCTTTCCCGGCTGCGTCTTTCGCGTTCGCGCCCGAGGCCTTGGTTTACCCGCCCATCCCCTGCGCCGACCAGGACGTCACGATCCTGGTGCGCGGCTTCGAGGCCACGCCCTGCGACTCGTTCCTCTCCGCCGAGCGCATGGATGCCCACACGATTCGCGTCCGGACCCAGGTCTACTCCACCCGCGAGTGCCTCGCGGCGCCGTTCGAGTTCTTCTCCGTCCCGGTGGTCATGGGTCGGTTTCCGGCCGGATCGAACCAAATCGTCTTGCTGCGCGAGACCATCGTGCGCGACGAGGTCGGCGTTCGCGACACGACGCGCACGACCTCGAGCCTGAGCTTCGACGTCGCGACCTCGTGCTCGTCCGCCTCGCTCCCGGCCCAGCAGCTTCCCTTCGTCGAGGAGATCCGAGCCTTCCCGGATCCGCCCTGTCTGGGTCACGGGGGTTCGATGGCGGTGAAGGGGATCTTCCCCAACGGCTGTGGCCAGGTCGTGTCGGTCGACCCCGCCACCATGACGATCGTCCTGGCGCCGGATGGCTCACCCGGCCTGCCGTGTCAGGGCGGGCCGGCGCCGTGGACCGCCGAGCTTCCTCTCGAAGGCTCGTCGCTGGGCGCACGCCGAGCGACGCTGAACGTGACGGTGGTCGGCAACGGGCCCACGCCGGCGGGCCCGACCTACACGGGCTTCTTCGACTACGAGGTCGTGGCCCCGTGCCCCAGCGACAGCCTGCCCTACGTGGACCTGCTCCGGGTCGAGAACCGGAGCGCCTGCGCGGCCAGCACGATCCCCTGCGCCGGTGAGAGCCTGGCGGTCCGGATCGGAGGCTACCTGCCGGCGTGCTACTGGGTGGCGAGCCTCGAGGCAGCGCCTCCTCCGCCCGGCTCTCCGAACGCGGTGGCGACGGTTCGCCTCACGATCAGAGACCAGCTCTGCACGCGCCCGGCCTGCTCCGATCTGCTGATGCGATGGGAACGGATCCTGACGTTGGCGCCGGTGGCGGCTGGGGATCATGCCTTGTCGGTGGTGGAGACGCGCTGGCTGGGTTGCCCGGCCGTGGCGGACTCCCACGCCGTCGCCCTTTCGTTCCACGTCACGCCGGCCGAGAGCTGTGGCAGCCCGCCGACCCCGTGCCTGAGCGCGAGCTGGCTCGCGGCCACCAGCGACGGCTGCGCGGCCGAGGCTCCACCCGGAGGCCGCGCGTTCGTCGTGCTGGGCATCCGCTCGCCTATCGATCTGGCCGGCCTCGAGGGCACGCTCCGCCCCGATTCGGGGCTCGCGATCGTGCGCCTCGATCCGACAGGGTCCGCGGCCGGCATGCATCTCGACTGGACGACCGCACCGAGCGGCGCCGTTCACTTCGTCCTCTTCTCCTCGTCGGGCGCGCCGATCCCCAAGGCGCCGCCGGGCGCGACGGTCGAGGCCCCGGTGCTGCGGGTCGAGCTGGCGGTCGATCCGAACATCGCCGCGTCGCGTCTCGAGCTCCGGCTCGGGCCCGATCTGCTCGGCTCGGACGCCAACGGTGTCGGGGTCGCGCTGTGCCCGCCATTGCCGTGCGAATTTCGCCTGCCACCGAGCGCGGTGATCTGCGTCGAGCAGGCGGACTGCGACTTCAACCAGGACGGGATCCTCGACGTCCGCGACCTGGTGCTGATGATGCGCTGCGTGATGTCGCCCGCAACCTGTCCGCCGGATGTCGCCGCGCGCTTCGACTGCGATCGAAACGGGCGCTTCGAATTGGACGACGTCCTGTGTTGCGCCAACGTGCTGCTGCGCGGTCCGAGCTGTCCCCAGTGTCCGGTCGACTCGGTGCGGGCCGCGCCGGAGATCGCCGTGGAGCTCGGGGATCCGCGTCCGATCGAAGGCGGCCTCGCCGTGACGCTGCGCATCCTGGGCGCGGCCGGGCTGGGTGGCGCGCGCCTGCATCTAAGTTTCCCCGACGACCGCTTCACGGTGGCGGGCGTGGACGGCGATCCGAGCTGGCTCCATCTCCATCAGGAGCAAGGTGCGGATCTCGAGCTCGCGTTGATCCAAGGCGGCATCGTCGAAGCGCGCTTCGCCCCACCGGGTCCGGTCCAGGTGACGTTGCGCTTCGCCCTCCGGCCGGGCCGGCAGGCAGGAGGGGAGCTGAGCGTGGTCGAGGGGGACTTCAGCGGGCCCGATGGGGTCCGATTGGCGACCTCGATCGGGCAACCGCGCGTCGATCTGGGCGGGAGCGTCGAGCTGAGCCTGTCCGCCGCTCGTCCCAATCCCTTCTCCGGCTCGACCCGCTTCACTGTCGAGCTGGCGCGTCCGGGCGTGCTCGACGTCGGGATCTACGACCTGGCGGGACGCCGCGTCGCCAGCGTGTTCCACGGCGCGCTCGACGCCGGCTCCCATCCCTTCGTCTGGAGCGGCGCGACCGAAGGTGGAACGGCGCGCGGTGGGGTCTATTTCTACCGGGTCTCGGCCCACGGCCTCACGCTCACGCGGCGCTTGATCCTGCTGTCGACCCGCTGACGTTCCCCGCGGCGTCGAGCGTTAGACTGCCCGGCGCATGCCAAGGGACAGTGTTCGACGGCGCGACTTCTCTCGTCACTGGGCCTTCAGCGCCAGCGCCGCGCGCACGCGCCGGTTCGCTCACTGGATACTCGAATGGCGGCCGCTGCCCGTGGTCGTGTTCTGGCTCGTGCTCGGGGGCCTGGCCTGGGTCGGTGAGCGTGGCCGCGCGTGGCCCACCGGCCTGTTGTGGCTGTTCATGATGGGCGACTACGTCACGCTCGCCCTGTTGCCCCGCTTCGGAAGATCGTATGGGCCGCCTCAGCCGGCGACCTTGCTGCTCGGGTTGCCCAGGGTGGCGGTCGCGCTGCTGCCGTTGCCGATCGTGGCCACGCTGTCGATCGAAGCGCTCGGCAGCGGTCTGGCCTATTACGGGGCGTGGGTCGAGCCGCGGCGGCTTCATCTCACGCGCCAGCGACTCACATCGTCCAAACTGGCTGCGGGGCCGCAGCTCGAGGTGTTTCACTTCGGCGACCTCCACATCGAGCGGCTGACCGAGCGTGATCGGTCGGTCGTCGACCAGGTGGCGTCGTTGGCGCCCGACTTGGTGCTGTTCTCGGGCGACCTGCTGAGCACGACCTACGTCCGCGATCCCGAGGCGTGGAAGGCCTGCCGCTGGGTGTTCGAGCGACTGTCGGCGCCGCTCGGAGTCTACGTCGTCTCGGGGACCGGGATGTCCGACCCCGAGGACGTCGTGGGTGGGATCCTGGACGGGCTCCCGGTGCGATGGCTGCGCGACCAAAAGGTCACGCTCGAGCATGCGGGCCAACCCATCGACCTGATCGGCATCACCTGCACCCATCGGCCCTTCGAAGATCGCAAGCCGCTGGAGCGCCTGATCTCACCCGGCCGATTCACGATCCTTCTCCACCACACGCCCGATTTGGCTCCGGACGCCGCCGAGCTCGGCGTCGACCTGATGCTCTCCGGCCACACCCACGGCGGCCAGGTCCGACTCCCGGGCCTCGGTGCGGTGTTCACCTCGACCCTTTACGGCAAGGCGTTCGAGATGGGCCGCTATCAACAAGATCGAATGACGCTCTACGTCACCCGCGGCGTCGGGCTCGAAGGCTCGGGGGTGCCGCGGGTTCGGTTTCTCTGCCGTCCGGAGTCGGTGGTGTGGGAGATCGATGGCGCTCCGCAGGGGCCAGAGTCAGGAGTTCCTCTGGCACGGTGAGCTTTCGACGTGGCCGTTCGTTTTCCCATGGCCATCGCGATCGGCTTTTGGCAGCATGAACTCCAAGCAGGGGGCCGGGCGGGCATCCTGAGCGCGGAGACCGAGCCGCGAGCGGGCCCACTCTGCCCGCAGGAGGGAGCATGCGATCCCGGCCGCTTTCAGCCCTCTCCCCCGAGTCGATCGTGACCATGGCCGTCGCTCTCGCGCTGGCCTGCGGCAGCGGCGTGAATGCCCGGGCCGCGACCTTCGCCGACCGCAGCTGCGGCACGCCCGATCCCCCCCTCGACCAGGCTCAGTCGGTCCAGCAAGCGCTCGATGAGCGCGCCGAGGCCGGCGGCGGCGAGGTTTCCGGGGTGGTCCAGGTCGCGTTCCACGTGATCTACAACGGCGTCGACGGCAACGTGACCGACGCCCAGATCCAGCAGCAGATCGCCGAGCTCAACCTAGACTTCAGCGGGGCGTACGGCGGGTACGACACCGGCTATCGCTTCGTGCTGACGTCGGTGGATCGCACTCTCAACGCCGACTGGTTCAACCTGGTGATGGGCTCCAACAACGAGAAGCGCATGAAGGAGGCCCTGGCCGTCGATCCCACCCACCACGTCAACGTCTACACCGCCAACATCAGCGCGCTCGGCTGGTCGAGCTTTCCGTGGGGGGTGGCCGAGGGCGACGTCCATCAAGGCATCGTGGTGCACTACGGATCGCTGCCGGGCGGGGACATCGTCAACTTCAATCTGGGACGCACGGTGACCCACGAGATGGGCCATTACTTCGGGTTGCTCCACACCTTCTTCACCGGCTGCCTGGAGCCCAACGACTACGTCGACGACACTCCGGCCGAGGCCCAGCAGACGACGGGTTGCCCGCAGGAGCCCTGGGACACCTGCTCGCTGCCGGGTCTGGATCCGATCCACAACTACCTCGATTACTCGTACGACAGCTGCTACTCGGAATTCACGCCCGGACAAGACGTGCGCATGGACGGCATGATCACCACCTATCGCCCGAACTTTCTCACCGGGCCGTTGGCGGTGGCGCCGGAACGCAAGCCGTGGTTCGCCGTCTTCCGCCCGGTGGCGCCCAATCCGTCCCGTGGCCCGGTGCGGCTGGCCTTCTCGCTGCGTCGCGACGAGGACGTCACGCTGCGCGTTCATGACCTGGCCGGGCGCCTGGTGGCCACGCTGGCCGACGGCTGGATGACGGCGGGCGACTACACGCGAACCTTCAAGTCTCCGAGAGGCGCGTCCGGCGTCTACTTCGCCGAGCTGGACGCCGGAGCGGATCATCTCGCGCGTCGCGTGGTGCTGACCCACTGACGCGGTGCCGGGCCGGCCCTCCGCCGGCCCGTGGTTTTTCCTCGCGAATGTGGCAGATTGCGCCGATGACGACGGATGTGGATGCCGATCGCGCCGTCACGGTCGCCCGCGCGGCGCTGAAGAGCCCGGGCTCGCCCTATCACGAGCTGCCGCCGCGGCTGCTGGTCGTGGACGTGGCTCGCCAACGCCTCGACCTCATCGATGGCGCACGCATGGTGGCCGAGATGGAGATCTCCACCGCGGCGGCCGGAGTCGGAGGCGAGTCGGGGTCGCTGCGCACGCCGCCGGGCTGGCACCGCATCCACTCCAAGATTGGAGCCGAGCAACCCTTGGGCGCGGTGTTCGAGAGTCGCGTTGCGACCGGAGCGGTCTGGCGCGGCGAGCCGCGCGCGGACGATCTGATCCTCACCCGCATCCTCCGCCTCGAAGGGCTCGAGCCCGGCCTCAACCAGGGCGCCGGACACGACTCGCTCGAGCGTTACATCTATCTCCACGGCACCAATCACGAGGACCACCTCGGCACGCCCGCCTCCCACGGTTGCGTGCGGCTTTCCAACTCCGACGTCGCGTGGCTGTTCGATCACGTGGAGGAAGGCGATCCGGTGGTCGTGGTCGGAGGCGAATCGCTCGTCTTCATTCCCAATCCACGCGGCGCCGGCCGCTTCCACTACGCCGGGATCGGGGGCAGCGGCATGAGCGCTTTGGCGCAGTTCCAGGCCATGGCCGGCGGCCGCGTCAGCGGCAGCGACCGCGCCTTCGATCGCGGCGAGCGCGCCGAGCTGCGCGCCCAGCTCGAGCGCCTCGGCATCGAGATCCATCCCCAGGATGGAAGCGGCGTGCGGGGCGCGGCAGCGCTGGTGCTGTCGACCGCGGTCGAGTCGGACGTCCCCGATTTCGCCGCGGCGCGCGAGCGCCAGGTCCCGACCGTGCATCGCTCGGAGCTGTTGTCGCATTACGTCGGCGCCTACCGCACCGCGGCCATCGCCGGGACCAGCGGCAAGTCCACCGTGGTCGCCATGACCTACGCCATCCTGCGCGGCGCCGAGCGTCGGCCTTCGCTGATCACGGGCGGCGAGCTGGTCGAGTTGACGCGCCAGGGCCTGATCGGCAACGCCATCAACGATCCGCACTCGGAGCTGCTGGTGATCGAAGCCGACGAGAGCGATGGGTCGCTGGTCCACTACCAGCCGGCGATCGGCGTCGTTCTCAATCTCCAGAAGGATCACAAGGAGATGGCCGACGTGGCGGCCCTGTTCGCGCGCTTTCGCGAGCAGACCCGCGAGGCGTTCGTGATCGGCGAGGACGAGAACCTGCGCGAGCTGGCCGATGGGGCGGCGGAGGTTTTCGGGTTCGGCCCCGCCGCCTCAGTGCGGGGAGTGGGCGTCGAGCTGGAGGCCGGCGGGAGCCGATTCCAGGTCGGCCCGTTCGACTTCCGGTTGCCGGTTCCGGGCCAGCACAACGTCGCGAACGCGCTGGCCGCGATCGCCACCTGCCGCGCGCTCGGGCTCGAGCTCGGCGCAATGGTGGAGCCGCTGTCCTCGTTCCAGGGCGTGGCGCGGCGCTTCCAATCGATTGGCCGGGCGCGTGGGGTCGAGGTGATCGACGACTTCGCCCACAATCCGGCCAAGCTGCGCGCCGCCATCGCGACCGCGCACGCCCGCGCCCGTCGGGTGCTGGCGGTCTATCAGCCCCACGGCTACGGGCCCACCCGCTTCCTGCGACCGGATCTGGTGGAGGCCTTCGCTGCCGCGCTCGGCCCCGACGACCGCTTATGGATGCTCGAAGTCTTCTACGCCGGAGGGACGGCGCGCCGCGACTTCTCCGCGGCCGAGATCGTGGCCGAGCTCGTGGAGCTCGGGGTGAAGGCCGAATTCACGGAACGCGAGAGTCTTGCGGCGGCGATCGCCAGGCAGGCGCGGGCCGGGGACCTAGTCCTGATTATGGGGGCACGGGATCCCTCTCTGACCACGCTCGCGCGTCGAGTGCTGCAGGGCCTGGGCGCGGGTGCGGAGGCGTCCTTTTCCGGACGTTGAATCCTGGGGTGAGCCTCTGGGACAATGACCGTCGCTCGTCTCGGAGCCCCGGGCAGCCCGCCCGGACCGGAGGTCCTGTGAAGCCCACCGCTCTTCTCGCGGTCGTCCTGACTGCGGTCATCGGCACAGCGCCGCTGGCCGTCGCCGGTCCCACGACCGACGCCAATCCGCTGCTCGATCCGCTGGCCGGAGCCCGGACGTGCGGCACGCCGACGCCGAGCGCTCAGGACCTGGCGCGCGTCAAGGAGCTGCGCCGTCAGCTCGCCGAGGAGCATCCGTTCCTGACCAGCCAGACGGGCGGGACGATTCGAGTCGCGTTCCACGTCCTCACCTCGGGGAAGCTCGGCCAGGTCAGCGACGAGCAGATCGTCGCGCAGATCGCGGAGCTCAACCGCGCCTACGCGGCCAGCGGGTACACCTTCCAGCTGGTGTCGATCGATCGCAATGATCAGGGCGGTTGGGCGCGCATGAACCCGGGATCGGGTCCCGAGCGCCACGCCAAAGAGGCGCTCGCCGTCGATCCCCGGCACACGCTCAACATCTACTCCGCGGCGCTGGGCAATCGGCTGCTGGGCTGGTCCTACCTGCCGTGGATGCTGCCCGAGGACAGCTTTCTGCACGGCGTGGTCGCCCACTACGGTTCGCTGCCCGGTGGCTATCTCACCGCCTACAACCTGGGCCGCACCATCGTGCACGAGGTCGGTCACTACCTCGGGCTGCTCCACACCTTCGAGAACGGCTGCGACGCACCGGGCGATCTGGTCGACGACACGCCCTACGAGGCGAGTCCGGCGTTCGGTTGTCCGATCGATCGCAACACCTGTCCCGACCCGGGCCTGGATCCGATCCACAACTACATGGATTACACCGACGATCCCTGCATGAGCGAGCTCACGCCCGGACAGATCGCGCTCAGTCACGACATGGTGGCGTCCTATCGTCCCAGCCTGTTCGCGACCACGCAGGTGGCGAGCGAGCGACACGCCGAGATCGCCACCGACGCCGCCGACCCCGACGACATCACCCACGGCATCGAGTTCCGCGGCGCTGCGCCCAACCCTTTCCGCCTGGCCACCGCGGTGCGCTTCACGCTGCCGCGCTCCGCGCACGTGCGGCTGCAGGTGTTCAACGTGGCTGGGCAGCGGGTGCGGAGCCTGATCGACGCGCAGCTGCCGGCGGGAGCGCAGAGCGCGATGTTCGCGGCGCGCGATCTGCCGGCCGGGCTCTACTTCCTGCACCTGGAGATCGGCGGCGCGTCGATGACGCGCAGCGTGATCCTGCTCAGGTAGCGGGGGTGTCCGCCCGCGCCGCGTCGAAGCGGCGCGCCACGTAGTCGTCGAGGATGCGCGCGAAGTCCTCCGCGATCGTATCACCCTTGAGCGTCACCAGGAGTCGCCCGTCCACGTAGACCGGCGCGCGCGGCTCCTCACCGGTCCCGGGCAGGGAGATGCCGATGTCGGCGTGCTTGCTCTCGCCGGGACCGTTCACCACGCAGCCCATGACGGCGATCTTCAGCTCCTCGACGCCCGGATAGCGCTCGCGCCACGCGTGCAGGCGGTTCTGGATGTGAGCCGTCACCTGGGCCGCCAGCTCCTGGAAGAACGTACTGGTGGTGCGCCCACAGCCCGGGCACGACGACACCTGGGGCACGAAGTGGCGCAGCGCGAGCGACTGGAGCACTTGCTGGCAGACCCGCACTTCGTCGGCGCGGTCGCCGCCCGGCTCGGGGGTGAGGCTGGTGCGAATGGTGTCGCCGATCCCCTCGTTGAGCAGCACCGCCAGTGCGGCGGTCGAAGCCACGATGCCCTTCATGCCCAGGCCGGCTTCGGTGAGTCCGAGGTGGAGCGGGTAGTCGCACGCGGCGGCGAGGCCGCGGTAGACCTGGATCAGGTCGCGCACGTCGCTGACCTTGGCCGAGAGGATGATGCCGTCGTGGGGCTGGCCGAAGCGCTCCGCCAGCTCCGCCGAGCGCAGTGCGCTCTCGCGCATCGCCTCGAGCACCACATCGCGATCCTCGAGCGGCTCGGCGCGGCGCGCGTTCTCGTCCATCAGGCGGGTGAGCAGGGCGCGATCGAGCGAGCCCCAGTTGACGCCGATGCGCACCGGCTTCCCGTGCTCGACGGCGACCTCGATCATGCGGCGGAAATTCTCGTCGTGCTTTTCTCCCACGCCGACGTTGCCGGGATTGATGCGGTATTTGTCGAGCGCGCGCGCGCAGTCGGGGAACTCGGTGAGCAGGAGGTGGCCGTTGTAGTGGAAGTCGCCGACCAGCGGGGCGGTGACGCCGAAGTCGGCCATGCGCCGGCGGATCTCGGGCACCTGCGCTGCGGCCGCGCGCGTGTTGACGGTGATCCGCACCAACTCCGATCCAACCCGCGCAAGCAGCGCGACCTGGTCCGCCGTGCTCGCGGCGTCCTCCGTGTCGGTGTTGGTCATGGACTGGACGACGACCGGATGACCGCCACCGACGGGAACCCGGCCGACCAGGCAAGTCACTGAGCGGCGATCGTTTAGAGGTCTCGCTCCACCGATTTGGACCAAGGGCACGCGGCCAGGATAGGGAGCGCCGCCGAACGCCGTCAAATCTCCTCGGGCCGCGCTCGAGCCCTGCCGACAACCAGGAAGCCATCCCGCTGGACCGGGCCGCGACGCCGTGTCGGGCCGTTCCCCACGAGGAGGATGCGATGAAGCTCAAGGCAGCGGTTCTCGGCGTCGCGCTCGCCGCGCTCGGCGCCCATGCGGCTCACGCCGGCACCAACTGGATCGGCGTCTCGGGCGGCCCGGGGTTCCCCACGGGCGACTACGCGGACGCGGTTGCGACCGGCTGGCACCTCGGCGCCACCGGGACCCACCTGTTCGACGACCGGTGGGGGATCGGCGGGGATCTCGGCTACAACGCCTGGGGCAGCTCCGAACAGGCCAAGGCCTTGGCCGAAGCCTCCTTCGGCCCCGGCTCGAACATCTCGTGGAACGCGATCCAGGCCGACGTCCACGGCACGTTCCTGCTGCCGACCCGCGGCAACCTGAAGCCCTACGCCCAGGCCGGAGTCGGGTTCTACGCGGTCTCGTCCAACCTCAGCACTCCGGCCGGGGACGACGTCAACTCGAAGACCAAGCTCGGGTTCAACGTCGGCGGAGGAATGGACATCGCCCGCAGCGGCAATGCGCGCTGGGGAGTGTCCGGCGCCTATCACACGATTTCGGCTCGGGACGACTTCGGCGCGGACGTCAGCTTCTTCACGCTCGGCGTCAACCTGATGTGGGGATTCTCGGCCGGCGATTGAGCGCTCGCTCACGCGATGCGGCCCGGCGCCCCAACGCCGGGCCGTTTCGTTCCGCCTAGAACGAAACCGTCGGCACCGGGATCGGCCGCCGCGTCTCGAAATCGTAGAGCGTGGCGCGCCGCAGCTCGTAATACGCCGACCAGTACGAGCGCAGCGCGTCGAAGTAGCCGCGGCGCGCGCCGTCCCGCTCGCCCTGCGCGATGTTGACCGCGTTGAGATCGCCGTCGCCCCGCAGGTAGCGCGCGCGCAGGCCCTGGTAGCGGCGATCGGCGATCGAATCCGCGGTGGTCGAGAGCTGGAGCTGGCGGGCCTGGATGTCGAACTGCGTCACCTTGAAGTAGATGTCGCGGTCGAAGTCGATCTTGGCCTGCTCGACCTGACGCCGCGTCACCTCGCGCTGCGATTCGGCCACCGCGATGCGCGCCCGATTGCGACCCCAGTCCAGGATCGGCACCGAGATCGTGAGCAGCGCCTGCTGATCGGTGCGCCGATCCTTGTACAGGCGATCGAAATCGTCGGTGCTGTTGGAGAGGCCGTAGCTCGCGCTGAGCCAGGTGCTGCTCCCGGCCGAGTGGGCCTGGGCCACCGAGCGGTCGGCCTCGAGCAACGTGCGCACCCAGGCCATCGCGGTCGGGCGGTTCTGGCGCGCTTCGGTCACCGCGGTCTCGAAGGTCACCTGAGGGGCGGGGACGTCGGTCGCCGTCACCAGATCGAACTCCCGATCGTCGCCGACGCCGAGATAGGTGCCGAGACGCTGCTGCTTGCTCTCGACGTCGACGCGGGCCCGCGTCAGGCGCAAGTCCGAATTGAGATCGGCGAGCTGCGCCTGCAGCACGTCGTTCTCCGGCACCTTGCCGTCGTCGAAGCGGCGGCGCACCACCGCCAGCAGGGTCTCGGCACGGGCGCGCTCGGTGAGCGCATCGCGCAGCGAGGACTGCGACGACAGCAGGTCGAAGAAGTAGCCGATGGCCGTGGCCGAGACGTTCTCGAGGTCCTCGACCGCCGCCTGCCGCGCCTCGTCGAAGCGCCGCGGCTCGATCCGCAGTCCCCACTTGAAGGAGTTGTAGGTGAAGATGGGTTGCGAGTAAGCGAGCTGGACCGGGGTCGCGGAGTAGGAGCTGACGCCATCGCCCTCGACGGCCTGCGTGCGCTCGAGCGTGGACAGCAGCGAGATGTGGCCGCCGGTGAACGTCACCACCTTGTTGAGCGAGAGCGCGCCCGAGGAGTTGGCCTGGCTGCGCGGCACGAACGCGTCGGTGCCGTTGGGCAGGGTCTGGAGCTCGATGGTGCGCTCCCAGTGCATCGGCGTGGTGCTGAGGTCGAAGCTCGGCCGGTAGTCCGCCTTGAACGTGACGTACTGCCAGTAGCTGGCGCGGTAGCGGTGGAGCGCGAGCAGCGCGCTCGGTGACTGCTCGCGCGCCATCGTCAGCGCCTCGCGCAGCGTGAGCCGCACCTTGGGCTCCTGGGCGAAATAGGCGCTCGCCGGCGAGGCCAGGGCCGACGCCGTGATCGCGAGCGCGAGCAGGACGAACGATTGCGGGGGATGGGCGCGGGTCACGGAGTCATGAGTGCGGCGGGGCCAAGATCGTAATAGAGATCGCGCGCGCACGACAAGAAAAGGGCCCTGAGCCGGGGCGCGATGCGATGCGATTCGCACGATCGGGCCGGCGCGCGAGGGATTCCGCACGCCGGCGGCGGCGGCCGCGGCTCAGAATCCGGGGTCGGCGACTCCCGGTGCGTGGCGGACGACGAGCGTCCGCTTGATGCCTTCCATGCTCCCGTAGCTGAAGGTCACCGTGTATCGGCCGGGCGGCACGAACTCGGGCTGATCGCTCCACTCGGGCCGCGCGATGCGCTGCTTGGGATCCTCTTGCAGGTCCCAGGTCAGCCGATGGAGTCCCGCCGTGCCCGGACCGTCGAGCTTGCGCAAGGTGTGGCCCGCGCTGTCGGCAATGGCGACGCTCACGGCTTCGCCGTTGTCCTGGCGCAGGAAGTAGTAGAGCGAAGCGCCGAAGGGCGGGTTGTTGGCGCTGTACATCTTCTGGCTCCACTGGCCACCCAGGACGCGGTAGTAGAAGGCGGTCGCCGGCCGCGGCTCGAATGCCGTGATCGAGTCCGACAGCGCGCGCACCGGCCAGCGCTCGAGCGGCGTGATGTCGTCCAGGACCCAAACGCTGCGCCCATGCGTGCCGATCACGAGGTCGCGCTCGCGGGGATGGATCGCGACGTCGTCGACCGCGACCATCGGCAGGCCTTCCATCTTCATCCAGTGGCGGCCGCGCTCGACGCTGAAATAAAGGCCGAACTCGGTGCCCGCGAAGAGCAGGTCCGGATTCTGGAGGTCCTCGCGAATGCACTGCACGATGAGGTCCTTGGGCAGGTCGGTGGCAACCGAGGTCCAGCTCCGCCCGGCGTCGTGCGTGACCAGCAGGAACGGCGCGATCAGATCGGAACGGTGACCATCGATGGCCACGTAGGCGGTGTTGGCGTCGAAGTGCGAGGCCTCGATCGAGCTCACGTAGAGGCCCGGCGGCACGCCGCGCAGGTTGCGCGTCAGGTCGTTCCAGTGCTGGCCCCCGTCCGGCGTCACCCACAGCTTGCCGTCGTCGGTGCCGGCCCACACCATGCCCTTCTTCCGCGGCGACTCGGCCAGGGCGACGATGGTGCAGTAGGTCTCGGCGCGCGAGCCGCCAGTCACCATGCGCTCCGGGTTCTGGGTGGTGAGATCGGGGCTGACGCGCTCCCAGCGATCGCCGCGATCGTAGAGCCGGAACAGGAAGTTGCCGCCCAGCCACAGCACGGTCGAGTCGTGGGGCGAGATCTGGAAAGGACTGTTCCAGTTGAAGCGGAAGATCGATTCGCCTTCCTTGTTCGAGGGCCGGCAGTAGCGCATCTTGCCGGTCGCCAGGTTGACGCGCTGCAGCTCGGCGCCCTGCGACTCGAAGTAGACGATGTCGGGGTCGCTCGGATCGACCGCGACGTGGAAGCCGTCGCCGCCGCCCAGGCAGTACCAGTCGGCGTTGGTGATGCCGTTGTTGAGGTCCTCGCCCCCGAAGGAGTCGGGCTTCCAGCGGGTCTGGCTCGGTCCGCCCCAGCTCTGGTTGTCCTGCAGCCCGCCGTAGATGCGATAAGGCGTGCGGTTGTCGAGCGCGACGTCGTAGAACTCCCCGATCGCGACGTTGTTGAAGAAGTCCCAGGTCGCGCCGCGATCGTGGCTGGCGTAGATGCCGCCGTCGGTGCCGAGCAGCAGCTGGTCGCCGTCCTTGGGATCGATCCACAGCGCGTGGCAGTCGCCGTGCACCACGCGGGTCACGCCGGAGCGGAAGCGGCGTCCGCCATCGTCCGAGATCAGCAGGTCGTAGCCCAACAGGTACACGCGCGAGCTGTCGTTGGGCTGCACCCGGATCTGGCTGAAGTAGAACGGCCGCGGCGTGATCGGGCTCAGCCGCTCCCAGTGCGCCCCGGCGTCGCGGCTCAGGAACACGCCGCCGGCGCGGCTCTTGTCCTCGAAGTTGCTGATGTGCCCGCCCTCGTCGGACTCGACCACGGCGTACACCCAGCTCGGGCGGCGGGCGTAGAGGGCGAGCCCGATGCGGCCGGTCTGAGTCGGCAACCCCTGGCTCAGCTTCTTCCAGGATGCGCCACCGTCGCTGGTCTTCCAGATGCCGCCGGTCGTGCTGCCGGAGCGGAAGGACCACGGCGTGCGCCGGCGCGAGTACATCGCGGCGTACAGCACCTTGGAGTCGGTCGGATCCATGACCAGGTCGATGCAGCCGGTCTGAGCGTCCACGCGCAGGACGTGCTGCCAGGTCTTGCCGCCGTCGCGCGTCCTGAACACGCCGCGCTCGGGGTTCTCGCCCCACAGCCTGCCGAGCGCCGCGACGTAGGCCACGTTGCTGTCGGCCGGATCGAGCACGACGCGCGCGATGTTGCGCGTCGCGTCGAGCCCGAGATGGGTCCAGGTGCCGCCGCCGTCGTGGGAGCGATAGACGCCGTTGCCCCACGACGAGGAGTTGCGGCTGTTGGCCTCGCCGCTGCCGACCCACACCACGTCGGCGTTCTTGGCCCACGCCGCGACCGCGCCGATCGAAGCCACGGGTTGCTTGTCGAACAGCGGGCTCCAGGTCGTCCCGGCGTTGCCGGTCTTGAACAGCCCGCCCGTGCCGGTGGCGACGTAGAACGTGGTCGCGTGCTGGCTCGAGACGGCGAAGTCCGAGATCCGGCCCCCGCAGTTGGCGGGGCCGACCGAGCGCCAGGTCAGGTCCTTGAGGAGTTGTGGGGTGAGCGTGATCGGTGCGCCCCGATGGGCCGGGGTGGGCGCCGCGGCGGCCCAGGCCGGGACCACCCCGCACAGGATTCCGGCGAGCAGGAAACCGAGAAGGCCAGCAGGGCGGAGGCGCATATGGACTCCCGTTGGGCTAGCTGTGCACCAGCTTCTTGTAGCGAATGCGGTGCGGCTGGTCGGCGTCGGCGCCCAGCCGCTGCTTGCGATCGGCCTCGTAGGCCTGGAAGTTGCCCTCGAAGAACCGCACCTGCGACTCGCCCTCGAAGGCCAGCATGTGGGTGGCGATGCGATCCAGGAACCAGCGATCGTGCGAGATCACGACCACGCAGCCCGCGAACTCGAGCAGCGCGTCCTCGAGCGCACGCAGCGTGTCGACGTCGAGGTCGTTGGTGGGCTCGTCGAGCAGCAACACGTTGGCGCCCGACTTGAGCATGCGCGCCAAATGGACGCGGTTGCGCTCGCCGCCCGAGAGATCCTTCACCCGCTTCTGCTGATCGGCGCCCTTGAAGTTGAAGCCGGCCACGTAGGAGCGCGAGTTCACGCTCCGCTTGCCGAGCGCGATCAGCTCTTCGCCCTCGGAGATCGCCTCCCACACGTTGACGTCCGGGGCCAGGTCGTCGCGGCTCTGGTCGACGTAGGCGAGCTGGACCGTTTCGCCGATGCGCAGCGTGCCCGCATCGGGCTGCTCCTGGCCGGTGATCATGCGGAACAACGTGGTCTTGCCGGCGCCATTGGGTCCGATCACGCCCACGATCCCCGCCGGCGGGAGCTTGAAGGACAGGTCCTCGATCAGCAGGTTGTCGCCGTAACCCTTGCGCACGCCCGCCGTCTCGATCACCACGTTCCCGAGCCGCGGCCCGGGGGGAATGTAGATCTCGATGTTCTCGATCTTCTCGCGCCCTTCCTCAGCCAGCAGCTTCTCGTAGGCGGCGAGGCGGGCCTTGCCCTTGGCCTGGCGCGCGCGCGGA
>JACXTT010001599.1_pt1 | contig 37352 bp, 33 predicted proteins | sample 9270951 | NCBI WGS metagenome assembly JACXTT01 (sample SAMN15532306, study PRJNA645909) | rock metagenome | isolation source: weathered quartz diorite | place: Puerto Rico | collected 2017-06-21
TTGAGATGCTATCCAGCGTGTGTGGGTTGACCTGGTTCCGGGCGCCCGGAACGGCCATGGATCGCTGCGTGCGCTGGCCGCCCTTTCGCGCGGCCGCTTCCCCGCCCGCCCCTTGCTCTGCTGAAACGTTGGGACTGAGTGCGACCATCTGCAGATAGTTCCGCCCGTTGAGCGGAAGTTCCACGATGCGCTTGTTCTCGATGACTGTGCCGACCGCGGTGTTCTCGGTGGTCAGCAGCGCCGCGCCGCCCGACACTTCCACCGACTCGGTGACCACTCCGACCTCGACGTTGAAGTCGGCGCGGGCCACCGCTCCGACCTGGAGGAGAATGTCGCTGCGGGTCGCGGACTTGAAGCCCTGGCGTTCCACGCGGATGTTATAGGTTCCTGGGACCAGGAACGGCACGTCGTAGGTTCCCGACTGGTTGGTCTGCACCTGGCGAACCTGGCCGTTGGCAGTGTTCTGAATAGTTACGTTGGCGCCCTCGATTACCGCGCCCGACGTGTCTGTGACGGTTCCCGTAATCTCACCCGAGGTCTGGGCGAAGGCAGGCAGGGCGACTAACAAGAGTGCGAGCGCGGCATAGCGTTGAAAGAGCATTGGGTATCTTCCCCTTTGAGTTGGTGAAGGAATCGTATAACGTTTGGGGCGATGACGCAATAGATGATACATCAAAGGGCGCTCGCGGGACGCTTGAATGGTCGTACCAGCGGATAGTCTGAGGCAACCCCACGCTTTGCAGGCGCGACGTTTCGGAAATTCAAACGAAAACGGCCCACGAGCATGTGGTATGAATGGAGAGCGATGTTTCTCCGGCTCCCATACCTCTTTCTGTCGGTTGCGGTCTGGCCGGGCGTGGCGCAGATTGCGGCCTTGCGGGCGCCGGCGGGCCCGCTGAGTGCTCACCAGGTAGTAGAGAATCTGACGCGGCGGAATCTGGAGCGGGCGCAAGCGTTGCGCGGCCACCGTGGCACCCGGACTTACCGGCTGGAATACCGCGGCTTTCCCGGTGCGAGGAAAGCCGAGATGGTGGTTGAAGTGGAATACGAGGCGCCGGGCAAGAAAGAGTTCAGCATCGTATCCTCCAGCGGTTCCGAGCTGATCATCGACCGCGTATTCAAGAAGCTGCTGCAAAACGAGAAGGAAGCGCTGGAGGCGGAGAACCAGAAACACACAGCGCTGAACGCCGACAACTACGCCTTCACGATGGTTGGCTACGAGACGCCCCCGGACGGCTCACTGTACGTGCTCGCCGTGGAGCCAAAGACGAAGAATAAGTTTCTGTACCGTGGACGAATCTGGGTGGACGCCGAGGATTTCGCTGTAGTGCGGATACAGGCTCAACCTGCGAAGAACCCTTCGTTCTGGACGTCGAAGACGGACATCGAGCACGTCTACGTAAAAGTCAACGATTTCTGGCTGCCCGCCCGAAACCATACCCTCACCGCTGTTCGCCTCGGAGGCCACGCCGATCTGACAATTGACTACGAGGCATATCGTATTACCTCGGCCGGAAGCCTGGGCCTGGCGCGTGAAGTGGCGGCCAAGCCATCCGGCGCGGACGGAGACAGCTCAGTAGCCGGGCGGTGAAACAACCATCGCCCATAACGGTACTAGACGTGCTAGAATTGAAGGGTATTTGATTGTCCCGCGATCCGCGGGCCGGCCGCCTAGCGATACGCTCCTAAAATCGCCTCTTCCTGTCAGCCCCGAATGGCCTGCGTTCAAATCCCCGAGGAGACCTGGGTGAACATAGACGCAGGTCGTGCGGATGTGGAGGGCGAATGAGCCCAACACTCATTGATTTCTGTGATACCTGCAAAGTCCGGACGCGACGATGCGAGTATTACCAACCCGGCAGGAGCCGGCAACACAACCGGTGCCTGGAATGCGACCGGAAGGATCCACGAGTTGCCGAACGCGACCGCAGTTCCGACCCGCGCTACTGCAGCGATTGCGACCGGACCCGTCGCACGGAAAGATTGTAGGCCCTCAACGTGAACCAAGAAAGCAGGCTGCGCGTATGACCGCCGAGCGTAGTTCTATCGCTCAATATTACGAACTGACACTTCACGTGCGGATGCGTGAAGGCAAATGGTCGGTGGTGGTGTTTGGGCCGAACGGCCTGCTGATTCCTCACGACGCGAAGTACGCCTCGGAAGAGGAAGCGGTGCAGGTGGCCGTTCGTCTCGCCCAGACCAATCTGCACGAGGAAAAACACGACGGCCGCCCGCTCCTCGGAACCATCGACTGGCAGGCGGCATAGCCGCAAAGAGTCGGAGGTCTGGTCCGCCGCGCAAACCAACCCGACGGCGCCGGGCCAGGAGCCCGCGCCACCGGACCTGGAAGAACGCCTCTCAGTAACCTCGTCAACCCACTTAGTATTTAAGCTTCGGCCTCCACCCGGAGCCGCGTCCCTCCGGAGTCAGGTCGAGAAGGTTCCACAGCGGCCACATCATATCTATATGCCGCGGATCCTGTCCCGGCTCCGAGGATACGAAATACGGCTCTGTGTTGTAGAAATGGTGAAGCTTCCCGTCCCGCTGAACGAACACGTTCAGGGAAGGAAGCTGGTTTCCTGAAGCGTCTTCGCCGTAATAATCCTGGTTATAGGAACTGCCGTGTGAGGAGAGCAGCCGCAGCGCGTTCCAGCCCCGATCCGCGGCGTGGCGAAGTATCCGGTCAACCGGCGATTTCGCCACCGCCGCAAGATTCACCCTCTGAGTCGCGTGCTGCGCAGTCCGGTCCAAGGCGTCGAGAAACGAACTGCACATCGGGCAGGCGGACTTCATCTCCGCACCGTACATGAAGCTGTAGAGTATAAGCGTAACCTTGCCCGGGGCGAACAACTCTGACATCCGCACCGTCCGAATCTTGCCCCCCGGCGCAGCTTCTTCAAAGGCGTAGTCCTCCCGGACTTCGCCGCCCGCCGGCAACCGCCACCGCAGCGCGGCCACTTCTTCGACGCGGCGGCGCAGTTCCACTTCCGCCTGCAAGAGTTCGTTGCGCGCCGCGCGATAGGCGGGAGTCTCATTCGGAAATCGGATGTGATGCGAGCTTTCAGCCATGGGTGTGTTCCTTGTGAATTGGGATTTGCTCTCACGTGCAGTATATGGCGGATCGCCGCCGAGATCTCGCGGACAGGAATTTCTGAGTCACGACGCGCTGAACCCGTCCTGTACAATAGGGGCGTGGGAAACGACTCCGCCGTTAAAGCCGCTGTTCAAAAGCTCAACCGCGTTCGCGACGAGATCGGGAAAGTCATCGTCGGACAACAGGACGTGGTGGACGGCGTACTCATCTGTCTGCTCTCTTCCGGCCATGTACTGCTCGAAGGAGTCCCCGGACTCGGCAAGACGACGTTGTTGCGGACGCTTGCGCGCGCGCTCAACCTGAAATATTCGCGTATCCAATTCACTCCCGACCTCATGCCCGCCGACATCGTCGGAAGCATGATCATCGAACACGACGATCGCGGCTCGAAGGTGATGGCTTTCCAGCCCGGCCCCATCTTCGCCAACCTGGTGCTGGCCGACGAAATCAACCGCGCCACGCCGAAGACGCAATCGGCGCTGCTGGAAGCCATGCAGGAACGCACCGTCACCAGCGGCACCACCACACATGAGCTGGACCTGCCTTTCCTGGTGATGGCCACCCAGAACCCCATCGAGATGGAGGGCACTTACCCTCTGCCTGAGGCGCAGTTGGATCGCTTCCTGATGAAGATCCTGGTCACCTATCCCACACAGGACGAATTGAATCGCATCGTGGAGCGGACTATTCAGAAGGAAGACGTGCAAGTGTCGCCGGTGCTGAGCCGCGAAGACATCATGGAAGTGCGAAGCGTCTGCCGCGACGTTCTGGTGGCTCCGCACGTGCAGGATTTCGCCGTCCGCCTGGTGATGGCTACTCAGCCGGAGCAGTCCGTGGCCCACGACATGGCGAAAAGGTACGTCCGCTACGGCAGTTCGCCGCGCGGCGCCCAGGCGCTGGTGGAGTGCGGCCGCGTGCTGGCGCTGATGCGCGGTCGCGCCAACCTCTCCATCGACGACGTCGAGAAGGTGGCTCCCGCGGTGCTGCGGCACAGAATCATTTTGAACTTCGACGCGCACGCCGACGGCCAGACGCCGGACACCATTCTCACTGCCGTCATCGGAAGCCTGACCCGCACGGCGTCCGCCGCCTGAGGATCCGAGATGCCCGCGGCGCCCCTGCTCGACCGCAGCTTCCTGGAGCGGTTAGAGCGTCTCACCATCCGCTGGGAAAAATCGTTTGGCGGCCTGATTGGCGGCCACAACCCGTCGCGCTTTGCCGGCGGCGGGCAGGAATTTCTGGATCATCGCAACTTCCACCACGGCGACGACCTGCGCGCGGTGAACTGGCGTGCCTATATGCGCCTGGAAAAGCTGTTTCTCAAAATGTTCCAAATCGAGCCGCGGGTGCCGGTGAGGATGATGGTGGATTGCAGCCTGTCGATGACTTCCGGCTCCGGAGACAAGTTTCTTTATGCCCGCCGCCTCGCCGCGGCGCTGTGCTACGTGGGCTTGGTCCGTTTGGATACGATCACGCTTCAACCCTTTGGCGCCACGCTGGGCGAGCGCTTTCTCTCGGGCGGCGGGCGCCACCGCTTTTCTCCGGTGATGGATTTCCTGGGCGGCCTGGAGGCCAAGGGCGTCACCCATTACCTGGAAACCGCGCGCCAGTTCCTGACGACCTACCAGCAGCGCGGCCTGCTCATCGTGATTTCGGATTTTCTCGACGACGAAGGCTGCGAAAAAGCGCTGCAGTACCTGGCCGACTTCGGGCATGAGCTGCTGCTGATTCAGATCTGGGCCGACGAGGATCGCACGCCTCCTTGGATGGGCGAGATCGACCTGGTGGATTCGGAAACACACATGCAAATGCGCCTTGAGGTGGACCAGGCCGCGCGCGAGCGTTACACCGAAGCCTTCGACGCCTACTCGCGCTCACTGGAACGCCTCGCCGAGCGCAATCGCGGCCGCTACCTCGGCGTGTCCACGTCGTCGCCGCTTGAAGACGTCATCTTCGGGCCGCTGGTAAGGGCGCGGGGGATCGCCTGAGATGTTTTTCCTGAACCTGTCGTTGGGCGAGTTTCTGGCGCTGCTCGGTTCGGCCTCGGCCGTGGTGGTCGCGCTGTACTTGTTCGACCGCTCGCGCCGCCGGCAGGTTGTGGCCACTCTTCGGTTCTGGGCACCCGCCGAGCAGCCCGTTACCGCCACGCGGCGCAGGCGCATTCAGCAGCCCTGGTCGCTGCTGCTGCAATTGATCAGCATCGCGCTACTGCTGGCCGCCATCGCGCAGTTGCGCATCGGCTCCCAGGGCGCGGTTCCCTTCGACCACATCCTCGTGCTGGATACCTCCGCCTGGATGGGCGCGCGCGCCGCCCGCGGTCCGCGCGGCGCTACCTTGATGGACGAAGCGCGCGCCCGCGCACGCGCCTGGGTGAAGCTGTTGCCCGGCGACGACCGGGTGATGGTCCTCTACGCCGACGCGCTGGCCGCCACGGCTCTGCCGTTTGAAGCGCGCCGCGACAAGATCGAAGGCGCCATCGCCGCCGCCCGGGCAGGGTCCACCGCGCTGAACTTGGATGAAGCTCTCGAATTCGCGCGGCATACGCTTTCTCTGAGCGCACGGCACGCCGGCGAAATTGTTTTCGTCGGCGCGGGCCGCATCTCCGAGCGGGAAAGCGCCGGAGCCGCCCGCGCGCGCTTCACCAATCTGCGCTGGCTGGCCGTCGGCGAGAACCCGGAAAACGTCGGCCTGCGCAAGATCGGGCTCCGCCAGTCCGCGGGCAAGCCCGGTGTTTGGGAAATCTACGTCTCGGTGCGGAACTACGGGACGCGGCCGCAGTCCCCGGCGTTGATGCTGCAATTCGGCGGAGCGCCCGCGGGCTCCGCGCAATTGCGCCTCGCGCCCGGCGCGCAGCAGGAGGCCGTCTTCGAATACCGCACGCACGCCGCCGGATTGCTGGAAGCACGCCTCCTGGTTCGCGACGCCTTTCCCGGCGACGATCGCGCGGTCCTGGAGCTGCCCGAGCTGAAGACACTGCGCGTCGCCGTCTATACCAGCGATCCGGAAGCCTTGCGGCCAATCGTCGAAGCCGACCCGCGCGTGGCCGCTACCTTCGCCGCGCCCGCGCAATACAATCCCAAACCGGATGCCGACCTGGTGATCCTGGACCGCTTCCGCCCGCCGTCGCGGCCGGCCATCGATTCCATCTGGATCGACCCCCTTTCCGGCGGTTCGCCCATCCCTGTCAAGAGCCAGGCTCGCAACGCGCGGTTCACTGGCTGGCAATCCGGCCATCCGCTGGGCGCGGGGTTGCGCACGCGTGATCTGATCATCGACTCGGTCAGCGTGTTTGAAGCCGCGCCAGCCGACATCCGCATCGCGGAAGTGGAGGCGGGGCCGGTAGTGGTGGCGCGGCCGTCCAAGCCGAAAGTGGTGGTGCTGGGATTCCAGCCTACCCGCGGCTCCATGCGCTTTGAGCTGGCCACACCCCTCCTTTTCGCCAACACGCTTCGCTGGATGGCGCCGAATGTCTTCCGCCGCTGGGAGGTCAACGTCGGCAGCGTGGGTACGGTGGATGTGCCGCTGGATCCGGAAACCAGGCCGCAGGATGTCGCAGTGAAGCACGAGGACGGACGCCCTCTGCCTTTCACCCTCCGCGAGCGGTCCGTGCATTTCTTCTCCGGCATTCCGGGAACTGTGCGCGTCGCCGCGGCAGACCGCGAGCTGGTCTACTCGCTCACCCTTCCGGAGATGGCCGAGGCGAAGTGGGACCCTCCGGCGGGCGTGAAGAAGGGGTTGCCCGCCGCGGGAGAGTCGGCGGCTTCGGCCTTTGACGCCTGGCAGATTCTTGCATTTCTGGGCGGCGCCGGTCTGCTGGTGGAATGGTTCCTGTTCGGCCGATTCGGCCGCGGCGCTCTGGCGTTGTTCCCGAAGACCAGCCGGATTGACGCAAAGAGAGCACAGGTTCTGGCAAGGAGCCGCGGATGACCCTCGCGCGGAGCTGGGTTCTTCTATTCGCATGGCTACCCTTGGCTTGGGCCTGGTTGGAGTGGCGCCGCTCAGGCCGCAGGGGCGCCTTGCTGTTGAAGGCCGGCGCGCTGACGGCGGTTCTGCTCGCGCTTGCCGAGCCGGTCCTGACCATCCAGGAAACCAAAGTCGCCGTGGCCGTTCTCGCCGACACCTCCGCCAGTATTCCGGCGCAGGACCTGGAGCGCGCTTCGCAGATCGCCGGCCGCATCGAGGATTCGCGCGGGCGTCACTGGACTCGCGTCATCCCCTTCGCGCGAGGAGCCCGCAAGCTGGCCGACAGCGAGCGCGGCAGTGCCCTTAAGCTCAAGCCCACCGCAGGCGACGCCGGTCGCGGCACGAATCTCGAAACCGCCGTCCGCGAAGCCGCCGGAGCGTTGCCCGCTGGCATGGTCCCGCGCATCGCCTTGATCAGCGACGGCAATGAGAACATGGGAAGCGTCGTGCGCGCGGCCTGGCAGGCGCGCCAGCTCGGTATCCCCATCGATACCTTCCCGCTGGGCGGCCGGGCCAAGCCGAACCTGAAAGTGGAATCGCTGAGCCTTCCCTCCCGCGTCTTCGCCGGGGAGCGCTTTCCCATCGATGTCACCGTCGCCGCGCCCCGCAAGGCGTCCGCAACCGTCGAGCTGACCGCCGAAGGCAAGACTCTCGGCTCCAGCCGCATCGAGCTGGAGCCCGGGCTGAACCGCTTTCGCGCGCACGCGGCCGTGTCCTCCGTCGGCGCGGTCGACCTGGCCGGAAAGATCACTGCGCCCGGACTCGGCGAAGCGCGCTTTGAACAGGCCGTGACCCTGCGGCGTCCCCAGGTCCTGCTGGTCTCCCAGGACCCCACCGATGCCGAACGCCATCTGGCCGAAGTTTTCAAGCAGAATCAATTCGACGTGCGCCGCTCCCCCGACGGCATCCCTGACGACCTCGGCGAATTTCAGCTCATCGCCATCAACAACTGGGACGCTGAGCAGATTCCCGTCACCCGCAAACTGGCTCTCGAGGAGTTCGTCAAGCAGGGCGGCGGCCTCGCCTGGATTGGCGGGGAGCGCAATGTCTACACCGAGAAGAAAGGGCCCGAGGATCCGCTGGAGCGGACGCTGCCCGCCAAGCTCGCTCCGCCCCGCACGCCGGAAGGCACCTGCGTCGTCCTGATCGTCGACAAGTCGTCGTCGATGGAAGGCAAGAAGATGGAGCTGGCGCGCCTGGCCGCCATCGGCGTGATCGAGAATCTGAAGTCCACCGATCTCATCGGCGTGCTGATCTTCGATAACTCCTTCCAGTGGACCGTTCCGATTCGCAAAGCCGTGGACCGGCCGTTGATCAAGCGCCTGGTAGCCGGCATCACTCCAGACGGCGGCACCCAGATCGCGCCCGCGCTGTCGGAAGCGTACAAGCGCATTCTGCCTGTCAACGCCGTCTACAAGCACATCGTGCTTTTGACCGACGGCATCTCCGAGGAAGGCGACAGCGTCTCGCTCTCCCGCGAAGCTGCGCAGAACCGCGTGACCATCTCGACCGTCGGCCTGGGGCAGGACGTCAACCGGGCGTATCTGGAAAAAGTGGCGTCCTTCTCCAAAGGCAAGAGCTATTTCCTCAACGATCCGTCCGGCCTGGAGCAAATCCTTCTCCGCGACGTCATGGAGCACACAGGCTCCACCGCCGTCGAAAAGCCGGTGAAGCCCGTGGTGCTTAAGCACGCTGAGGTGCTCGAAGGTACTGGTGTCGAGTCCGCGCCGGCTCTGCGCGGCTACGTCAAGTTCATCGCCAAGCCAACTTCGGAGACGCTGCTCGATTTCGACAACGGCAAAGCGCAGGAGCGCGACCCGCTGCTGGTGCGCTGGCAATATGGCCTGGGGAGGGCGATGGTCTTCACCTCCGACGCCAAGACGCGCTGGGCCGCCGAATGGGTCAACTGGCCGGGCTACGACAAGCTGTGGACCAACCTGGTGCGCGATCTGCTGCCGCACGCCGAAGCGTCAGAAGTGGAGGCACAGTACGACAGCACGAACGATGAGCTGGTCGTGGATTACCGCCTGGGCCGCGGCGTCACGGACCCGCGCGACTTGCCGGACATCTTCGTGCTCGGCCCGAATGAATTTCGCAAGCCGGTCCGCATGGCCAAGCTGGCGGCGCGCGCGTATCGCGGCCGCGTCGTCATCGGCGGCCGCCAGGGCCTGTTCCGCGTGCGCCCCCTGGCCGACTCCCGCGCCTTTCCGGAAATCGGCTTCTACCGCCAGGAAGCCGAATTAGCCGAATTCGGATCGAACGAATTCCTGCTCAGGCAAGTCTCCGCTTCCACTGGCGGCAAATACAATCCCGACCCGAAGGATGTCTTCGACCCCGGCGGCCGCAGCGTCCCCTCCACCCTGGAGCTGTGGCCCGGTCTCCTGGGCTTAGCCATCCTGTTGAACCTCCTGGAGCTGATCCTGCGCAAAGGCAAGGGCGTGCTTGAGGCCATCCGCGGCCGCGAAGAACCCCCCGCTAGGGCTGCATAGTGACACCGGCGTTCTCGCCTCGGCGTTCTCGCCTGTGTCTGGAGTTTGGACATTCTTGAGGGTTCGGCTCGAGTTTCTACATTTGCTGAGTCGGTCTTGCCAGCAAAGGTGGGGCAGAATTTATTGGTCTGCCCCCCTCAAAGCGCGATACTGAAAGCATGAGGCCGGTTACCGCATTCCTGCTGCTCTTCTTCGCCGCGGCGCCCAAGCCCCTTGAGATCGTCCGGGCCGCCCTGCGCCAGACCGACGACGGCCCCTCCTCCCCCGCGGGCGCCCAGTGGGCCCCCGGTGAAACGGTCTTCTTCACCTCCCAGATCGCCAACTTCCAGACCACTCCGGACAAGAAGCTCCGAATTACCTACCACATCGAAGCCGCCGATCCCGCCGGCGTCCCCATCGTCGAATCCGTAAGCGGAAAAACCGAAGAGCAGCTCTCGCCCGAGGATAAGGACTGGCAGCCCAAAATCCGCCAGGAAATTCTCATACCGCCCTTGGCCCCGCCCGGCGTCTACAAGATCCGCATCGTTGCCAAGGACGAAATCGGCGGCATGACCGCCGTCAAGGAACTCCCCTTCGAAGTCTCCGGGCGCCCGGTGGAAGTGTCGGATACACTGACCGTACGCAACGTCCGCTTTCAGCGCTCCGAAGACGACACTCTACCCATGCCGCTTGCCGCGTACCGCCCCGGCGAAACCGTATGGACCCGCTTCGATCTCACCGGCTACAAGCTGGGACCGAAGAACCTGGTCGAGGTCACCTATGCAGTCAAGGTCACCGCGCCTTCCGGCAAAGTGCTGTTCACCCAACCCGAGCCGACGCTCGAAAAGGATACCTCGTTCTATCCGAAACGCTACCTCCCTTGCCTCATCAACCTCAATCTCCAGCCCAACATTCTTCCCGGCGAGTACACCATCACCATCCATGCTGAGGATCGCATCGGAGGCCAGGTTTTCGACGCGCCCGCCGTGTTTCGCGTGGAGAAGTAGCCCACTTCCGCGTGATATCCTGAGAAGTACCCCGTCGTCTCAGGAGAAAACCCAACATGTCTGTAAAAGTAGCCATCAACGGCTTCGGCCGTATTGGGCGGAATGTCGTTCGGGCCGGACTCGGCCGCAAAGATATCGAATTCGTCGCGTGCAACGATCTCACCGACACCAAGACGCTGGCGCATCTGGTGAAGTACGACTCCGTGCTGGGCCCGATCGGTGTGGACGTCCAAGCCGGCGCCGATTCCATCACGATCGGTGGAACCTCGCTAAAGGTGTTCGCCGTGAAGGATCCGGCCGACTTGGACTGGTCGAGCGTCGGCGCAGAGATCGTGATCGAATCCACGGGCCGCTTCACCGACGCCGCGGCCGCCTCCAAGCACCTCCGGGGTACCGTCAGGAAGGTGATCATTTCCGCTCCCGCGACCAATGAGGACGTGACTCTGGTGCTGGGTGTCAACGACAAGATGTACGACGCGGCCAAACACAATGTGATCTCCAACGCGTCCTGCACCACCAACTGCCTCGCGCCGGTCGTTAAAGTGCTGAACGAAAAGTTTGGCGTGCTGAAGGGGACGATGACCACCATCCACTCCTACACCAATGACCAGACCGTCCTCGACTTCCCGCACAAAGATCTCCGCCGCGCCCGCGCCGCCGCGCTGAACATGATCCCCACCTCCACCGGCGCCGCCAAGGCCATCGGCCTCGTGCTGCCCGAGCTCAAAGGCAAGCTGGACGGCTACTCGATGCGCGTCCCCACGCCCAATGTGTCGGTGGTCGACTTCGTCGCCATCCTCGGTAAGAATGCCACCAAAGAGGAAATCAACGCCGCCTTCAAGTCCGCCTCCGAAGGCGAATTGAAAGGCATCCTCGGCTACACCGAAGACCCCGTGGTTTCAAGCGACATGATGCATAATCCCAACAGCTCCATCATCGATGCGCAGTTGACGAAAGTGCTCGATGGAAACCTGGTCAAGGTGGTTTCCTGGTACGACAACGAATGGGGCTACTCCTGCCGCGTCGTCGACCTCTGCGCCTTCCTGGCCAAAAAAGGCCTCTAGGACTGGTGTGACACAGGCGTTCTCGCTTGTGTTCTTCGTTTCCCAGGCGGGCAGGCGCCTTTCGCCTGCCCGCCCCCGTCCTTAAAAAAATCTCCCCGCCTGTCGATCTCACTCACTCTCGTTCGACGCATGAATAGAGCCCGGTAAAACCGGCTAACCTACGCACAAGGAACCAAACAATGCGATTCATGATGATAGTAAAAGGCGACAAGAATTACGAAGCCGGCGTGCCCCCCAGTAAGGAGTTGATGGCCGCGGTCGGAAAGCTCACCGAGGAGTCGATGAAAGCCGGCATCGTCCTCCAGAATGGAGGCCTCCTACCCAGCAAAATGGGCGCTCGCATCAATGTCGCAGAAGGAAAACTCACCGTAACCGACGGCCCCTTCGCCGAAGCCAAGGAACTGATTGGCGGCTTCGCCATCGTACAGGCCAAATCGAAGGAGGAAGCCATCCAGATCGGCTCCCGTTTCATGCAGCTTCACGCCGATGTCCTTGGTCCCTCCTACCAGGGCCAGCTCGAAATCCGTCAGATGTTCGAAGGACCGGACTGCGCCCCTGAAAAGCGGTAGAAGGAATATCCATGCAACCGGCTGCGGCAAAACGGTTTTGGGCGGGACGTATCGTCACCGCCCTCCCGGTTCTGTTCCTTCTCTTCGACAGTGTCATCAAACTGATGGCGATCGACCCCGTCATCGAGTCCTTCGCGCGCCTCGGTTATCCCGTCGGCATCGCTCGCGGCATCGGCATCCTCGAACTCGTCTGCTTGGCGATCTACCTGATTCCGCGTGCCTCAGTAATGGGCGCGATCCTGCTGACGGGCTACCTCGGCGGCGCCGTCGCCACCCACGTCCGCGTCGGCGATCCGCTCTTAACCCACATCCTGTTCCCCATCTACATCGGCGCTCTGATCTGGGGAGGCCTTTACCTGCGCGATAATCGCTTGCGAATGTTAATTCTCGTATAGCCCACGAGTTCCTCAGGGCGCGCCCTACCCCTATCTAGTGTCTGGAAGCCATCTCCTCTAGCGTCCTGACGGGAGATACCATCGCTCCATCCGGGTCGTCATCTCCCCTAGATGGCCAAGGACGGGCTCGAAGAGGAGGAATCTGCAGTCACCGAAAGTTTGGAAAGCCCCCCGCAACCCGCGCCGAAACATCGGCAATGGGCTTGGCGGCTGGCTTTACTCGTCGCCATGCTCGCGGCGGGCCTCGCCTGGCCAAGGCTGAAACAGGTCTTGCCCAACAAACCCGCCGCGCCCACTGCCGCCGAACGAACTTCTGCGCTTGTGCCCGTCTCGACGCAGCCTGCTCGTAAGAGCCAGGTCAACATCTATCTCAACGGCCTCGGCGTAGTCACGCCGATCTACACCGTCACCGTCAAATCCCGGGTGGATGGCCAGCTCATGGAGGTCGCCTACAAGGAAGGCCAAATCGTACAAAAGGGCGACTTGCTCGTCCAGATCGACCCGCGGCCCTATCAGGTCCAAGTCGCCCAGGCCGAAGGACAACTGAACAAGGATCAGGCCGTTCTCGAAAACGCACGGACCGATCTCGCCCGGTACCAGAAGCTCTGGTCGCAGAACGCCATCCCCCAGCAGCAGCTCGCCACACAGCAGGCAATGGTCGCCCAGAACGAGGCCACCATCCGGTCCGACCAGGCCCAGATCGACGCGGCCCGGCTCAACCTCGAATTCAGCCGGATCATCGCGCCCATCACCGGCCGCGTCGGCTTGCGCCTCGTCGATCCCGGCAACATCGTCCATGCAGGCGACAACACCGCGCTTGTCGTGATCACCCAGCTCCAGCCCATCAGCGTAATCTTCACCATCGCCGAGGACCAGCTCCAGGGCGTCCTCAATACGATGCGCGCCGGCAAGCAGATGCCCGTTGAAGCCTGGGACCGTGAAATGAAAATCCGGCTGGCTTCAGGAGCCCTTGTGACTCTCGACAATGAAATCGACCAGGCCACCGGAACTCTCAAACTGCGGGCGCAATTCGAAAATGCCAACGGAGCGCTCTTCCCAAATCAGTTCGTCAACGCACGGATGTTGCTCCAGCAAAAGGCCGGCGTCACAGTCGCACCACTCGCCGCCATTCAGCGCAACGCCGAATCCGCTTACGTCTACCTGGTCCAGCCGGACCACTCCGTCGCCGTGCGGCCCGTGACCGTCGGCACGGTCGAAGGCGACGTCGCCGAAATCGCCTCCGGAATCTCCCCTGGCGACGTTCTGGTCACCGAGGGAGTCGACAAGTTGCAGCCCGGTGTCAAAGTCGTGGAGCGCAGCGACGAACAGCACGGCGGCGCGCCCCGGCGCGAGCCGAACTGATGAATCCCTCGCGCGCGTTCATCCTCCGCCCCGTCGGAACGTCGCTCCTCATGGTCGCGATCCTGCTGGCTGGCCTCGCCGCCTATCGCTTCCTGCCCGTTTCAGCCCTGCCGCAAGTCGACTACCCCACCATCCAGGTCACCACGTTCTATCCCGGAGCCAGCCCCGATGTCGTCGCCTCCGCCGTCACCGCTCCTCTCGAGCGCCAGTTCGGCCAGGTGCCCGGTCTCCAGCAGATGACCTCCACCAGCTCCAACGGCAGCTCCGTCATCACGCTGCAATTCAACCTCAATCTCGACATCGATGTCGCCGAGCAGGAAGTGCAGCAATCCATCAACGCGTCCGGCACCTATCTTCCCGCCGACCTCCCTACGCCGCCCATCTACAGCAAGGTGAACCCCGCTGACGCGCCCATCCTCACCCTGGCCCTCACCTCCAAAACACTTCCCCTCTCTAAGGTGGAAGATCTGGCCGACACGCGCCTCGCGCCGAAAATTTCGCAGCTCCCCGAAGTCGGCTTGGTTAGCTTGAGCGGCGGTCAGCGGCCCGCCGTGCGGATCCAGGCCAACCCCACCTCCATGGCCTCGTTAGGACTCAACCTCGAAGACCTCCGCACAGCCCTCGCGGCCGCCAACGTGAATCAGGCCAAGGGCAACTTCGACGGCGCGCATCAGGCCTACACCATCGGCGCGAACGATCAACTGGTCTCCAGCCGGGATTACGCGCCGCTCATCATCGCCTACAGGAACGGCGCGCCCATCCGTCTCACCGACGTCGCCACCGTAGCCGATGACGTGGAAAACGTCAGCCAGGCGGCCTGGATGAACTCCGTTCCCGCCGTCATCATGAACATCCAGCGGCAGCCCGGAGCCAACATCATCTCCGTTGTCGACCGCATCAAAGCCGTCCTACCCCAGCTCACCGCCACGCTCCCTGCCGCCGTTCAGGTCGCCGTGCTCACGGACCGCACCAACACCATCCGCGCCTCCGTCGAAGACGTCAAGTTTGAGCTGATGCTCACCGTGGCGCTCGTGGTGATGGTGATCTTTCTCTTCCTCCGCAACCTGCCAGCCACGTCTATTCCCGGCGTGGCAGTGCCTCTCTCGCTGGTCGGCACGTTCGGCGTGATGTACCTGCTCGGCTACAGCCTGAACAACCTCACGCTGATGGCCCTCACTATCTCTACCGGCTTTGTCGTCGACGACGCCATCGTGATGATCGAGAACATCACCCGCTTCATCGAGAACGGTGACACCCCCTTGGAAGCCGCGCTGAAGGGCGCCGCGCAGATCGGCTTCACCATCGTCTCCCTCACCATCTCGCTCATTGCCGTTCTGATCCCGTTGCTGTTCATGGGCGACGTCGTAGGCCGCCTCTTTCGCGAATTCGCCGTCACCCTTGCGGTCACCATTCTCATCTCCGCGGTGGTCTCGCTCACGCTCACGCCGATGATGTCGGCGCGCCTGCTGAAGCACGTGCCGCCCTCCAGGCAAGGCCGCTTTTACCAGGCCTCGGAACGCGCCTTCACCGCCGTCATCGCCTTCTACGGCCGGACTCTGCAATTCGTCTTGCGGCATCAAACCGTCACGCTGCTGGTCGCCGCCGGCACGCTGCTGCTGACCGTCTACCAGTTCGTCGAGATCCCCAAAGGCTTCTTCCCCATCCAGGACACCGGCGTTATCCAGGGCGTCTCGGAGGCAGCCCAGACCATCTCTTTTCCCGCTATGGCGGAGCGGCAGCAGCAACTGGCCCGCATCATTCTCCAGGACCCCGCGGTCGAAAGCCTGTCTTCATTTATCGGCATCGACGGCACGAATCTCACGTTGAATAGCGGCCGCATTCTCATCAACCTCAAGCCGCTCGGCCGGCGGAACATCAATGCAAGCGACGTCATTCGCCGCCTCCAGCCTGCGCTGGCGAAGGTCGGCGGCATCCGGCTCTTCATGCAGCCGGTCCAGGACCTCACCGTCGAAGACCGCGTCAGCCGCACCCAGTTCCAATACACCCTGGAAGCGCCCGACGCGCGGGAACTCAACTCCTTCGTCCCCCGGCTGGTCGAGCGCATGCGAGCTCTCCCCCAGCTCCGCGACGTCGCCACGGATCAACAGGTGGAAGGATTGCGCGCGCAGGTAGTCTATGACCGGGTCACCGCTTCAAGGCTGGGCATCACCCCCGCCATGGTCGACAACACGCTCTACGATGCCTATGGCCAGCGCCAGGTCTCCACCATCTTCACGCAACTGAACCAGTATCACGTCGTGCTGGAGCTGCAGCCCGCTTTTCGCCGCGACCCTTCCCAGCTCGCCAATCTTTATCTCCGCGCCGGCGCTCCTTCCGGCGTAACCGCCGGCGGCTCCGTCACTGCCGGCCTCAACGCCACCTTGAGCGCCAATGCCTCTAACGCTGCCGCCGCGGCCTCCCCGGCCTCTGCATCAACTCTCACCCCGCCGGCTTCGCAGGTCTTCCCTACCGGAAACCAGGTGCCGCTCAGCGCATTCAGCCGCATCGATCTCACCGCCACTCCGATCACCATCAGCCATCAGGGCCAGTTCCCGGTGGTGACCGTTTCGTTCAACCTCGCCCCGGAAGCGTCGCTTGGCGACGCCGTGGACGGCATCAACCGCCTCACGGAACAGATGCAAATGCCGGCCAGCATCCAAGCAGCATTCCAAGGGTCGGCACAGGCCTTCCGCAACTCGCTGGCCAACGAATGGCTGCTGATCCTCGCCGCGCTGATCACGGTCTACATCGTGCTCGGCGTCCTGTACGAAAGCTACATCCACCCGCTGACGATTCTCTCCACGCTGCCCTCCGCCGGTGTCGGCGCACTTCTCGCGCTGCGCCTCTGCCGCGCCGATTTCAGCGTCATCGCTTTGATCGGCATCGTCCTCCTGATCGGCATCGTCAAGAAGAACGCCATCATGATGATCGACTTCGCGCTGGAAGCCGAGCGCAAGGACGGCATGCGTCCCGCCGAAGCGATCTATCAGGCCTGCCTGCTCCGCTTCCGCCCCATCATGATGACCACTATGGCGGCGCTGCTCGGCGGGCTGCCGCTGGCCCTGGGAACCGGCACCGGCGCCGAGTTGCGCCGCCCCCTTGGCATCACCATCGTGGGCGGACTGCTGGTAAGCCAGGTCCTCACGCTCTATACGACGCCCGTCATCTACCTCTGGTTTGACCGGCTCTCCCGTCGCATCCGCCTCGAACCACTCCCGGCTGGGGAGACTCCATGAATCTCTCCGCCGTCTTCATTGCGCGCCCCGTCGCCACCACGCTCCTCACGGTTGCCCTCGCCCTCGCCGGCGCCGTGGCCTTCGGCCTTCTCCCTGTTTCGCCGCTGCCGCAAATCGACCTGCCGACCATCTCCGTCAGCGCCGCGCTGCCCGGAGCGAGCCCCGAAACCATGGCATCCTCCGTCGCCACGCCGCTCGAGCGTCAGTTTGCCCGCATCGCCGGCATCACCCAGATGACCTCCACCAGCACGCTGGGCGCGACGAACGTGGTTTTGCAATTCGATCTCAGCCGCGACGTCGATGCCGCCGCCCGCGATGTCCAGGCCTCCATCAACGCCGCGCGGGGCTATCTGCCCGCCAATCTGCCCGGCAATCCCAATTACCGCAAGGTCAACCCCGCCGACGCGCCCATCTTCATCATCGCCCTCACCTCTGACCTTCTGGAAAAGGCCCGCATGTTCGACGCCGCCTCCACCATCCTCGCCCAGAAGCTCTCCCAGCTCCGCGGAGTCGGCCAGGTGATCGTCGGCGGAGGCGCCGCGCCCAGCGTTCGCATTGAACTGAATCCCGGCCCCCTCAACCGCTACGGCATCGGACTCGAAGACGTGCGCGGCGCGCTCAACGCGGCCAACGCCAACCTTCCCAAAGGCAATCTCACCGGTAGCGGCCGCATGTGGGAAGTCGGCGCCAACGATCAATTGTTTAAGGCCCAGCAGTACGCCCCGCTGGTCGTCGCCTACCGTAACGGCGCTGCCGTTCGCATCTCGGACGTCGGCCACGCCGTCGATTCCGTCGAGGACCTGCGCGCCGCCGGCTATTTCAACGGCAAGCCGTCCGTCCTGCTGGTAATCTTCCGGCAGCCCGGCTCCAACATCATTAACACCGTCGACCGCATCCGCGCCGTCCTCCCCCAGTTGCAGGCCGGGATTCCCCAGCAGATCAAGCTGACCGTCAGCATGGACCAGACCACCACCATCCGCGCCTCGGTTCGTGAGGTGGAAAAGACGCTCGTCATCTCCACCGCGCTGGTCATCCTCGTCGTCTTTCTCTTCCTGCGCGACGGACGCGTCACCCTGATCCCGGCCGTCGCCGTACCAGTCTCGCTGATCGCCACTTTCGGCGTAATGTACCTCTGCAACTTCAGCCTCGACAACCTCTCGCTGATGGCCTTGACAATCTCCACCGGCTTCGTCGTGGATGACGCTATCGTTGTGCTCGAAAACATCGCCCGGTACCTGGAGGCCGGCCTGTCCCCCTTGCAGGCGGCTCTCGGCGGCGCCAGGGAAATCGGTTTCACCGTCGTCAGCATCAGCGCTTCGCTGGTCGCGGTCTTCATTCCCCTGCTGCTGATGGGCGGTATCGTCGGACGCCTCTTCCAGGAGTTCGCCATCACCCTCACCGCGGCCATCCTCATTTCGATGGTGGTCTCCCTCAGTGCCACGCCCATGATGTGCGCCCACATGCTCCGCCGCCGGACCGTACATGGAAGCTTCTATCGGGTCACGGAACCCTTCTTCCAGTGGATCGTCGCCGCGTACGGCCGCACTCTCGCCTTTGCGTTGCGCTGGCCCGCGCTACCCCTCGCCGTCCTCGCCGGAAGCATCGCCCTCAACGTCTACCTCTTCGTCCGCGTCCCCAAGGGCTTCTTCCCGCAGCAGGACACCGGCCGCATGTCGGGGATGATCCGCGGCGACCAGAATACCTCTTTCCAGGCCATGCAATCCCGCTTGCGGCAGATCGCCGACATCGTGCGGCAGGACCCCGGAGTGGCCGGAGTCAACGCCTTCAGCGGTGGCGGAGGCGCGGCCAACACCGCGCGCATGTTCATTTCCCTGAAGCCGCTGGAAGAACGCAAGGTATCCGCCACCCAGATCGTCGCTCGGATCCGGCCGAAAGCCGCCCGCATCCCTGGCGCTACGCTCTTCCTCCAACCCAGCCAGGATCTCAGTGTCGGCGGACGCAGCGCCAACGCCCAGTATCAATACACCCTGCGTGGCGACAACCTGGCCGACCTCACCGCCTTTGCGCCGCGCATGATGGCCGAAATGAAAAACATCCCGCTTCTGACCGACGTAAACCTCGATCTGCAAAACAGCGGCTTGCAGGCCTCCCTGCGCTATGACCGCGCCACCGCGGCGCGCTTCGGCATCTCGCCGCAGTTGATCGACAACACGCTGTACGACGCGTTCGGCCAGCGTCCCGTGTCCACCATGTACAGCGCCATGAACCAATATCACGTTGTGATGGAACTGGCGCCGCAGTTCTGGCAAAGCCCGGAATCCCTCGGCCTCATCTACGTGCGCTCGCCCCAGGGCCGGCAGGTGCCGTTGAACGCTCTTGCCGATTTCACCAAGGAAACTGCTCCCCTCGCCGTGAATCACCATGGCTTGTTTCCCGCCGTCACCATGTCTTTCAATCTCGCGTCCGGTGTCGCCCTAGGCGACGCCGTCGATGAGATCGCCGCCGCCGCGTCCCGCCTCGGAATGCCCGCGACGCTCCATCCCACCTTCGCCGGCGCGGCCCTCGCCTACCAGGATTCGCTCAGCAGTGAGCCTGCCCTGATTGCCGCCGCGCTGATCGCCGTCTACATCGTGCTCGGGATCCTCTATGAGAGCTTCGTGCACCCCTTGACGATTCTCTCTACGCTCCCCTCGGCCGGCGTCGGGGCCTTGCTCGCGCTGCTGCTATTTCACGCTGACCTCAGCCTGATCGCCGTCATCGGGATCATCCTCCTGATCGGCATCGTTAAGAAAAACGCCATCATGATGATCGACTTCGCCCTTGCCGCCGAACGGGGTCAGGGGATGCCTCCGCCGGAAGCCATCTACCAGGCCTGTCTCTTGCGTTTCCGTCCCATCCTGATGACCACCATGTCGGCGCTCCTCGGCGCACTCCCCCTGGCCCTCGGAACCGGCGTCGGCTCCGAGCTCCGGCGTCCGCTCGGAATCACGATCATCGGAGGCCTGGTCGCCAGCCAGTTGCTGACGTTGTATACGACGCCCGCCGTGTATCTGCTGCTCGATCGGATGCGGCAATCGGTATCGGATTTCTTCCGCTCCGGAAAAAGGCCCGGCCTGATCCCGTCCAGAAGGCACCCATGAGCCCGCCCATGAACCCGCCCAACCGCGCCGCATCCAGGTTAGTCTTCGTCGCGGTCCTCCTTCTCTCCTCCGCCTGCACGGTCGGTCCCCGCTATCGGCGTGCCGCCGTTTCCGTCCCCGATACCTACAGGGAAGCTCTACCGGAAGGCTGGAGAACCGCGCAGCCCGGCGACGGAGTGCTCCGCGGGAAGTGGTGGGAACTCTATCGTGACCCCGGGCTCAACAGCCTCGAAGAGCAGGTGAGCATCTCCAATCAGAACGTGCTCGCGGCCGAAGCTCAATACCGTGAAGCGCAGGCGGCGGTGCGCATCGCCCGCGCGTCTCTCTTCCCGCTGGTTGGCGCGTCTGCGTCGGCCGCCGGCTCCCGTGCTCCGGCCACGGTCAGGTCTGGAACGGCCGGCGGCGTCTCATCCAGCTATTCGATGACCCTCGACATCTCCTATCAGGCCGACGTGTGGGGAAGCATTCGCAGAACCGTGGCCCAGAACCAGGCCGTCGCCCAGGCCACTGCCGCCCAACTCGAGAACGCCCGCCTCCTGTACTGCGCCGAGCTGGCCGCCGATTATTTCCAACTCCAGGGCCTGGAGCGCGAACGCCTCCTCCTCCAGAACACAGTCACCTCCTACGAACAATTCCTCAAGTTGACCCGCGATCGCTACGACAGCGGAATCGCCTCCATGGGCGACGTTGCGCAAGCGCAGACCCAGCTCGAAACCACGCGCGCGCAACTCGCCGATCTCAAAGTCCAGCGCGCCCAGTTCGAGCACGCCATCGCCGTCCTCACCGGCAAAGCGCCTGCCGCCCTTGTCCTTCCTCCCCCGCCGATCCAGGCCGCTCTCCCCGTCATACCCGTAACCGTGCCGTCTGCCTTGCTGGAAAGAAGACCCGACATCGCCACTGCCGAACGCCAGGTCAACGCCGCCAATCAACAGATCGGGATCGCCCAGGCCGCCCTCTATCCCGCCATCACTCTCAGCGGCAGCGGAGGCTCCCAAAGCGAGGCGTTCCTGAAGCTTCTCTCCGGCCCTGCATACCTCTGGTCCCTCGGAGGCCAGATCGCGCAAACACTCTTCGACCGCGGCCGCCGCCGCGCACAGATTTCGCTGGCCCAGGCCGGGTACGACGCCACCGTGGCCGGTTACCGCCAGACGGTTCTCTCGGCGTTCCAGCAAGTGGAGGACGAGCTGGCGGCTCTTCGCATCCTTGCCGAGGAAACCGCTATTCAGGATCGCGCCGTCGCCGCCGCCCGGCAGTCGCTCGACATCTCCACCGCCCAGTATCAGGGCGGCGTCGTGAGCTACCTCCAGGTCATCACATCGCAGTCCATCTCGCTCGAGAACCAGCGTGCCGCCGTCGGCATCCAAACTCGCCGCATGATCGCCAGCGTGCTCCTGATTCAAGCCTTAGGCGGCGGTTGGGACCGCTCCCAACTCCCCATCTGAGCCGCGGCCGTGCCCTCAAAAAACAATGCCACTATTCCGCAGAACCCGATAATTCCAAAGGACATGCACCCGCCCAAACCCGATCCGCCAGTCCCATCGCGCCTCGCCCTCCGCTATAATGAAGCCTGATCGCTCCCGAACGGCCCAAACCAGCCGTAGTCATCATGTTCGACAACCTATCCGACAAGCTGCAGCGCGTCTTCAAGAACCTGCGCGGCGAAGGCAAACTGACGCCGGAAAACATGGAGGCGGCCCTCCGTGAAATCCGCGTCGCCCTCCTCGAAGCCGACGTCAACTTCAAGGTCGTCAAACAGTTAATCGAAGCGGTGAAAGTGAAAGCGATGGGCCAGGAAGTCCTCCAATCGCTTTCCCCCTCCCAGCAGGTCGTCAAAATCGTTCACGACGAGCTGGTCAAAGTCCTCGGCAGCCACCAGGCGCGCCTCCGCTTCGCTAATGAGCCGCCTTCGGTCATTATGATCGTCGGGCTCCAGGGTTCGGGCAAAACCACCTCCACCGGCAAGCTCGCCCGCTGGCTCGGCCGCAACGGCCACTCCCCCATGGTCGTCTCGGTCGACGTCTACCGTCCCGCCGCGCGCCAGCAGCTCAAGGTGGTCGCCAAGGATGTCGGCGTTCCCATCTACGAAGGCGTTCCCGAGGAAACCAAGCCGCTCGATCTCGCCCGCTCCGCCCGCCGCGAATGCGCCAACGCCGGCCGCGACGTCCTGGTGGTCGACACCGCCGGCCGCCTCCACATCGACGACGAGCTGATGGTGGAGCTTCAGGAACTGAAAGAACAGCTCAACCCGGTCGAAATCCTATTCGTCGCCGACGCCATGACCGGCCAGGACGCCGTCAAATCGGCCGAGGAATTTCACAAGCGCCTCAGCATCACCGGCGCCATTCTCACCAAGATGGATGGCGACGCCCGCGGCGGCGCGGCCCTCTCCATCCGCCATGTCACCGGCACCCCGCTCAAATTCGTCGGCATCGGCGAAAAGGCCGACGCCTTTGAGCCCTTTCATCCCGACCGCGCCGCCTCCCGCATTCTCGGAATGGGCGACATCATGTCGTTCATTGAAAAGGCCGAGGAGGCCATCGACAAGAAGCAGGCCGTCGAGATGCAGCGCAAAATCATCGAGAACGACTTCTCGCTCGAGGATTTCCGCAACCAGATCCGCCAGCTCAAGAAACTCGGCCCCCTCGAATCCATCCTCGGCATGATGCCCAACGTCGGCATCATGAAGCAGCTCAAGAACGTCAAGGTCGACGACAACGAGATCACCCGCGTGGTCGCCATTATCGACTCCATGACCCCCAAGGAGCGCAACAACCATCTAATCATCAACGGCCAGCGCCGCCGCCGCATCGCCAAGGGCTCCGGCACCACCGTCCAGGACGTCAACCAGCTCCTCAAGCAATACGGCGAGGCGCGCAAGATGATGAAAACCCTCTCCCAGGGAATGATGGGCGGGAAGATGGGCAAACTCAAGCTTCCCTTCATGTAAGCTGCAAGCCGAAACCGATTTAGGTAGAATAAGAGTTTAGCCCGAAAAAGCTTAAGCCCGAAAGAGAAGAAGAACCCAACATGTTGATGATTCGTTTGGCGCGCTTTGGCGCCAAGAAGAAGCCGTTTTACCGCGTCGTGGTGATTGAGAAGGAGCGGGCCCGCAACGGCCGCAATATCGAAGTGGTCGGCCACTACAATCCGCTGACCCAGCCCGCGAGCGTGACTCTGAACCATGACCGTATTCAGCACTGGCGCGGCAACGGCGCCCAGCTTTCCGACACGGTCGAGCGCCTGCTGAAGAACAATCCGGCTCCGGCCCCGGTTCCGGCGGTCCAGTAACGCAAATCTGCTGTCGAAGAGGTGCACGGCATGAAGCAGCTCATTGTGGATATCGCCCAGGCCCTCGTCGATTCTCCGGAAGAGGTCTCGGTCAACGAGATGCAAGGCGAGCAGGTCACCGTCCTGGAGCTTCGCGTCGCCCAAAGCGACCTTGGAAAGATCATCGGCAAGCAGGGTCGCACCGCGCGTTCGATTCGAACCATTCTCGGCGCGGCAAGTATGAAATTGAACCGCAAGTACAAGTTGGAGATTCTGGAGTGATTTGGGTGACACAGGTGTTCCCGCCTGTGTTGCTTGTTGCATATGCCGCCAGCCGACTGGGTCACCGTCGCGGTTCTCACCAAGGTTCGCGGAATTAAAGGCGAGCTGGCTGCCGTCAGCTACACCAGCCGCCCGGAGCGGTTGCAGGAGTTGAAGCGCGTTTTCCTGTTCGGCGACGGTTCCGAACACAAGGTCGAAGAGGTCTGGTTCCACAACGGCGTCCCGATTTTCAAGCTCGCCGGCGTGGACAGCATCTCCCAGGCCGAGCCGCTGCGGGGCGCCGAAGTGCGGATCCCGATGGCCGAACGGCTCCAGCCCGAGCCGGATGAGTATTTCTTGAGCGACCTGGTCGGTTGTGAGGTCGTGAACGCCCGCACCGGCGCGCCGCTGGGCGAAGTGACCGGCTGCCTGGAGCCCGGCGGAAGAGTTCTGCTGGAGGTAGGAAAGGATTTGCTGGTGCCCCTGGTGAAGGAGATCTGCGTATCGGTCGACCTCGCCGCGCGGCGGATCTCGGTGGATCTGCCGGAGGGGCTTGAGGGTTTGAACCGGCCGTGATCTTTCACGTGCTCTCGATTTTCCCTGAGTTTTTTCGGGGGCCGTTCGAGCACGGGGTGGTCGCCCGGGCGCGCAAGGCCGGATTGCTGGACATCCGGATTCACAACCTGCGTGACTGGACTTCGGACCGGCACAAAACCGTGGACGACCGGCCGTTCGGCGGCGGCGAAGGCATGCTCATGAAATGCCGGCCGCTGTTCGACGCGGTCGAATCGATCTGGCCGGAAACTCCGGAAGATCGAAAGCCGCGCCGGAGAGTGGTGCTCCTATCCGCGCAGGGTGGCCTGTTCGATCAGGCCGCGGCCGAGCGGTTGAGCGCGTGCGAGGAGTTGTTGCTGATTTGCGGCCGCTACGAAGGCGTGGATGAGCGCGTGGCGGAGCATCTGGCCGACGAGGAGTTGTCGATCGGCGATTATGTTTTGAGCGGCGGCGAACTGGCCGCGGCTGTGGTGATCGATGTCGTGGCGCGTCTGATTCCCGGCGTGCTCGGCAATGAGGATTCGGCGGCAAGGGAGTCTTTCAGTACCGTGGATGAAGCAGCGGGCGGAAGGATTCTGGATTGCCCGCAGTATACCCGGCCGGCGGAATTTCGCGGCTGGAAGGTTCCCGGGGAGCTGTTGAGCGGGAACCACGAAGAGATTCGAAAATGGAGGCGTCAGGCCGCCTTGGACAAGACCAAGCGCCTGCGCCCGGATTTGTTGAGGAACCGTCAATGATAAACGCGACTCTCGCGAAATTCGTCCGCAAGCACCAGCGGACCGATATCCCCTCTTTCCGCCCCGGAGACACCATCCGGGTGCACGTCAAGATCAAGGAAGGCGACAAAGAGCGCCTCCAGGCCTTTGAAGGCACCGTCATCGCCCGCAACAACACGGGTCTCGGCGAAACCATCACCGTCCGCAAGGTGAGCTTCGGCCAGGGCGTCGAGCGCATCTTCCCTCTACACGCGCGCGTCGTCGACCACATCGACGTCGTCCGTACCGGCAAGGTGCGGCGCGCCAAGCTCTATTACCTCCGCGGACTGAAGGGCAAAGCTGCCCGTCTCCGGGAACGCGAATAGGCGTCGTATCGTGAAACTTGCCGCTGGTGGCGCGCTCTCCGGCGGCGCGGGCTTGAGCCTGCGCTGCACCGCCGATCTCGAGCGCGACCTCCACGCCCGCGGCTATCACGTCATCGCCGGCGCCGATGAAGCCGGCCGCGGCTCTCTGTTCGGCCCGGTCTTCGCGGCCGCAGTGGTGTTGTGCCCAGACCGCCCGATCCGCGGCCTCAATGACTCCAAGCAGCTTGACCCGGAGCGCCGCGAAGTTCTCGCCGCGCGCATCCACGAGCGTGCCATTGCATGGGCCGTGGCCGCCGTCGACGCCGCCGCCATCGACCGCATCAACATCTATCAGGCGTCGCGCCTCGCCATGAAGCGCGCCGTGGAAGCGCTTGTGCCCCGCCCCGACTTCGTCCTGGTGGATGCCGTGCCCCTCGACCTCCGCGTTCCGCAGCAGCCTCTGATTCACGGCGACGCGCTCTCCACCGTCATCGCCGCCGCGTCCATTCTGGCCAAGACCGCGCGCGACGCTTGCATGCGCGTCTGGCATGAAGTCTACCCCGAGTACGGACTCGCCGATCACAAAGGTTACGCCACGCCCGAACACACGCGCGCGCTGGCCGCGCTCGGGCCCACGCCGCTGCATCGCTTCAGCTTTGAGCCCGTTCGCGGATGCAGTCTCTTTCCCTTCGAGCCCGCCGGCCAGCTCAGTCTGTTCCCAGAATCCGTGGAGGCCGCCGCATGTCGCTGACGCCCGCGCCCCCTCCCTCGCCCGAAGCGCCCGGCGCCGCCCCGGCGGTGCCGCTCTACCGCTGGTATCACAAGCTGTTCGCCCTCATCTTTATCGCCTTCTGCCTGGAGATCGGTATTGTGCTTTTGGTGTTGCCCTGGAGCGAATATTGGGACAACAACTTCTTCGCTACGGTCACTCCCGGCTGGGAGCACGTCTGGTCGAACTCTTACGTCCGCGGCGCGGTCAGCGGCCTTGGCCTGATCAACATATACATCTCCTTCAGCGAGCTCTTCCGGCTGCGCCGCTTTAAAGGCTAGCCCGGCTGAGCTAAAATCGCCCCATGCGCCTCGCGGCCCTCTCTCTTCTTCTGGCCTCGGCGGTGGCCCTCGCCCAGGATCGCCACTACGGCCGGTCGATGGTGATAACGCAGCAAGGCATCGTTTCCACCAGCCAGACGCTGGCCTCGCAAACCGGCGCTCAGGTGCTGGCCAAGGGCGGCAGCGCCGTCGACGCGGCCATCGCCGCCAACGCCGTGCTCGGCGTCACCCAGCCCATGCTCGACGGCATCGGCGGCGACCTCTTCGTCCTCTATTGGGAAGCCAAGACCGGCAAGCTCTACGGCCTCAACGCCAGCGGCTGGACGCCTAAGGCGCTCGACGCCGCCGCGCTCAAAGGCAAGGGCCTCGACAAGATGCCGCGCACCGGCATTCACACCGTCACCGTGCCCGGCGCGGTCGACGGCTGGAAGAAGCTGCACTCCCGCTTCGGCAAGCTCGCTTGGAAGGACCTCTTCGGCTCGGCCGTCTACTACGCCGACCAGGGCTTCCCGGTCACCGAGATGATGCAGGCGTATTGGAAGGGCGGCCCTGCGCCCCTCGCAGCCCAGGAGGAAAGCCGCCGTGTCTTTCTGCCGGCCGGCCGCGCCCCCGAGATCGGCGAGATCTTCCGCAATCGCGACCTGGCGCAAGCCATGCGACTGATCGCCGATCAAGGCCCGGACGCCTTCTACAAGGGCGACATCGCCAAAGCCATTCTGCGCACCTCCGACAAGCTCGGCGGCGTGATGAACGCAGCCGATCTGGCCGAGTTCAGCTCGGAGTGGGTGGAGCCGATCTCGTCCACCTACCGCGGATGGAAAGTCTACGAGATGCCGCCCAATTCCCAGGGCATCGCCGCGCTCCAGATCCGCAACATGCTGGAGACCTTCAAGCCGTCGCCCGCCGGCCCGCACAGCGCCGAGGAGCTTCACAAGAAGATTGAGGCCATGAAGCTGGCCTACGCCGACCTGCGGCCCTACGTCGCCGATCCGCGCTTCTTCCGCTCGCCGGTGGCCGGCATGCTCTCGAAAGAGTACGGCCGCGAGCGCGCTTCCCGCATCGATCCGGCGAAAGCCAATTGCAAGGTGGAGGCCGGCACGCCCGTCAGCAGCGACACCACCTACTTCTCGGTGGTCGACAAGGACGGCAACATCGCCTTCTGGATTCAGAGCGTCGCCGGGCTGTTCGGCTCCGGCGTCACCGTCGAAGGGATGGGGATTCTGCTGCACAACCGCGGCGCCGGCTTCGAGTTTCAGCAGGCCAGCCCGCGGCTGCTCGCCGGACGCAAGCGTCCGTTCCACACCATCATCCCGGCGTTCCTCGAAAACGGCGACTTCCGCATCGGCTTCGGCATCATGGGCGGACCGAATCAGCCGCTGGCCCACGCCCAGTTCGTCTCCAACGTGGTGGACTACGGGATGAACATCCAGGCCGCGCTCGAAGCGCCGCGCTTCACCAAGCGTCTCAGCACCGGCTGCGACGTGGAGATCGAATCGCGCGTCGGGCTGGATTCGCTGAGCAAGCTCTCTTCCATGGGACACATCATCGATATTCGCCAGGAGCACTCGTACCACATGGGCCACGGCGCCGCGGTGCTGCATAACCGAAAGACGCGGGTCAACTACGGCGCGGCCGACTCCCGCGCCGACGGATCGGCGGTGCCCGAACCCGCGCCCCAATAGCGAGGCGGGAGGAAGTTTCGTGCAGCCAAGGACTTCCTCTGGTATGCTGATTTTGGGTTACAAATGTGGAATAAGAAGAAGGAAGAAGACCACACACCACGCCCGGCGTACACTCCACCCGCAGGAGCACCCGCCATGGAGGGAATACCCGTGTCCACCACCCGCAACGAACCCGACTTTGGCCGCGGATCAGCCGCCATTGGAAAGGCCGTCTCCATCAAAGGCCAGATCATCAGCCGCGAGGACCTCATCATCGACGGCGAGGTGGAAGGCTCCATCGAAGCCCCCGATCACAGGGTCACGATCGGGCCGAACGGCAAACTCAACGCCGGCGTCCGCGCTAAAGAGATTGTCATCGTCGGCTCTATCATTGGAAACGTCGATGCCCTCGATAAGATCGAGATCCGCAAGGAAGCCCGTCTGGTAGGCGACATCAAGACCGCCCGCATCGTGATTGAAGACGGCGCCTATTTCAAAGGCAGCATCGACATCGTCCGGCAGGAAGCCGCCAAACCCGTTGCCTCGGCGCCGCGGCCGCAGGCCACACCCGCGCCGGCCGCCGCCGTTTCCGGAGCCGCAGGGCGTTAGGCGCCGGAGATCGTGTGACCGGTCGCACACACGACCCCGCGGAACAAAACTCACGCCACTCGAACGGCCTCGAGCAGTTCTTCGAATACATACGCGACGAAACCGGCCTGACCATTCTCGATCTCGGCGGCGCCAATCAGGCTAACATCAGCTTCGTCACCAACCTCGGCCACAAGCTGTACTCCGAGGACCTGCTGCGCAACCTGCGCCACTACCTGGCCGGCAGCAAGTCGAGCGAGCCCATTCATCCCGACCAGGTCCGCGAGTTCCTCAGCCAGAACGTCAACTACCCGCCCCACACCTTCGACGGTGTGTTGGTATGGGACATCCTGGAGTACCTGGAGCCGCCGCTGCTGAACGCCGTGGTGGAGCGCTTCCGGTCCATCGTCAAGCCGGGCAGCTACCTGCTGAGCGTCTTCCATGCCCAGGACAAAGTAGACGTGGTGCCGCAGTATAGCTATCGCATCCACGACGCCAAGACCCTGCTGCTCAGCCTGCGCTCGAGGGAGCGCACCGTGCAGGCCTTCAACAACCGCAACCTGGAACGCCTGTTCCAAGGCTTCGCCTCGCTCAAGTTCTTCCTCACCCGCGACAATTTGAGAGAAGTGATCGTCAAGCGCTGAGCGAGATACCGAGCCACGACAGTAAGGGAGTGGCCGCTGAGCCATCCGCGAGCGTATTTGGGAAACCGGTGTAAAGCTGCGTGCTAACCTGAGAGAAGCGATGAGCAAAGCGGTTGTCCTGCTCGGCGTGGTGTTGCTTCTGCTGCAAGGGGAGTGTGCGGCCGCGTGTGCGATGGCGGCGTGCCAGCCCCGGAAAGCCCCTTGCCATTCGCAGACCAAGTCCCCGGTAAGGCCGGATGCGTGTTCGCATGCGCTGGCCGCGGAGAAGGCGCAGACCGCAGCTCCTGCGGTTCAACCTTGGTTCAACGCCAGCGTGGAGCAAGTGACGCTCCCCGCACTTTCCGAAGTCGCGGTTACTACTGGCGCTACGCCGTATGCGCCCTTGCCTGAACCCCCGCACCTCATCCTGCATCTGAGAATCTAGGCCTCGGCTCCAGCCACTAACTTCAAGATGGGCGCCCGCTCACGTGCGCGGCTCGGTATCTACTACTGAGCCGACCGTGAGGGAGCGGGCAAAGCCAGAAATCCAGGAGATTTCCCATGATTCGCAATCGTAGAGACTTTTTTGGACGCCTTGCCGCGATGGGCGCCACCGTCGCCGCCGGCGGCAGGGCGCTCGCACAGAACAAGAAGCAGCCGGCCCCAGCGCACGAGCATCACCAGCACGCGCCCGCCGGGCCCGCGAGGCCGGGCGGCTTCCTGCCGGTCGAACTTCCGGACATGCCCAAGCTGCCCTACACGCTGGTCGACGGCGTCAAGGAGTTCCACCTCGTGGCCGAGCCCGTGCGCACCGAGTTCCTTCCCGGCCGCGTGGTGGAGGCGTGGGGCTACAACGGCAGCGTCCCCGGACCCACCATCGAAGCGGAGGAAGGCGACCGTGTGCGCGTAGTCTTCCACAATCGCCTGCCGGAGATGACTGCCATCCACTGGCACGGCTTCGAGGTCCCGGCGGCGATGGACGGCAGCGTCGGCCTGGGCCAGGACCCGGTGCCGCCGGGCGGCCAGTACGTCTACGAGTTCACGCTGGAGCAGCACGGCACCTTCTTCTATCATTCGCACTTCGCCATGCAGGAGATGATGGGCATGCTCGGCATGTTCGTGCTGCATCCGAAGACGCCGCAGATTCCGAAAGTGGATCGCGACTTCGGAATCCTCATGCAGGAATGGGCTTTGCTGCCGAACAACAACGTGCCCAACACGCTGGCCATGGAATTCAACTGGCTCACCTTCAACGGCAGGTCCGGCCCGGACTGCACGCCGATGATCGTCAAGCAGGGCGAGCGCGTGAGAATCCGCCTCGTCAACCTCGGCATGGACCATCATCCCATCCACCTGCACGGGAACCAGTTCATGGTGACGGGCACGGAAGCCGGCCGCAAGCCGGAATCGCAGTGGTTTCACGAGAACACTGTGCTGGTGGGCGTGGCGCAGGCGCGCGACATCGAGTTCGAGGCAAAGTTCGTCGGCGATTGGATGCTGCACTGCCATCTGCCGCATCACATGATGAACCAGATGATGTCCATGGTCGGGCCGGTGAGCCACCTGGGACACGGTCTGCACACCGGCGCCGGGATGCAGGAAGGCATGGGGATGCTGCGCCAGGGCAATGCGCTGGCGGAGGAGTTCGGGCCCGCGCTGGGCCGCGGCCTCGGCGTGGCGGCCGACACCGAACGCGCCACGTCGAACCTGGTGGCGCAGGCGCACCCGCAAGCGCAGCACGATCACAGCCGGCACGCTCCCACCGGAGGCGCGATGGACTTCTATCCCAAGGACGATCCGGAGAAGAAGAAGATTCCCGGCTATCCGCAGGACATGTGGATGGTGATGGACGAGGAGTTCAATCACAAGCCAGAAAACTACGGCCTTCGCAAGGGATGGACCGGAGCCATGATGGGCATGATGACGCTGGTGCGCGTGGTGACGCCGGAGATGTACGCAAAGATCGAAGAGTTGAAGAAGCTGGCGCCGCCTCAGCAAAAGAAGGGAGGGCATCAGCATCATGCCGGTTAAACGCTGGTTTCTCCTGGCGCTGTGTGCGCTCCCGGCGGCGGCCCAATCGGCCTTGAAGCTCGAAGATCTGGAACGAATGGCGCTGGAAAAGCATCCGGCATTGGCGCAGGCGTCGGCAGGCGTTCGCGCCGCCGCCGGCCGGACGCGGCAGGCCGGCCTCTATCCGAATCCCGTGATGGGCATCACGGGGGACGAGATCGCCGGAGGCCCCATCATCCGCGGAGGCGAATTGGGCGGCTTCGTCGAGCAGCGCATCGTGACCGCGGGAAAGCTCTCGCTCGACCGGCGCGTGGCGGCCGAGGAGCAGAAGAGCGCCGGCGAAATGGCGGACGCTCAGAAGCGCCGGTTGCTGACCGCCGTCCGGATGCTGTTCTACCAGGCCCTGGGAGATCAGCGGATGCTGGAAGTGCGGAGCGAGTTGGCAAAGCTGGCCGGCCGCGCCGTCGAGATCTCCCGCGAGCTGGCCAACGTCGGACAGGCCGACAAGCCGGACTTGCTAGCCGCGGAGATCGAAGCGCAGCGCGCCGATCTTGCGCTGGTCTCGGCCCGCAACGCGCAGACGCGCACGTGGCGGCAGCTCGCGGCAGCGGTCAACGACCTTTCGCTGAAGCCGGCTTCGCTCGACGCCGACCTCGAGAAGACACCGCCGCTGGACGTCGAAGCCGCGGCTGAGCAGATCTTCGCCGAGAGCCCGGAGCTGCACGCCGCCGAAATTGGCTCCACTCGCTCCGAGCTGGCGCTTCGCCGGGCGAAGGTGGAGAAGATTCCGGACCTTATGATTCGCGGTGGCGTCCGCTACAACCGCGAGCTGCTGGAGCAGAGTGTAGGCGGCGGCCTGCGGCCGGTGGGCCGCGAAGGGTTCTTCGACATCGGCGTTGAGGTTCCGATCTTCAACCGTTATCAGGGCCGCATCGACGCTGCCAAGGCGGACGCGGAAAGGTCGCGGCTGGAGGTAGAGCGTACCAAGCTTTCCTTGCGCACGCGTCTGGCGGCGGTCTACAAGGAGTACACCGACGCGCGCGCGGCTTCGGAGCGATACCGCTCCAGCATGCTTCCCGCCGCGCGCCAAGCCTACGATCTCTACACCGCAAGCTTCCGGCAGATGGCCGCGGCCTATCCACAGGTGCTGATCGCGCAGCGGAACCTGTTTCAGTTACAGGAAGACTACGTAACAGCCCTGGTCACGTGCTGGAAGAGCTACGTGGAGATTCAAGGTCTGCTGCTGGAGTAACGCGGGCCTCGTCTGCATTTGCTCCCTTGGTCTTGTCAGGCAAAGTTGCAGCATTCATCCTGCCCTGTCACATCACTTGTATTTACCCGTCCACTGATTCCGCCGGACGCGCCAGAGATCGACGAAGCCATCGAGGCCGGAGAACATGCCGACCTTCGAGCCCTCGACGTTGTCCCAGCGAACCGGGATCTCGACCGTTTTGTAGCCCAGCAGCTTGGCGATCAGCAGAACTTCCACGTCGAAGCCGAACCGCTCCAGCAACTGGCGCTTGAAGATCTCGTGGGCGGCCTGCCGCTCGAAGAGCTTGAAGCCGCACTGCGTGTCCTCAAAGGCGAGTCCGGTCGAGATCCGCATCACCAGGTTGAAGAAGCGCCCGGCGTACTCGCGGAACGCCGATTGATGCACGCCAACCAGCGACCGGTCGAGCGCGCGCGATCCGATCGCCACGCGCGCCGCGCGCGTATCCACGGCCTGGAGCAGCTTGTCCAACTCCTCGATCGGCGCGGAAAGATCGGCGTCGCTGAACAGCAGCCAGTCGCCCTTACCTTCCAGCATGCCGTGCCGCACCGAGTAGCCCTTACCCTGATTTCCCGGATTGCGAAGCACCCGGAACGGATAGGCGCTGGACGCGGCGTAGCGCTCGGCCGCCGCCACCGTGCCGTCGCGCGAACCGTCGTCGACCACCACGATCTCCGCGAACGCGAACTTCGCCTTATCCAGATAGGCGATTACGCGATCAAGCGTGGAAGGGAGCCTTTTCTCCTCGTTGTAGGCTGGAATGATGATCGAGATGGATCGTGTCAATCGGCGTCTCGTTTATAATAGCTGATTCCGGCCCCTTCTCCGTGTCCGTCCACTTCGAATTCTACGTCGCCCGGCGGTATCTGCGCGCCAAACGCAAACAAGCCGTTGTTTCGGTGATTACGGTGATCTCAATCGCCGGCGTAGCGGCGGGAGTGATGGCGCTGGTGGTGGCGCTGGCGATCACCAACGGCTTCCGCAACACGCTGCAACGGAACCTGCTCGGCGCCACCGCGCACATCAACGTGGTGGAGAAGGAGCCGCAGTACGGCATCGAAAACTGGCGGGAGCTGATGGGGAAACTGCGCCGCCTGCCGCACGTGACCGGCGCGGCGCCGACGCTTTATGGCGCAGTCTTCCTCGCCGGCCCGCTGCAATCGAAGGGCGCGATCCTCAAGGGCATCGACCTGTCGAGCGAACTCGCGGTCAGCGATACGCTGCGGAATCTGAAGCAGGGCTCGCTTGACGGGCTGCGGAAACCGGGCAAGATTCCGGGCATTATTCTCGGTTCACGCCTCGCCCAGGACACCGGAATGCTGGTGAACGCTGTCGTGACCGTGATCTGCCCGCAGGGCGAGTTGACGCCGTTCGGGCCGCAGCCGAGTTACCGCCCGTTCCGTGTCGCCGGGATATTCGAATCAGGCTTCTACGATTTCGACGCCAACTGGGCCTACGCGCCGCTCGAGACCACACAGCAGGCGATGTCTCTGAAGGACGTGGTGAATGCGATCGAGCTGCGCCTCGACGATCTGAATCTCGCGCCGGAGGTGGCGCGGCAGGCCGAGGCGGTGATCGGCCCGAAGCTGGCTGCCACCACGTGGCTGGAGCAGAACAAGCAGCTCCTCAACGCGCTGAAGATGGAGAAGGCGGTGACCACGGTCACGATCGGGCTCATCGTTCTGGTGGGCGGGCTGAATATCCTGATCACGCTCATCATGATGGTGATGGAGCGGTACCGCGACATCGCGATCCTGATGTCGATGGGCGCGCGGAAGGAGCAGATCCGCAACATCTTCATCCTGGAAGGGGTGATCATCGGTGCGGTGGGCACGGCGGCGGGCTTGATGGCGGGATACGCGATCTGCTTTTTCGCGGAGAAGTACCGCTGGATCCGCCTGGATGAGACGGTCTACTCGTTGAGTTACGTGCCGTTCGAGCCGCGTCCGATTGAGGGCGTGCTCATCGCGGCGGCGGCGTTGCTGATCAGCTTCCTGGCGACGATTTACCCGGCCCGTAGCGCCACCGGTATCGCTCCCGCCGAAGTGCTCCGCTACGAGTGACGGCCTAACGACGCTAAACGGACCCGAGGTGCAGTGCCACAATCCCGAACGTGAGCCGCTCAAACCGCACGCCGGCGAATCCCGCGCCTTCCATCTCGTGAGCCAGTTCATCCGCCGAAGGAAACTTGCGCACCGATTCCGGCAGGTACGTGTACGCGTCGCGCGCGCCGGATAACGCGCCCCCGATCACCGGTAAAATCCGCCGCGAGTAGAAGTTGTAAACACCGGCGAAAGCCTTGTTGGGCGGCTGCGAAAATTCCAGGATGGCGAGCCGGCCCCCCGGCCTCAACACCCGCCGGAACTCGCGCAGCCCGCCCGCGTAGTTGGTCAGGTTGCGAAAGCCGAAGGCGATCGTCAGCAAGTCGAGCGAGGCGTCGGCCAGAGGCAGCGCCAGCGCGTCCGCCTCGAACACTTGCGACTCGAAACGCTGCTGGCGCGCTTTGGCTGCCGCCGCAACCAGCATCGGGTGGCAGAAGTCGCTGCCCCAGACTCGCGCGCCCCGGCCTCGCTCCAGCGCCAGCATGAGGTCGCCGGTTCCGCAGCACAAGTCGAGCACACGCGCGTCCGGCTTGACCAGCACGTCGCGCACCTGCGCCACCGTGCGCCGCCGCCAGTAGCGGTCGATGTTCATCGAGAGCAGATGGTTGGCCAGGTCGTAGCGGGGCGCCACCCGGCCGAACATGTCGCGCACCCAGCGCGAGGCTTCCTCCTCGCTGGAAGTGCCCGAAGGCGTCGTGCCTTTTACCGGAGAGCCGGTGTTCACTCCAGCGCCGCCCGGATCGCCCCCAGCACCAGGGCTTCGTCGAGTCCGCTCACCACCGTAACTTCGCCGATGCGTTCCGGCAGCACGAAGTGCACTTTGCCGCGCAGCGTCTTCTTGTCGCTCCCCAGCCGCCGCAGCAGGCTTTCGGGTTGAATGCCGTCCAGCGGCGGGATGGGGCCATAATCGGCGACGCAGCGCAGCATTGCGGCCGCGTCGGCGGCGGAGACGTACCTCGCGGCTTCGCCCAGCCGGATCGCCGCGTTCATGCCGAAGGCGACCGCTTCTCCGTGCAGGAAGCGCGTGTAGCGGGTCTCGGCTTCCAGCGCGTGGCCCACGGTGTGGCCGAAATTGAGGATACGGCGGATGCCGCCTTCCTTCTCGTCCGCCGACACGACCTCGCACTTGATGCGCACCGATTCGGCGATGATGCGGTCCACCACTTGCGGATCGCGCGCCATGACGCCGGCGCGGTTTGCCACCAGCAGTTCGAACAACTCCGTGCTGCGGATGATGCCGCACTTGATCACTTCGTAAAGCCCGGCATGGTATTCGCGCTCCGGCAGCGTGTCCAGGCAGGAAGGGTCGATGGCCACCGCCAGCGGCTGGTGGAAGCTTCCGATCAGGTTCTTTCCCGCCACCAGGTTCACGCCGGTCTTGCCGCCGATGGCCGCGTCCACCTGGGCCAGCAGCGTGGTCGGGACCTGCAGCACCGGAATCCCGCGCATGAATATGGCGGCCAGAAAGCCGGCCATGTCGTTGACAATGCCGCCTCCGAAGGCGATCACCAGGCTGGTGCGGTCGCCGCCGCGGCGGACCATCTCTTCGGCCAGCGCTTCCAGCGGCGCAAGGCGCTTCTGCTCTTCGCCGCCGGGCAAGAACAGCGTCTCAAATTCGCGGCCGTCCAGCCCGGCCTTCAGCCGCGCGCCCTGATGGCGCCACACATCTTCGGTGGAAACTACGAATATCCTGCCCGCCGAGGCCGGGATAAAGTCGCGGATTTGGGCCAGGATACCGCGTTCCACAACGCAGGCGTAGGCTTCCCGAGGTGTACGGACTTCAAACGAAGGCATGGGGGAATTTACGGGCGCTTTCGTAACATTTTATCACTTCAGCGGGTTGTAACTTGAGGAGGGGATGGCGCACCTTAACTCTTAGACCATGAATCGTCTGGCCCTACTCGCGCTCCTTGCTGGGGCGGCCGTACCGGTGTACGGCATAACCAGCGGAGGCGTGGTGCGCTCGGCCGGTCAGCCCATTCCCGGGGCGACGGTCACGGCCTCGCGCGACGGACAGAAGTTAGTCACTTCCACCGATGAGCGCGGGCAGTACACTCTGGATCTTTCGCTTGGCGCCTGGACCGTGGATGTCGAGATGTTCGGCTTCGTGGTCGGGCATCGCGATATAAAAGTGGAGGAAGCTCAAGCGCCGCCGGCTGTCGAGTGGACGCTGGAACTGCGCCCGCGTCCGCCCGCGGCCGGACCCAGGCGCGCAGGCCCGCAGGCCGCGGCAAATGGATTCCAGAACATCGAGCTTATCCAGCGGGAAGAGAGCCAGGCGCTGGCGCGGATGAACGAAGCGCCGGCTGCCGCGGAGAACGCGGCCAGCGCCAATGAGTCGTTCCTGATGACCGGCAGCTTGAGCCGCGGCTTGGGCGTGCCCGATCCCGAGGAAGCTCTGGCCCGGCGCGGCGGACCTTTCGGTTTTGGCGGACCCGGCGGCGGTCCCGACGGTGCGGGCGCGACAGGCTTCGGACAGCCTGGCGCGGGACCGGGTGGTCCCGGTGGGCCCGGCGGCGGACCCGGTGGACCGGGGGCGGGCGGGCCGCGCGGCGCCTTCGGCGGCGGCGGCTTTGGCGGCGGGGGCGGTGGCTTCGGTGGAAACTACGAATATCCTGCCCGCCGAGGCCGGGATAAAGTCGCGGA
>JACXTT010001600.1_pt1 | contig 37349 bp, 31 predicted proteins | sample 9270951 | NCBI WGS metagenome assembly JACXTT01 (sample SAMN15532306, study PRJNA645909) | rock metagenome | isolation source: weathered quartz diorite | place: Puerto Rico | collected 2017-06-21
CAATAGAACGCAGATCGGCAATGTGCTTTCCGTCCTGGTTCGTCACACGTGTTTCGCGGACCAGAAAGTCCAGGGCCCCGCCCTTCTTCTGATAGATGTCCACCACTTTCACGTCGAACGTCAGCGTGTCGCCGGCGTAGGCCATGGCGTGGTAAATGAACTGCTGCTCGCCATGCAGCATGCGTCCGGCATTGGCGTTCGTCAGCTTGGCGGATCCCACCGAATCGAACGCATCGCTCTCCAGGCAGAACAGGAAGGTGGGCGGGACCGGCACGGTGTCATAGCCGGCCTCCCTGGCTGCCGTCTCGTCCACGTACCGGGGATTGGTTTCGCCAATGACCTTGGCAAAGAAACGTAAGCGGCCCTTCTCCACGGTAATGCTGCGCGTTCCGAGGGATTTGCCGATCAGACTCTTATCAAGCATTTCAACTCCTCTTTGTCTCATCCATCAAATTGTCCGCGAACAGTCACTCGAGGGGCGACCATTCCCGGCAACGTTCGGCCTTTCTGCAAAGCCGCCCTGGCAAAAAATGCCGCAACAGAGCGCTTGCACATTATTCCGAGACGTCGTATAGTACTCCGAATTGATGAAATATCCAGCAATTTTTTCGAGAGCCAAACATGCCCGCCCTTAGCCCGACTACAAACCGCACCATGGCCGTCTTCGAGATTTTTGCAAGGGAGAAGCGCGCGCTGTCCAACTCCGATATGGCACGCCTGCTTTCGGTCGCTGATAGCAGTTGTACGGACCTCATGCACACGCTTCACGTGCTCGGTTACCTCATCAGGACACCAAAGACGCGGCGCTTCTACCCATCCGGGCGCCTCTACGAGACGGCACGCCAAATCGCGGAAAGCGACCCGCTGACGTCCGTCGCGCAGGAAGCCGTTGACCAGTTGGTTGAGAACACCAATGAGTCGGCCTACTTTGGCGTCCTCCAGAGCACCACGGTAAAGATCGTCGCAGCACAGCAAAGCCGGCATCCCCTGCGCTACATCATCGATGTCGGCAGCCGCCTCCCGCTCCATGCTTCTTCGCTAGGCAAGGCGATGCTCGGCCTGCTGCCCGTCGACGAGTTGCCGGCCACCCTCGAAAAGCTCTCCATGCAGCCGTACACCGCCGACACGGTTGTGGACGTCAAGCGACTGGTTGAAGACGTCGAGCGCGGCCGTGCCCTGGGATGGTACGAAGGGCGCAGCGAGGCTGCGGAAGGGGTCGCCGGGCTGGCGGTTTCAGGCTGGCTGAGCGGCCTGCCGGTGGGGATCTCCCTGGGCGGGCCGATTGACCGGATCGACAAGTATCGGGACAAATACATCGAGGCGCTGCACGAAGTCCGAAACACCCTCCTGTCCGATAACTGACACGCCGCAAGTCGGCGACGGCGAAGCGGCGCCCAGGCAATAGAATATTGGAGACACACATGTACATGACCCAAGGCCTTCATCGCGCCCTGCAACAGCAGCCTGACACGGTTGCGGTGCGTTCTCCCACCGAATCCCTTACCTTCGCGCAACTCGGCGACCGTATTGCCAGGCTGGCGGGTGCGCTTCGGAAGCTCGGTGTCTCCGAGGGTGAACGGGTCGCGATGCTGTCGAACAACTCGCCGCGGTATATCGAGTATGACCTGGGCGTGCCCTGGGCAGGCGGAGTGCTGAACCCGGTCAATATCCGGTGGAGTCTGGCAGAGATGGCGTATGCACTGAAGGACTCCGGCACCTCGGTCCTGATTGTCGACGAAGCTTTCGCGACACTGGCAATGGAGCTCGTCAAGATAGTACCGAGCATTCTCCACGTGATCTACGCGGGCGACGGGACGACGCCCGAGGGCATGCTCGCCTATGAGGCAATGCTGATCGCTAGCGAGCCGGTAGAAGATGCGCATCGGCACGGAAACGATCTCGCCGGACTCTTCTACACAGGCGGCACAACTGGCTTCCCCAAGGGCGTCATGCTCAGTCACAACAATGTCTGCCTGTCAGCGCTCGCATCGCTGATGTCCGGGCGGTGCGGGGTCAATGCAGTGTTCCTTCACGTCATGCCAATGTTCCACCTGGCGAACTTCAGCGCAGTCAACGCCCTGTTCACCAGTGGGGGCAAGCATGTCGTGCTTCCGAATTTCTCGCCGCAGGCCACACTGGAAGCCATCTCACGAGATCGCGTCACCGAAATCTCGCTGGCCCCCACAATGCTGCAGATGCTGCTTGACTGGCTGGAACAACACCCGATCAACGCTAGAGCGTTTGATCTATCTTCCCTGCAGCTAATTGGCTACGGCGCATCACCAATCTCCCAAGCCCTGCTTAGACGTGCTCAGCAGGTCTTTCCCTCTGTTAAGTTCGCCCAAGGTTATGGCATGACCGAACTTGCACCTGTTTGCGCACTGCTCGGCCCCGAGTACCACACTGACGAAGCCTTTGCGAATGGCAAGATGCGAGCCGCAGGCAAGCCCAGCCTGTGCACTGAGGTCAGGATCGTCGATATCAATGACCAGGAACTGCCACGAGGCGAGGTCGGCGAGATCGTGGCGCGGGGCGGCAACGTCATGCTGGGCTACTGGAATCAACCCGAGGCAACGAAACAAGCCTTGCGCAATGGTTGGATGCATACCGGTGACAGCGGCTATATGGACGAGGAAGGCCTAATCTATGTGGTGGACCGACTGAAGGATATGATCGTCAGCGGAGGAGAGAACGTTTATTCGGCGGAAGTCGAGAACGCCATATCAAGCCACCCTGCAGTGGCCCTATGTGCCGTCATTGGTGTACCGCATGACCGATGGGGTGAAGCGGTGCATGCAGTCGTCGTGACGAAACCAGACCATCATGTCAGCGCAGAATCCATCCAGGAGCATTGCCGCGAGCGCATCGCGCGCTACAAGTGCCCGCGCAGTGTCGAATTCCGCGATGCTCTGCCACTCTCTAGCATGGGGAAGATTCTCAAAGTGGAACTGCGCAAACCTTACTGGGATAGCCGCCAACGCGGTGTGGCATAGGTATCGTCCACGCTGGAGAGCGGTCATTCTCTGCACATCGGCTCTGCTACGCGCGCGGCCATTTTGGCTGGCGCTGTCCTTTAGGCGCCAGCATCCATTTTTAGGTTCTTCGCCGATTTCCGGCGAGAAGCAGTGAGCAGACGGCCGAGTTCGGCCAGCTGAGCCGGTCACGCCGAGAAGCCACATGACCCGTAGGACAAACCATGAGCGCATCGGAACTCATGCCAGGCCGGCGAGGCAGGACAGCGCAAAACATATCGATCACGGTTGGCGCTGCGTGCCCTCCGATGGCAGCGCCGCGCATTCGTGCCCGAACAGCCGGCTCTGGATATCGCTGTTCAGCAGGCCCTCGGCATGCACCTGCTGCAGGATGGCGACCAGTGCACCCACGCCGGCCTTGGGCGTCCATTGCTCCCGCATGGCGCAGACGATGCCCGCGGTGGCGGGCGCTTCCATGCCCGCCACGACCGCGAAGCGCGAGCGGAAATACTCAGTCTTCGTGATCTCAAGGTCGACGACGCCGAAGGCGTCGGTGTTCTCGATGACCTTGCATTGCAGCGAGAAATTCTCGATGCGGTGGACCCGATTGGGCTCCGCTTGGCCGTAGATCCGGCTAAGTATGGGGTACAGCGACAGGTCCCAGATCTGCGTGGGGAGGACCATGTCGTAGCGCGCCATATCCGCCGCCAGCGGCGCAGCAAGTGCGTGCAGGGGATGCCCGCGTCGCACGAAAAGCGCGGCGGAGATGGTGGCGATGGGCTCGACGCGGAAGCGCGCCTTGTCGGCGAACGTGGAGGCAAGGCCAAGGGCCACGTCGATATCGCCTTGGTCAAGCAGTTGCACACCGCGCTCCTTCGCGCCGGATGTGATGTCGAGCAGCAGCCGCGGATGACGCCGCACCAGCACTTCCAGCGGCTTCGCCAGCATCCACTCGAACGTGGGCGGGAAGATGCCAATGCGCAGATTACCGCTGAACGGGTCGGTGCGGCCCGCGCCGCTCAGCAGTTCGTCGGTGTCCGACAGCAGGCGTGAAGCGCGCTCCAGGAAGGCGCGTCCCTCGCTGGTCGGCACTACGCCTCGCGAGGTGCGCAGGAAGATCGGAAAGCCGACGCGCCGCTCCAGCTCCGCCACGCTCTTGGTGACGGCCGACTGTGTCACATTCACCGCTTCCGCCGCCTTCGAGAATGAGCCGAACCTGCCGACGGCGACAGCCTGCTTCAGACGCACATCCATTTGTCTCTCTCCCATGCACCGGGCGGATCGCCGATGGCCGGTGATTCTGCCACGCGCGCAGCCCGCGCGTCTCTGGGGACCAACCCCCGCCCGTACCCGGTATGACTTTCAGGAATGCGGCGGAAAAAGTTGAATTGGACAGGCCCGACAGCCGGATGCGAGCATGAAAACACCAAGCGACGTGTTTTCGGTCCCACGTTGGGCGCCGGTCGAAAAGAAGGGAGGAGACAGAGAGATGGACAACTACGACGCCATTGTGGTCGGCGCGGGATTTTCGGGCCTGTATATGCTGCATCGCCTGCGCGAGGCGGGCCTGTCGGCGCGGGTGTACGAGGTCGGCGACGACGTGGGCGGCGTGTGGTACTGGAACCGCTATCCGGGCGCCCGCTGCGATGTCGAGAGTATCTACTACAACTTCACCTTCTCGAAAGCGCTACTGCAGGAATGGACCTGGACGAGCCGCTACGCGGAGCAGCCCGAGATCCTGTCGTACCTGAATCACGTGGCGGACCGCTTCGATCTGCGCCGAGACATCCAGTTCCGCACGCGTGTCCTGTCCGCACACTTCGACGCCGCGGCCGGCAAGTGGCGCGTGCAGACCGGCGATGGCCGCGCGGTCATGGCGAAGTACTTCATTTCCGGCGTCGGCTGCCTGTCCTCGTCGAGCACGCCCGGCTTCAAGGGGCTGGAGCATTTCGGCGGCGCGCGGTACCACACGGGCACGTGGCCGCATGATCCCGTCAGCTTCGCGGGCAAGCGGGTCGGCGTGATTGGCACCGGGTCGAGCGGCGTGCAGGCCATCCCGCAGATCGCCGCGCAGGCCGAGCACCTGTACGTGTTCCAGCGCTCCGCGCAATACAGCACGCCGGCGGCCAATCGCCCCTACGACCGAGCGTATGTCGACGAGATCAAGGCCACCTACCCGGCGCTCCACGCCACGGTGCTGAAGTCCTGGGGCGGCACCACGACGCGGCCGCGCGGTGAGCGCTCGGTGTTCGAGGATACGGAAGCGCAGCGCCTGCAGCGCTATGAGCAAGCGTGGACCGAGGGCGGCTGGATGCATGGCCTGTACAAGGATCTCGTCACCGACGCGAGCGCCAACGAGACCGTGTGCGAGTTCATCCGCGGCAAGATCCGGGAGATCGTGAAGGACCCGCAGATCGCCGCGAAGCTCACGCCGACGTACCTGTATGGCGTCAAGCGCCCGGTCATGGATACCGGCTACTTCGAGACCTACAACCGCGACAACGTGACGCTGGTCGACGTGAAGGCCGATCCGATCGTGGAATTTACATCCACCGGCCTGCGCACCCGCGACACGGACTACCCGCTCGAAGCCGTCGTCTTCGCCACCGGCTACGACGCCATGACCGGCGCGCTGTTCAGGATCGACATCCGTGGCCGCGACGGCGTCACGCTGCGCGACAAATGGGCCGACGGCGAGTGCATCCGCACCTACCTGGGCCTGGCCACTGCCGGCTTTCCCAATATGTTCATGATCACAGGGCCCGAAAGCCCGTCCGTGCTCTCCAACATGGTCTGGTCCATCGAGCAGCACGTCGAATGGATCGACGCCTGCATCCGGCATATGGAGGCGAACCGCATTGGCGTCATCGAGGCGAAGCCCCAGTCGGAGGAAGCCTGGAGCCGGCACTGCCATGAAGTCGCCGATGCGACGCTCTTTCCGAAAGGCGACTCCTGGTACAACGGCTCCAACGTCGAAGGCAAGAAGATGAGCTTCCCGATCTACCTCGCCGGCATCAGCGTCTATCGGGACATTTGCGATCGCGTGGCGGCGAATGGCTACGACGGCTTCCTGCAGGCCTGAGGAGACAGACCCATGGCACTCGACCAGCAGTCCCGCTACATCCTCGACATGATCGCGGCCGCAGGCAGGCCGCCCCTGCACACCTGCACCCCGGAACAGGCGCGGCAATCCTTCGACTTCCGCAAGCTCGCCGGTCCGCCCGATGCGGTTGCGCGTGTCGAGGACTTGGCGATTCCCGGACCGGCGGGCGAGTTCCGGATCCGCGTCTACACGCCGCATGGCGACGGCCCGTTTCCGGCGCTGGTGTACTGCCACGGCGGTGGCTGGGTGGTTGGCGACCTCGACACGGTGGACGTGCCGTGCCGTCGCCTTGCAAGTCGCGCGGGGTGCGTGGTGGTGTCGGTCGACTACCGCCTTGCGCCCGAGCATCGCTTCCCCGCCGCCGCCGAGGACGCCTATGCCGGGTTTCGCTGGCTGGTGGCGAACGCGCGCGAACAGCACGTCGACGCCTCCCGCATCGCGATAGGCGGCGATAGCGCCGGCGGCAACCTGGCGGCAGTCGTCGCCCTGATGGCGCGCGACCGCGACGGGCCTCGACCGTGCTTCCAGTTGCTGCTCTATCCGGTGACCGACGGTGCGCTGGACACCGCGTCGTACCGGGAGAACGCCGACGGCTACCTGCTCACGCGCGACAGCATGACCTGGTTCTGGAGTCATTACATGGGCGAGGCGGACCGCACCCATCCCTATGCGTCGCCGTTGCGCGCGGAGAATCATCACGGATTGCCGCCCGCCTTCGTGGTGACGGCCGAGTTTGATCCGCTGCGCGATGAGGGCGAGCACTATGCGCAGCGGTTGGCAACAGCCGGCGTCGCGGTCGAATGCAAACGGTACGAAGGCACCATCCACGGCTTCTGCTGGATGCCCGGCGTGCTGGACAAGGGTCGACTGGCGCTGGATGACGCGGCCGCCGCGCTCGCAGCGGCGTTTCGGGGCGCGACTCGCCCGGACAACCGAAAGCAGGATGATGCACAAGGAGCACTGTCATGCGATTGAACGGCAAGGCGGCGATCGTCACGGGTGCGGCTGGCGGCATCGGGCGCGCAGCGGCACTTCGCTTCGCCCAGGAAGGCGCGCGCGTGGTAGTTACCGACATCAACCGCGCCGGGGCCGATGACGTCGCCGCGACGATCACCGCCGCGGGCGGCCGCGCCTTGGCACTGCGGCACGACGTCAGCAGCGAAGCGCAGTGGATCGACGTGGCGAACGCGGCCGTCGCGGCATTCGGCAACGTGGACGTGCTCTTCAATAACGCGGGCATCTTCGTCCTGAAGCCTCTCGCCGACACCACGCTCGAAGAGTGGGAGCGGCTGATGTCGATCAACGTGACCGGCGTGTTCCTCGGCATGAAGCATGTGATGCCGCTGATGGCCCGTGCCGGCAAGGGCTCGGTCATCAATGCATCATCGGTGGCGGGGCTGGTTGGCTCGCCGCGCTCCACGATGTACAGCGCCAGCAAGGGCGCGGTCCGTGCGATGACCAAGGGGGCGGCGCTGGAGTATGCGGCGAGCGGCGTGCGGGTCAACTCAATCCATCCGGGGCTCGTGAATACCGCGATGGCCGACTATGCCTCGGGCACGGCGGGGCGCAGCAAGCACGAGCTCGGCAAAGTGATGTCGCCGATGGGGCGGTTGGGGACGGTCGATGAGGTCGGCAATCTCGCGCTGTTCCTGGCATCGGACGAATCGTCGTACATGAATGGCGCGGAGCTGGTGCTCGACGGCGGCTTTACGGCCGCGTAGCCGCGATGACTCGATGGGGAGGCAGGAATGAAGGCAGGAATGAAACTCAGTGACAAGGTAGCGATTGTCACCGGCGGCGCCAGCGGCATTGGCGAGGCGACAGTGCGGCACTTCACGCAGGAAGGCGCCCGCGTCGTCATCGCAGACCGTTCGACGCTCGGGCAGGAGCTTGCGCGCGAGCTGTGTGAAAGCGGCAGCGAGGCGCACTATTGCGAAGTCGACGTTTCCCGCGAGGACGACGTGCGCAAGCTGGTCGACGTAGCGGTGTCCCGTTTCGGACGTCTCGACATCATGGTCGCCAATGCGGGCATCGCCCATCCTTCTTCGCCAGTCGAGGCGGTACAGATCGCGCAGTGGCAGCAAATGATCGACGTCAACCTGACCGGCGTCTTCCTCAGCAACAAGCTGGCCATTGCGCAGATGAAGAAGCAGGGGTCGGGTGGCGCAATCGTCAACATGGCGTCGGTGCTGGGGCATGTCGGCATGGCCGGTGCCGCCTCCTACAACGCGGCGAAGGGTGGCGTGGTCAACCTGACGCGCTCGCTCGGGGTCGAGTACGCGAAGGACGGTATCCGCGTCAATGCGGTATGCCCGGGTTTCATCGAGACCCCGCTGATCGATCGTGCGACCGGAGAGATCCGGGCGCGGATCGTGGCGGCGCATCCGATCGGGCGACTAGGGCGTGTCGAAGAAATCGCGAAGGCAGTCGTGTTCCTGGCGAGCGACGACGCATCGTTCGTGGTGGGAACGAGCCTGCTGGTGGATGGCGGCTATTGCGCACAATGACGGAGACACCGGATGCATGCCTCGCGCCTTGCGGCAGCCGTTAGCGCCGCCCTTGTCACCCACGTCGCTGTTGCGGCCAGCGCGGTGCCGCCCGTGCAGCAGGCCGATCAGGGCCCATCGCCGGCTATCCTGGCCACGGCACCTACGGACCAGCAGATCAGCGATGCCTACCTCTATCTGCTCGGACGGCTGCTGATCCTTCGCCAGCAGCGCCTGGATTTCGAGCGCGAGGGATTTCACTGGAACCAGCTCCTTCACCGCGAGGCCGGCGCCGTGGCGTGGGCCAATCCGAATCTCGATGTCGCCTATTCGGAAGCATGGGTCGCGCTGGACGAAAAGACCTGCGTGCAACTCGACATCCCGCGGATCGAGGCGCGCTACTACACATGGCAGATGCTCAACGGCTGGGGCGAGACGGTGCTCAATATCAACGAGCGCACCTATCCCGCCCAGCCTGATGGCCGCTATGCCCTCTGCATCAAGGGCGCCAGCGTTGACCTGCCGGCGGGCTTGCGGCGCATCGACCTGCCGGGAAGGACCTTCCGGGTACTCGCCCGAATCGAACTCGGCGCCGATCCCGCCGGGGCCGCGCGTCTCCAGCGCCAGTTCAGGCTGACTGCCTTGGGCCAGCCGAAGTTCGATCCCATCATGCCGGTGCCGCTCTTTGCCAACCGGGCGCTGCCTGGGGCGGAAGCGTTCGACTGGACCGATGCCATTCTCGGCGGCGAGCCCGATAGCAACCCTGGCATGACGACGATCCGCGGCGAAGTGATGACGGTCGCCGCCCTCGCGAAGTCGGGCCCGCAGGGAAGGGCAAGAGTCGATCAGGTCATCCGGGCACGCGGCTGGACTGCGCTCCAGTCGCAGATCCGGAATCTCGGGACGATCCGGGACGGCTGGGTTCGCCCGGCAATCGCCGGCAACTACGGCTCCGACTACAAGATGCGCACCGCGGTCAACCTCGTCGGCATCTGGGCGAACAATAGCAATGAGGTGACGTACTTCGGCCGCCGCGACCTTGACGGCGGGGCCACCTACGCGCAGACGTTCCCCGCCGACGCGCTGCCGTCAAGGCACGCACGCTACTTCTGGTCTGTGATTGCCGTTGACGCCCACGACTTCAAGGTCGTCCCCAATGCTGTCGACCGGTACCTGCTGAACAAGGAATCGGGCCTGCGGTACAACGCGGACGGCTCGCTGACACTGGTCTATGCGCCGGCGTTACCGTTGGGGACGCCCCAATCGAACTGGCTGCCGACACCTGCCGGAAGTCGTTACAACCTGACGTTCCGGTACTACGGTGCCGATGCCGACATCACGCATGGCAAGCGCTTCCCGCCGCCGCTGGTGCGGCAGGAACCGACCGTCGCCGCACCAAGATAAGTGATCGTGTACGGAGAGAAAATGAAAGCCGCATGGTGCCGTGCCGCCGCCTCAACGCTGATGACGGCTGCCGCCGTACCCGCTCCCGCACAGCAGCCGTCGCCGGTGACCATCGCCGTCACCGTCGAGAATTTCGCGCGCGCGGAGTCGGACCGATACTTCGAGCGGGTCGTGAAACGGGGCGCGCTTGGGCGGTTCGCGCACGCCAGGAACGTCATGCCGGTCGAGGCGCAGACCGTGGTTCGGGGCAACCGCGACACGCTGTACTCGAGCGCCGTATTCGACCTCGATGCCGGTCCGGTCACGCTAACCTTGCCGGATGCCGGGCTGCGGTATATGTCCCTGTCGGTATTCAGCGAGGACCACCACGTTGCCGCGGTCCACTATGGCCAGGGGCGCTACACCTTGACGAAGGACAGCGTCGGCACGCGCTACGCGCTGGTCGGCGTCCGCACGATGGTGGATCCGCGAGATCCCGAGGACATGCGCACGGCGCACGGACTGCAGGATGCCATCACGGTCGTTCAGCCCGGTGGCCCCGGGCGATTCGACGTTCCCGCATGGGACCAGGCCAGCCAGGATGCGCTGCGCCAGGCGCTGGTCACGCTCGGCGCGACGGTTCCCGATTCCCGCGGCATGTTCGGACCCCGCGGCAAGGTCGACCCGCTCCGTCACTTGGTAGGCAGCGCCATCGCCTGGGGCGGCATCCCGGAGCGGGATGCGCTGTACCTGATCGAGAACCCGGAACGCAACGACGGCAAGACAGCCTACCGGCTCGACGTCCCGCAAGTACCGGTGGACGGTTTTTGGTCGGTCAGCGTGTACAACAGGACGGGATACTTCGAGCGCAATGCGCAGGGCGCCTACTCCATCAACAGCCTGACCGCGAAGCGCGGGCCCGACGGCACCGTGTCGATCCGCTTCGGCGATTGCGGAGCGCAAACGCCGAACTGCATTCCGATCATGCCGGGATGGAACTACATGGTGCGGTTCTACCTGCCACGTGCAGAGATTCTCGATGGGCGGTGGACGTTTCCGCCGGCACGGCCGGTGTCGTGAGCGATTTCAATGGAGATGAAGCTCTTCATCTTGGCCAGGAGTAAGAAGTGCCGCTCCAATCCCTCCGATACGGGGCAACTGAATGTCCGCTCTACTGGCGAAGGCCGTCGTGGCCTCCGCAAGGTTGAAGGGCGCTAATGGGCCGATCAGAGACCATCGCGGCTTTCACGGGTGCGATCGTCCCAGACTGTTAAGGATTGTTTGATGCCTGCCCGCAGACGCCACCGCGCCTCACCGTCCTGCAGACGAGGGCAGGCATCAAACAATCCTTAACATTGGCGGGCTCTACTTCGGGCAGCCAACAACCGTCTTGTACTCCAAGAACTCCGAGAGCCCGTACTCCCCGAACTCCCGACCATTGCCGGAGGCCTTGTAACCGCCGAACGGCGCTGAGAAGTCCATGGGCGCGCCATTGATCTGTACGAGCCCGACCCTCAGTTGGCCCGCCACATGGCGCGCACGCTCCGCGTTCGCCGACCAGACATAGCCTGCCAGGCCATACTCGGTGTCGTTAGCGATGTCGATCGCTTCGGCCTCTGTGTCATACGGGATCATTACCAGCACCGGCCCGAAGATTTCCTGGCGGGCGATAGTCATGCCGTTGTGCGCATCGACGAACACCGTCGGCTGTGCATAGAACCCCCGCTCCAAACCGTTCGGACGGCCTGGGCCACCGGCCGCGAGCCATGCTCCTTCCTCGATGCCAACGGCGATCATATTCTGCACGCGCTCGTACTGCGCGCGGTTTGACATGGGGCCGAGCTTGCTGTCCGGATCCAGCGGATCGCCCACAGTGAGCGAATTGGCAGTGGCGGTGGCGATCTTCACCGCCTCGTCGTAGCGCGTGCGCGGCACCAGCATGCGTGTCGGCGCGGCGCAAGTCTGGCCCGAGTTCATCATGCAAGCGATTACGCTGGCTGACACCGCCGCCTTCAGATCCGCATCGTCGAGAATCAGGTTGGCGGACTTGCCGCCCAATTCCTGAGTCACCCGCTTGACGGTAGGCGCGGCGTGAATCGCCACGTCCACTCCCGCGCGCGTCGAGCCGGTGATCGACACCATGTCCACCTGCGGATGGCTCGACAATGCGCGGCCCACCGCCTGCCCTTCACCATGGAGCATGTTGAACACACCTGCGGGAACACCGGCTTCATGCAGGACCTCGGCGAAAATTCGTGCGTCGAGCGGCGAGATTTCGGACGGCTTGAGCACGACCGTGCAGCCCGCGGCCAGTGCCGGCGCCACCTTCGCAGCGATCTGGTTCAGCGGCCAGTTCCACGGCGTCACCAGCGCCACCACGCCGACCGGCTCGCGCACGATCTGGGTCGCCCCCTTGGTGGTCTGAAAATCAAAGCCCTTCAGTGCGGCAATGGTCGCCTGCAACTGCACCAGCCCGGCCGGCGCCTGCCGTTGCTGGCTCAGCCAGAGTGGCGCGCCCATTTCCGCCGTGACTGCCTGGGCGATATCGCCCAGGCGCGCCTGGTAGCACTCCACCACGCGTGCCAGCAGGGCCAGGCGCGTCTCGCGACTTGACTTCGACCACGCTGGAAACGCGCGACGCGCGGCGGCCACGGCACGATCCACGTCCTCGCGTGTACCCATCGCAAGCTTGCCGATGACCTGCTCGGTCGCCGGGTTGACAATATCGGCCACGGTGCCGCCAGCAGACGGCTCGACCCATCGTCCGTCGATGTAGAAGCGATCCAGAATATTCAACGTGCTCTCCTCGCGTATGTCAGTTCAGGCGGCCATCGCCGCGCCATACTGTTCCAGATGAAAGTCTGAATCGCCGAGCAGCACATCGGTCATCGTCAGGAACTTGAAGTAGTCGCCAACCTCCAGCTCATCGGTCATGCCCATCCCGCCGTGCAGTTGCACCGCCTGCTGCCCAACGAAACGGCCTGCTCGCGCCACCACGACCTTGGCACCGGCCAGCATGCGCCGGCGTGCGGCCGGGTCCGTCTCGTCCAACGCTTGCGCGGCGACGTAGGCCATCGATAGCGCCAGCTCCTTCTGCACGAGCATGTCTGCCATTCGATGCTGAAGTGCCTGCAGGGTAGCCAGCGGGATACCGAACTGACGCCGGGTGCGCAGGTATTCGGCGGTGATTTCGATCAGGCGCTCCATCGCGCCGGCCGCGCCCGCGGCTTGCGCGGCGATGCCGTGGTCAAGCCCGTGCTGCAGTGCCGCCATGCCGTTGCGGCAAACCAGTGCGTCGGCACCCAGCGTCACCCCGGCGATCCGCAGGTTCGCGCCGCGTGTACCGTCCATCGCGGGATAGGCGGTGACGTTCAATCGCTCGCGGGGCACGACGAACAACGCCACGTCGCCGTCGAGTCGGGCGGTGACGAGGTACGCATCGGCCGCCTCGCCATGCCAGACCATCGACTTGATGCCGTCGAGGACGTAGCCCTCGCCAGCGCGGACCGCGGAAGTCTGCGCGGCCTCTGGCCGATAGCGGCTGCCTGGCTCCAGGTAGGCCACGGTCACTACGCGCTGACCGCTTGCCAGTGCCGGCAGCCATTCGGCCTGCCGCCCCGGAGTGCCGAACGCCGACAGAATGGCTGCCGCCATCACGGCGCTCGGGATGACCGGCTCCAGCACCAGTCCCCGGCCCAGTTCCCGATGCACCACGAGCTGGCTCGCCGCACCTTCGCCGAAGCCACCGAATGCGGTTGGCACGGCAAGACCGATCACACCCATCTCGGTCAGCGCGGCCCAAACCTTGCGGTCAAATCCGCGGGTTTCGCGCGCGATGCGGCGGCGCGTACCGAAGGGATATGCCATGTCTACGAACCGGCGCAGGCTGTCGGCCAGCATCCGCTGCTCTTCGCTGTAGTTGAAATCCATGTCCTGACTTTCCTGACTATGCTTCCTGCATGGTCCTCAGACGCCGATCAGCATCCGGGCAATGATGTTCTTCTGCACCTCGTTGGCACCGCCGTAGATCGAGGTCTTGCGCATATCGAAATAGGCTGCGCTCGCTGGCGCGGCCCATGCGGGTCCGCTGGCGGGCGAAGCCGCGCCCGGCTCCAGCCACTCGGGCGCATACGGCCAGGCATCGGGCCCAGCCACCTCCATTTGCAGCATGGCAATGTCCTGCTGTAGCTCCGAGCCACGGATCTTGATGATCGACGCCTCCGGGCCAGGCGTGCCGGCAGCCTGCGTCGCTACACGCAGAAGCAGCATCTCCAGCGCCATCAGGTCCATCTCGACGCGTGCGATCTTGTCGCGCATGCGCACGTCGTCGATCAGCCTGCGGCCACGCCCATCGGTGGCCTGCGCGGCGTAGTGCTTGAGCTGCGCCATTTCGCGGTGGCAGTGGCCAATACCGGCGATGCCGGTGCGCTCATGGCCAAGCAGATACTTGGCGTAGGTCCAGCCCTTGTTTTCCTCGCCGAACAGATTCTCGACCGGCACCTCGACGTCCTCGAACCAGGTCTCGTTGACTTCATGGCCGCCGTCGAGCGTCCTGATCGGCCGCACCGTGACGCCGGGCGACTTCATGTCGATCAGCAGCATCGAAATGCCTTCCTGTGCCTTCGCCTCGGCATCGGTACGCGCTAGGCAGAAGATCCAGTCGGCAAAATGACCCATCGTGGTCCAGGTCTTCTGGCCGTTGACGACGTACTTGTCGCCCCGCCGCTCGGCGCGAGTCCTGAGCGACGCGAGATCGGAACCCGCCCCAGGCTCCGAATAGCCCTGACACCAGAAGTCGTCCACGCCCGGAATACGCGGCAGGAAACGTTGCTGCATGGCCGGGCTGGCGTACTTCATCAGCACCGGCCCGATCATGCCGAGCCCGAACGGCAGCAGGCGCGGCGCGCCAGCGCGGAACGTCTCGATCTCGAAGATCAGCCGCTGCATCACTGTCCAGCCCGTGCCACCCCATTCGCGCGGCCAGGCCGGCGCGCCCCACCCGTGCGCATGCAGGATGCGATGCCAGCGGACGTAGTCATCCTTCGACAAGCGCCTGTGGTTGATCACCTTGTCCGAGATGTCGGCAGGCAGGTTGCTCCGCGCAAAAGCGCGGACTTCCTCGCGAAAGGCATCTTCCGCTGCGGTAAAGCGCAAATCCATCAATGTCTCCGTACGTCGCCGTGGCAGCAGTAGACCAGCAGGCGGCCACCCACAACCCACCGGAGATAGGGGGGACCGGCGGCCACGCGATGCCAAAGGCGGGGTGGGGATTCCCCGCCCCCCCACCCCCGGTGGGAAACATTGCCCGGTTCAGCCCTACGCTCCATGGGAAGCATTGCCACTCCAGACGCGGCAAGTGCCTCACACCACCCACAAGCGAGGAAAACCGTCGTGCGCATCAAGACACTTTCCGTAGTCATGGCGCTGGCATTCAGCAGCGCCGGTTTCGCTCAGGAGTACCCAACCCGCCCGATCACCTTCGTCGTGCCCGCACCGGCCGGCGGCGCGGTGGATGCCGTCGCCAGACTGTTCGCCAACGAGATGAGCAAGCAGATGGGACAAGCCATCGTCGTGGAGAACAAGCCGGGGGGCGGCGGCATTATGGCTCTGCAGAGCGTGGCCCGCGCCGCGCCCGATGGGTACACCGTGCTCATCACGCACTCCGGCCCGCTCATCAATACGCCGCACCTCTACGCCAACGTGCCGTTCGATGTGCGGCGCGATTTCGCCTTCGTCTCGGAGCTTTGCGCCGGCAACCTCGTGCTTGCCGTCGGCGCCGAGGTGCCCGCCCGCGATGTGAAGGGCCTGCTGGATTGGGCGTCGAAGAACAAGGGCAAGGTCGCCTATGGCTCCTATGGGCAGGGAACCTACGCCCATCTGGTCGGCGCCTACCTGAGCCGCAGCCGGCAACTCGACATGGCCCACATCCCGTACAAGGGCGAGGCCCCGATGGCACAGGACATCGCCGGTGGGGCCGTCACCTGGGGCGTGGCCTCGCTGGTGGCACTGCGCCCCTACATGGAAAGCGGCAAGGTCAGGCCGCTGGCCGTGATGGGCAACACCCGCGCCAAGGGCCTGCCTGACGTGCCGACCATGACTGAAGCCGGCTTTACCGACGCCGAGCTGATTCCGGCCGGCTGGATCGGCTTGCTCGCGCCCGCGAAGACACCTCAGCCCGCGCTGGCGCGGCTCGAGAAAGAGGCGCGCGCTGCCGCCCAAGCGCCGGCCCTGAAGGCCCGCCTGGCAACCTATTCGCTGGATTCCCTCGGCACCAGCGCCACGCAGTTCCGGCGCGAGTACGAGGCCAATGAGCCGGTGGTGGCGCGATTGATCCAGGCCTCCGGCGCCAAGGCCGACTGACTCCAACCTCGATTGCATTCGGACGCATTCCCCATGAACGCACGCTCCCAGATCCAGCCCGTGCTGGACGACATCGACTTCGAGAACGCCCAGCGCGGCTTCATCGGCACCATCCCCGGCGGCGAGATCCGCGATGCCCGCGGCCGCCTGATCTGGTCGATGGACGAATACAGCTTCCTCGACGATCCACAGCCCGCGCCTACCGTCCACCCGAACCTGTGGCGCCAGGCACGCCTGAATATGGCGCACGGCTTGTTCAAGGTCACCGACCGCATCTACCAGGTGCGCGGCTTCGACATCGCCAACGTCAGCTTTATCGAAGGCGATACCGGCGTGATCGTGATCGATCCGCTCACCGTCGCCGAAACCGGCGAGGCCGCCATCGCGCTGTATCGCAAGCATCGCGGCGACCGGCCGGTCAGCGCCCTGATCTACACACACAGCCACGCCGATCACTACGGCGGCGCACGTGGTGTGCTGGACGAGGACGACGCCATCGCCCGTGGCGTGCCGATCATAGCGCCGCGCGGTTTCATGTGGCACACGGTCTCGGAGAACGTGATCGCCGGAAACGCAATGATGCGTCGGGGCATGTTCCAGTCCGGGCTGTCGCTTCCCAAGCATGTATGCGGACAGGTGGACTGCGGCATCGGCAAGGGCATTCCGCTGGGTACCGGCACGCTGATCCCTCCGACCATGTCGATCGAACAGGAAGTGGAAACGCACATGATCGACGGCGTCGAGATCATCTTCCACCTGGCGCTGGACTCCGAGGCGCCGTCCGAGATGTTCATGCACTTTCCCGGCCTGCGCGCACTCAACACGGCGGAGATAGGTGTGCAGACCATGCACAATCTCTGTCCGCTGCGTGGCGCCGAAGTGCGCGACGCCCGGGCCTGGTCACGCTATCTAGATGAGGCGCTCGACCGCTACGCGCCCACGGCCGACGTGGTGTTCGCCCAGCACAACTGGCCCACCTGGGGCAACGAACGCATTCGGCACTATCTGCGCCAGCAGCGCGACCTGTACAAGCACCTGCATGACCAGACCGTGCGCCTGATGAACCACGGCCTCACCGGCGTGGAGGTCGCCGAAGTCATGAAGCTGCCGCCCTCGCTGGCGCAGGAGTGGGCCAACCGCGGGTTCTACGGCGCCATCTCGCATAACGTGCGGGCCATCGTGCAACGCTATCTCGGCTGGTACGACGGCAACCCCGCGCATCTGAACCTGCTTCCGCCTGAGCATTCCGGCCCACGCTACGTGGCATACATGGGTGGCGCCGAGGCGTTGCTTGACAAGGCCCGCGCCGACTTCGCGCGCGGAGATCACCGCTGGGTGGCCGAAGTCACGAACCATCTGATCTTCGCCGACCCGTCGAACGCCGACGCCCGCGCCCTCTGCGCCGACGCGCTCGAACAGCTCGGCTTCGCGGCCGAATCCTCGACCTGGCGCAACGCGTACCTATTGGGTGCTCAGGAACTGCGCAAGGGCACGCTGAAATTGCGCCGCCGCCACGTGAGCCGCGACCTGGTTTCCGTGCTGCCACTGGAACTGCTGCTCGACTACTTCGCGGTGCGGCTGAACGGCGAGCAGGCCGATGGCGAGCGCATGGTGATCGAGTGGCGCAATCCGGAAACCGGCGAATGCTGGTCCATGCGGCTGGACAACGCCACCATGACCTACCTGCCCGGCCCCGCACGCGGGGAGCGGACGGCCAGCGTGTCGCTGGGCCGCGAAGGTCTTGCCGCGCTGCAGGCGGGCAATGACGGGCTACCTGCAACGTTCAGCCGCCTGGTTGAGGAAGGCACGATTCAGGTCGATGGCAACCTGGCGAGCGTAGTGCGCTGGTTCGGCATGCTGGAGGACTTCGAGCCGATGTTCAACGTGGTGGAACCCTGAGCAACTACGAAGCCATGAAAGCGAACGGGCCGCATGCGGCCCGTTTTCCATTCCATACTGCACCGGGTCAGTTCACCGCGCGTGTCATGTCCGCCCAGAACGGCGCGCGCAGATCCTTCTTCAGCACCTTGCCCGCCCCCGACAACGGCAGCACGTTGCGGAACTCCACAGTCTTCGGCACCTTGTATCCGGCGATGAACTGCCTGCAATGCAACTTCAGTTCGTCCGCATCAAGCGCCACGCCACGACGCGTCACCACCACTGCATGAACCGCTTCGCCCCACTTGTCGTGCGGCACGCCGATCACCGCGCACGCGGCCACGGCCGGATGCCTGGAGATCACGTTCTCCACCTCGGCCGAGTACACGTTCTCGCCGCCGCTGACAATCATGTCCTTGATGCGGTCGACGATGAAAAGGTAGCCGTTCTCGTCCATGTAGCCGCCATCGCCGGTGTGGAGCCATCCGTCGCGCAGTGCCTTCGCGGTTTCCTCCGGCTTGTTCCAGTAGCCGGCCATGATGTTCGGCCCGCGCACGATGATTTCGCCGACGGTACCGCGTGGCACCTCATCGCCCGCGTCATCAACGACCTTCACCAGCACAGCCGGCCCACCCCGTCCCACCGACCGGTACAGGCCACTGCGGCGCCCCGCCTCGCCATGGTTTGCCGGCGGATTCGATGACACACTCGGGCATGCCTCGGTCATTCCATAGGAATGACTCAGTTCGATGTCCGGCAGGCGTGCAATGACCTCGTCGAGCAGCGTGGCCGGAATCGGCGATGCGCCATAGGTCAGCCGGCGCAGACGAGAGAAATCGGTAATTGCGAAATCGGGGTGGGTCAGCGTCGCCTGGATCATGGTCGGTACGAGCTGGATTTCGGCCACGCCATCGTCACGAATCGCGCGCAGCACGTCGGCGGCGTTGAACGACGGAATGATCGCGTGCGTTTCTCCGGCCATCCATTGGACGATCGCACGGCCAAGACCGGCTACATGGAAGAACGGCGTGGCGTGCAACACTGCCGCGTCACGTACTGGCGACGCCTCCACTAGCCGCTGCATGCCGCTTGACCACAGGTTCAGATGGGTCTGCATGACTCCTTTCGGAGAACCCGTGGTGCCGCCCGTGTACATCACCGACGCCAGGTCCGCTCCCGATCGGTCCGCATCCGCCATTGCCGCGTGAGCGGCAATCAGGTCCTCGAACGACAACATGCCGGCAGGCGTCTCGCCCTCGCCGGCGTGAATCACGACGGTCACCGACCGCGCTGCTGAGCGAATGGCATCCACCAGCGGAAGATGATCATCGTCGACGATCAGGATGCGCGTGTCGCAGTCGTCCAGCGAGTAGGCGATCTCAGGCACACTCCAGCGGACATTGACCGGATTGACCACGCCCCCGCCCCACCACACCCCCATGAAGTACTCGAGGTAGCGATCGGAGTTGAGCGACAGCATGGCAACGCGGTCGCCCACGTTCATGCCATGGGCACGCAGGCCCGCGGCCAGGCGGGCGACGCGATCCGACATCTCGCCATAGGTACGGCGGCGGCCGCAGAAAATGGTGGCGGTGCGCGCGGGCGTCAGATGCGCGGCACGTTGCAGGCTGAGCGTAAGTTGCATCGAATCAACTCACTGCCTGGCCCGCACGGACCTTGACGAAGAAAACGCCGCTGGCGTGAAGTGCCACACGGGTTCCCACCCGTATATCGCAGTCGACGTTGATCAGCTTGCGCCCATCCTTGACTACCCGCACATGGGCCTCGACCCAGTCTCCGGCCTGCACCGCGCCGATATAGTCGACGGCCAGATGAACTGTAGGCGCGGCGGACGCGGCAAGATCGCGTCGTATTACCGCCCCCAGCCCCACATCGGCCAGCGTCGCCAGGAAACCACCATGGGCAATGCCGATCTGGTTCAAATGCTCCCGGCTCACGCGAACCCCCACGATCGGCCGATGTGCGTGGATGTAGAACGGCCCGGCGGTCCGGACAAAACCCACCGGCATCGTCAGCGGCTCGAACCCTTCCGGAATTTCCGCGGCCACCTCAGGTATCGAAACTGCACGCATCATGCACTTCCCCTCTTCCGTTACGCGTTCAAAGGCGCGGCAGGCCGGCCCAGGATTATGTCGGCGGCCTTCTCGCCGATCATCATTGCCGGTGCGTTGGTGTTGCCGCCGATTAGCGTAGGCATGATCGAGACATCGACCACGCGCAGGCCCTCCACACCGCGCACGCGCAGTTGCGGATCGACCACCGATGCGGCATCGGCACGCATGCGGCACGTACCCACTGGGTGATAGGCCGTGTCCGCCCGGCTGCGAATCAGCGCGCGGATCGCGGCGTCATCGCTGCCATCGCCAAGTAGTACCGGATCGCTGGACTTGCCGCCGAGTCGGGCCAGCACCGGCTGGTCGAAGATGCGCTTAAGAATGCGTACACCACCGACGAGGCTTTCCATGTCACGCGGGTCGGACAACAGGTTAAGTTCGATACGCGGCTTCTGGCGCATGTCGGCGGAGCGCAGAAGCACCTGCCCGCTGCTATGCGGTCGCAGGATGCACATATGGCAGGTATAGCCGTGACCATAGCCGACGGGGCGCGTCACGGCGGCGGTGATGAAATGCGCCTGCAGGTCCGGGTCGGCCAGTTCCGGACTGCTCTTGAAAAAGCCTCCGGCTTCCGACAGGTTGCCCGACAGCATCCCTGCGCGCTCGCGCTTGTAGCGGCGAAACTCGCGCCACATCCGTAGCCCGCCTCGAATCGAGAGTCCGACCAGATCTGTGGTTGGCACCTTGGTCTGATAGAGCAGCACATCGGCGTGCTCCTGCAGATTCTGGCCAACGCCGGGCGCGTCCGTCACCATGTCGATGCCGAACTGGCGCAGGTGCTCCGCCGGGCCGATGCCCGACACCATCAGCAATTGTGGCGAGCCAAACGCGCCGCTGCTGACGATCACCTCGCGCCTGGCGCGCAGTGTGACTTCCTCATCGCCGCGCCGCACCACCACGCCCACCGCCCGCTTGCCTTCGAACACGATGCGCATGGCCTGCGTATCGGTCAGTACATGCAAGTTCGGCCGGCGTGCGGAGGTCGAAGGGTCCCCACCGTGCAGATAGGCGCGCGCTGCGTTCCAGCGTTCGCCGTTGCGCTGCGTGACCTGGTAGTAGCCCACGCCTTCCTGCGTCGGGCCGTTGAAGTCATGGTTGTACTGGTATCCCGCCGCCTGCGCGGCTTCGATGAAGAAGCGCGAGAACGGGCTTGGCGTGCGCAGGTCGGTGACGGCCAGTGGGCCACTGCCGCCGTGCAGCGGATCGTCGTCGCGACCGCCAAGGCGGTCATTGCACTCCGAGCGCCGGAAATACGGCAACACGTCGCGCCAGCTCCATCCGTCGCAGCCGTCGCTTGCCCAGCGGTCATAGTCAGACGGCACACCGCGGATATAGACCATGCCGTTGATCGACGAACTGCCGCCGAGCCCGCGTCCGCGCGGCTGGCTGCCGCGCCGGCTGTCCAGATGCAGCTGGGGCTCCGTGCGGTATCCGTAGTTGCGTGGCCCGCTCTTGCGCGCGTTCACAACCAGCCCAAGCGGCGTGGTCACCGAGGCCGCGTGGTCATGCGGCCCCGCTTCCAGCAGCGCGATGCTGTACTCGCTGCCCTGCGCCAGCCGGCCGGCCACGGCGCAACCGGACGATCCGCCGCCAATGACGATGTAGTCGAACTGGGTCTGCATGGTTTTAGTCTGGGTGTTCATTTTGCGAACTCCGCTTCCTGCAGCGTCCGCCATGCCAGCTTGCCGGTGGCCGTGCGCGGAATGCTCGGCACGATCTCGACGATGCGCGGCGCCTTGTAGGTGGCCATGTGCTCGCGACACCAGCCAATCAGGCTCTCGGCCGTGGTCGCCTCGTGTCCTGCCTTGAGCACCACGACCGCCTTCACGGTTTCGCCGCGATGGCTGTCGCGCGCCGAGATCACGCATGTCTCATAAATCGCCGGATGGCGGTACAGCATCGTCTCGACTTCAGCCGGCCACACCTTGTAGCCCGAGGCGTTGATCATCCGCTTGAGGCGGTCGCGCATGAAGTAGTAGCCGTCCTCGTCTTCGCAGGCCAGATCGCCGGTGCGGAAAAAGCGCTTGCCATCGATCTCGATGAAGCTCTCGGCGTTCGCCTTCGGGTTGTTCCAGTAGCCGCGCATGACCTGCGCGCCGTGCACCACGATCTCGCCCACTTCACCGCGCGGCACCGGCTGCAGCGTCTCCGGATCGATGACGTGCGCCTCCACGCCGAACGTCGGCACGCCAAGGCAGGACGCCTTGGGCCGCTGCACCGGGTTGACCAGCAGAAACGCGGCGGTCTCGGTCAGGCCGTAGCCCTCGATGTATTCCAGCCCATGGCGCTCGCGCATCAGCCTGGCCGTGTTCTCCGGCATCGCCGCACCACCGCCACCGACCACGCGCAAGCTGCTGAGGTCGCGTTGCTCGATGCCCGGCTGGCTGAAAAAATCAACCATCATCGGTGGCAGCGCGCCCCAGAACGTCACGCGGTGCCGCTCGATCAGTTCGGCAGCGGTGCGTGCATCCCAGCGCGGCAGCAGCACGATGGTGCCGCCCACGAAGATCGGCCCGTTGACGGAGTTCTGCAGGCCCAGCAAGTGAAACATCGGCGCCACGGCCAGGAAGCACGACTCGGCATTCGTGCCGCGCCAAAGCTGCGAACCAGCCACCGAGGTCATCACGGTGCGATGGTCGTGCATGCACGCCTTGGGGGCGCCGGTGGTGCCCGACGTGTAAGGCAGCATGCAGAGATCGCTCTGCTTGCCTGCATATTGGAGGGCTTGATGCCCCGCAGCCACGGCAGCCTGCCAGCTCACCGCACCGGCCGGCAGCGCCTTGGGATCGCAGCGCGCGCGGACCCAATCTGGGATGGTCAGCCCGGCATCGTCATCGCCCAATGCATCGCCATAGGCGTGGACGATGACATGGCGCAACCGCGTGCCCCCTGCCTCGCCAAGCAGCGGCATCAGTTGGGACGCCAACTCCTGCGCGGCAAAGCAGGCCACTGCACCGCTGTCGGTGGCGATATGGCGCAGTTCGTCTTCGAGCAGCATGGCGTTCACCGGCACCAGCACCGCCTGCGCGCGCAGGATCGCAAAGTACGCCGCGATGAACTGCGGGCAGTTCTGGCTGAACAGCATGACACGATCGCCCGGCTTCACGCCGCACGCGTGCTGCAGGTAGCCAGCCAGCGTCTCGACTTCGCGCAACAGTGCGCCGTACGATTGCGCCGCCCCGTAGAACTGGATCGCGGTCTTGGACGGGTAGCGGCGCGCCGAGATCTCGAGGTTCTCGAATACCGTGGTGTCGGGCACATGCACGCGCTCCGGCGTGCCCGAGCTTGCATACCTGCGAGCGAGGAAAAGCGGCCCGGTCGGGCGCTCGATGATGGGGGTGTTCATCGCCTGGTTCTCCTTGGATTCACACAGTCAGATCGCCGTGTCGCCGCCGAGCAACTGACGGGCGATAGTGCGGCGCTGAATCTCCGACGTGCCGTCCGGAATGCGCAGCGTGCGCGCGTAGCGATAGCCGGCTTCGATGCGGAGTTCGTTGGTCAGACCCATGGCGCCGTGTACCTGGATGGCGCGGTCGAAAACGCGGCCGACCATCTCCGTTGCCGACGCCTTGACCATCGATACCTCTTTGGTGGCGGGCTGGCCTTGATCCACCAGCCATGCGCAATGCCGGAGCATCGACTTGGCGGCGTAGATATCTATTGCGCATTCGGCCAGCATGAACTGCACGGCCTGGTGATTGCAGATGGGTGCACCAAACGTCTTGCGCACCTTCGAATACTCGATCGCCTGCGCCAGTGCCCACTGCGCGAGGCCCAGGCACGATGCCGCCATGCTCAGCCGGCCCGCGTTGACGCCATCGAGCGCCACGGTCAGACCGCGATCCACGGGGCCGAGTCGATGCGTGTCCGGCACGCGTACGTTCTCGAGCGACACGATGGCGATATCGCCGCCAAGGTGGCCCATCGTCGGGATCATGCTCGGCACTGAGAAACCTGGCGTGGAAGTCGGCAGGAAGAAGCCGGTGATGCCGCCTTTGTGGGCCCGCGCCTTTTCCTCGTCGGTCACGGCGAAGACCATCGCGTAGTCCGCATAGGGCGCGTTGGTAATCCACTGCTTGGTGCCGTTGATGACCCAGTACTCGCCATCGCGCACCGCACGGGTACGCATGCCGAACACGTCGGAACCGGCGTCGGGCTCGGACAGGCCAAAGCACATTGTCTTGTCACCGGTTGCCAGTGCCTCGTGCACCGACTCCAGCACCTCTGGGTCGAGATGCTTCAGTACAGGCGACAGCCCATTGGTGAACGGCGATGGCAGCACTACCGTCTGCACCAGCGGACGGTCAGGGCCGCAATGCGCGTTCAGGCGTTCCTGCACATAGCAGGCAGCCTGCGCACCGAGCCCGCCCCCGCCGAGGGACTCCGGCGACAGCGCCGTGTAAAAGCCAAACTCCGCCGAGCGCATCCGTACCTTTCGCCGCAGCGCCAGCACTTCGGGGCGGAACCGCCCGTCGTCCGTATAGATCGTCCGCTCGCTGGAAAGCAGCGCCCGATGCTCGTGCTCGAGCGGCGCCACCTCGCGGTCGATGAACTTCAGCAACGCATCGCCGAAGTCCACCCATTCGCCGGGAATCGTGAAATCCATCGCGCGCTCCTCAGACCGGGTCCCAGGCAAACACCTGCCCGGACACTTCCACGGGGAAGAATGATGGCGCCATGGCCGGCAACAGATGCGTGGCCAGCGTCTGCGGCGTCCAGCCCTCGCTGCGCTGCATCGCGCGTACCGGACGCGGCTGGCTCATCAGGAAGATCTCGTTGCGGCGCACCGTGAAGATCTGGCCGTTGACCGCCGAGGCCGCATCGCTCGCCAGGAACACGGCCAGCGGCGCGATATCCGCCGGCGACATTGTCTTGGCCTTGGCGATGCGCTCCACCTGATCCGGAGTCTCCGGAATCGCGCCGGCCATGCGGCTCCACGCAAACGGCGAAATGCAGTTCGAGCGGACGTTGTAGCGGGCCATGTCCAGCGCAATAGCCTTCGACAACCCGGCCACGCCCATCTTGGCGGCGGCGTAGTTGGCCTGGCCGATGTTGCCGATCAGGCCCGACGTCGACGTCATGTGGACGAAGTTGCCGCTCTTCTGGTTGCGATAGTGCGTGGCGGCGGCGCGGCTCATGTTGAACGCGCCGTAGATATGCACGCGCATCACTGCATCGAATTCCTCCGGCGACATCTGATGGAAGATGCGGTCGCGCAGGATGCCGGCATTGTTGACCACGGTGTCGATACGGCCGAAGCGATTGACAGCGGCTTCCACGATGCGTGCGGCGCTGTCGGCCTCGGCCACGCTCTCGCGGCTGATGATCGCCTCGCCGCCCTCGGCGCGGATCATGCCCGCTACTTCCTCTGCCGGGTCTTCCTGACTCGCATCGCCGGTCACGGTCACGCCGACGTCGTTGACGACGACTTTCGCGCCGTTGCGCGCCATCGCCAGTGCGATCTCGCGCCCGATGCCCCGGCCCGCGCCGGTGACGATCACAACCTTGCCGTCCATCATCTTCTCGTTCATGGTGTCTCTCTCAGTCTCTCGTTATGGTTTGGGCGTCGCTCAGCGGAAAGCCGCCGTACCCGTCAGTTCACGGCCCTGGATCAGGGCGAGGATGCCGTTCATGCCATCGGGCACCTGGAACACGCGGGCGTCGCGCCACATGCGTTCGATCCCGAGTTCTTCGCTGATGCCCATCGCGCCGTGTACCTGCATGGCCAGATGGATGGCGCGCTCGCAGGCTTGCGTGGCATATCGCTTGGCCATCGCGGACGTGCCATTGGCACGCAGGCCGCGGTCGATGCAATCGAGCGCGTGGTAGCACATCAGGCGCGACGACACGATCATCGTCTCGATGTCGGCCAGGTCCTTCTGCACGAGCTGGTGGCTGGCCAACGGCTTGCCGAACTGCTGGCGCGACTTCGCGTACTCGACGGCCATCTCGAACGCCTTCTGCGCCAGATGCACGCACATCAGCCCCAGCAGCGGACGGTTGCCGTTCCACGCCATCGTCAACGTCTTCGCGGCGTCGCCCGCCTCGCCCATGATGTGGCTGGTCGGTACGCGAGTGCGTTCGAACACCAGTTCGCTCAGGTGCCCCTGCTGCAGGCCGGTGATGCCGGTCTCGCGGATCTCGAAATCGACTTCGGCGCGGTCCACCAGCGCGCGGCGCGTGACCGGTCGGCCCTTGTCATCGACACCGATCGCACACGACACGTTGACCACATCGCAGATCGAGGCGTTGGTGATCCACATCTTGCGGCCGATCAGGTAGGCATCGTCGCCCTCGATCTCCAAGCGCGTGCGAATCGCCCCCGAATCGGAGCCGGCATTGGCCTCGGTGTTCGCGGTGCAGGCGATCTTGCGGCCCGCGATCAGGTCCGGCAGGTAGCGCTCGCGGATGTCGTCCGGGCAACCCAGGTGGATGCGCAGGATCGTGCCTTCGTGCGACGCGAGTGACAGCGCCACCACGGGCGGCAACTGTTCGAGGATCATCCCGTAGTCGAGCATCTTCAGGCCGCCGCCACCGGCTTCCACCGGGATGCGCGGCGCGGTAATGCCAAGTTCGGCAAAAGCGGCGAAGATCTGCAGCATGGCCGCCTTGGGCAGCGGCTGATTGGCCGGATGCGCACGCAGCACCGGTTCGATGCGCGTCTGCACCATGCGCCGGGCGGCGCTGACCATCAGCTCCTGGTCTTCTGTCAGGCTGAAATTCATGGTTCTCTACTCTCCTTGGTCCGCCTCAGGCGCCGCGATAGGCGGGCGGACGCTTTTCGGCGAATGCGGTGCGACCCTCGATGCGGTCGGCGCTATCGCGCAGCAGGCCCCATTGAAGGTTGGCCTGCGCGACGAACTCGCGCGGCGCCAGATGCGAGGTCTGTACCGCGAGCTGCTTGACGGCCTGCACCGCCAGCGGGCCATTGGCGGCGATGCGCGTGGCAAGGCTCATCGCGAGATCCATCAGACTGCCGCCCGCCACCACGTCGCTGACCAGGCCGATGCGCAGCGCCTCGGAAGCGGCGATGCGCTCGCCGGTCATCGCCAGCTTCATCGCGTGCGCGGCCGGCACGGCGCGCATCAGGTACTGCACGCCACCGACGGCGGGTACGCTGGCAACCTTGACTTCCGGCAAGCCGAAACTGGCGGACTCCGCGGCGATGCGCAGGTCGCACTGCAGCGCCAGTTCGAGTCCACCGCCCAGGCAGTAGCCATTGATCGCGGCAACAAGGGGCTTCCAGACCTGCAGGTCGCTCAGGTCCAGCAGGCGCGTGTAGCCGCCCAGTTCCGCCTCGCCCTCGCGGCTCTTGAAAGCGCCCGCCGCGAAGCCCGTGGATGGCGGCAGCGTGGCCTTCAGGTTCGCGCCGGTGCAGAAGGCGCGCTCGCCCGCGCCGGTGATAACGATGGCGCGCACGCAATCGTCATCCTGGCACTGCGCCAGCCGCTCGCGCAGCGCCCGTAGTTCCTCGACGGTCAGTGCGTTGAGCGATTCCGGCGCGTCGAGCGTCAATACGGCTACGTGGCCGATCTGTTGGTAGTGGATGGTCATTGCACGCTCCGTCAGACACTCGGGCTCGACAGCGAACGGCCACCACAGACGTACAGCGTTTGCCCTGTGATATACGAGGCATTGCGGTTGGTGAACATCATCACCGCTTGCGCGATGTCCTCGGGCTGGCCGATGCGGCCGACCGGGACGCTGGCCTTGAGGCGGTCGCGCTGCTCGTCGGTGTAGGTGGCCATCAGCGGCGTCTCGACGATGCCCGGGGCAATGGCGTTGACGGTGATACCGTTGCGCGCCAGTTCAATCGCCAGCGAGCGCGTCAGGCTCACCACGCCACCCTTGGCCGCCGAGTAGTTGGACTGGCCGAAGCCGCCCAACCACGCACGCGACGAGATGTTGACGATGCGGCCGTAGCCCTGTTCGATCATGGCCGGCACCACGGCGCGCGCGCACAGAAACTGCGACTTCAGGTTGACGTCGATGACGAAGTCCCAGTCCTCCTCCGTCATCTTGACGAAGCGCTTGTCGCGCGTGATGCCGGCGTTGTTGACAAGGATGTCCGGCGCCTTCCAGCGCGCCTTGATCTGGGCCGCGCCGGCCAGGACCTCGGCCTCCGATGTCACGTCGACGCGCAGCACCATCAGGCGGTCCGCATGCTCGCTCACGCTCGCGCCCAGTGTTTCCAGCGCCTTGGCGTTCAGGTCGAAAACCGCCACGGCGTGGCCTGCTTCCAGCAGCGCCTTTGTGATGCCGAGGCCGATGCCTTGTGCGCCGCCGGTAACGACGGCAATCTGCTTGTCCATGGAAACTCCAGTTGTATCAGTGGCGAATCAGTGGCCGAGGATGTGTACGGCCGATGCCGCGTGATCCACCCCGGCAATGCCGCCACCCGTGCATTGCGTCAGTGCCAGCGAGGCATTCGGAATCTGGCGCTCGCCGGCACGGCCTTGCAGTTGCCACACCGCTTCCACCATTTGCGCCACACCGGTGGCGCCCAACGGATGGCCCTTGGCCAGCAGGCCGCCACTCGGGTTGACGGGCACACGGCCGCCCAGCGCGGTGGCGCCGGACTGCAGCAGTTGATGCGCCTCGCCCCGCTCACACAGGCCGAGCGCGTTGTAGTAGATGAGTTCAGCGATAGTGAAGGCGTCGTGCAGTTCCACCATGTCGAGGTCTGTCGGCTTCACGCCCGCTTCTCGGTAGGCCAGTTGCGCGGCACGCGTGGTGATCTCGGCGGCGAGGATGTCGTCATGACCCACTTCCTGGCGGCCGGACTGCACCACCGAGGCCAGCACGCGCACCGGCCTGGCGTGACGCGTCGGCTTGCGGGTGGTCAGTACCAGCGCGGCGGCGCCATCGACGGCGGATGGGCAACACTGCAGCAGCGTGAGCGGATCGAACACCATGCGCGAGTCCATCACCTCGTCCACGCTGACGCCGGTGCGGGTCTGCGCATAAGGGTTGAGTCCACCGTGGCGGCGGTTCTTCACCGCGACTTCGGCCAGCACTTCTGGCTTCACGCCGAACTCATGCAGGTAGCGCGTGGCCCGCATCGCGTAGACCGACGGCAGCGTGAGGCCGGCGCGGGCATACAGCGACGTCATGTAGTCGTTCTTCTGCAGCGGCAATGCACCGCCGCCAAGCGCGGTCAGTTGCTCCACGCCGAACACCACGACCGTGTCGTAACGGCCGGCTTCCAGCGCGTGGCTGGCCAGGTGCACACCGGTGGCACCGCTGGCGCAGGCGTTCTCGACGTTGTAGATCGCGGGGCCGGTCACGCCCAGGTCGCGCAGCAGCACCTGCCCGAGCACCATGCCGCCAAACACGTTGGCCGTGTAGAAGGCCTGCACGCCGTGCAGGTCGACATCGGCATCGGCCACGGCATCGCGCACGGCCCTCTGGGCGAGGTCCTGCATGGAGCCGTCGTGGCGGCCAAAGCGCGTCATGGCGACGCCAGCGATATAAATCGGTCGGTTCATCGGCTGGCCTCCCCGCCTACCAGTTCAAATGCGTGGATCGCACCTTCTGCGGTGTGCACCAGGCACGCGCGCAGCGTGTCGCCCACTGCCGGACGGCGGCCTTCCGGGTACACCAGGCGGCCAAAGATGCGCACGCCTTCAGGGAAATCGGCCAGACCTAGCGGCATTGGCCGCAGGCCTGTCTTGGGCGAGGGATGCATGACGGTGAAGCTGTAGAGCACGGGCGTGCCATGCAGCGCGACCAGCTCGGTCTCATCGGCCTGCGGCGAGGACAATGGCAGCGGCGGGAAATGCAACGCGCCGCTGCCGTGGTGGCGATAAGCCAGCAGCACGAGCTGGCCACCCTGCTCGCGCCAGGGCTGCTCGGAGGCGCAGCGTGGCGCCTTCACCTGACTTTCGGTCATGTTCTGCTCCTGCAAAGGGTTGGAATCAGGCCCGTTCGAATACCGCGGCCAGGCCCTGCCCGCCGCCGATACACATCGCTTCCAGGCCATAGCGCGCGTTGCGGCGGCGCATTTCGTGCAGCATCGTCGTGAGGATGCGAACGCCGGTGGCGCCAATCGGGTGGCCCAGAGAGATGCCGGAGCCGTTGACGTTGAGGCGCGGGTCGTCGCCCTTGAGGCCCCACACCTTCAGGCAGCTCAGCACCTGAACCGCGAAAGCCTCGTTGACCTCGATGAGGTCGAGATCCGACAGCGTCATGCCCAGGCGCGGCAGCAGCTTCGCGACGGCCGGCACCGGACCGATGCCCATGCGCAGCGGATCGCAGCCGGCCGCAGCCCAGCCGGCCAACCGGCCCATCGGTTCCAGTCCATGGGTCTTCAGGTATCCCTCCGACACCACAAGGCAGGCCGACGCCGCGTCGTTCTGCTGGCAGGCATTGCCCGCCGTCACCGTGCCGCCGCGCAGCAGCGCGGGCAGCTTCGCCATGGCTTCCAAACTGGCGTCCTCGCGGATGCCCTCGTCGCGGCGAAAAATCACGGTCTCGCCCTTGCGCCTGGGCACCGGCACTGGGACGACTTCCTCCTCGAAGCGCCCCGACTGCCACGCCTCGGCGGCGAGCTGGTGACTGCGCGCGGCATAGCGGTCGCTCTCCTCGCGGGTAACGCCATAGTCCGTGGCCAGGTTCTCCGCGGTCTCGGCCGCGCCGCCGGCCATCACGCCATAGCGGCTGACCGGCTGCGAGTTCACGCGGCCGCGATCGAGGCGGTCGTGCAGCGCCACGCTGCCCAGGCGGGAGCCCCAGCGCATGTCGGTGGTGTAGTACTCGATGTTGCTCATGCTCTCGACGCCAGCCACCAGTACCGCGTCGGCCACGCCGCCCTGCACCTGCATCGCCGCGTCGATCACGGCCTGCAGGCCTGATCCGCAGCGCCGGTCCACCGCGTAGCCCGAAACGGTCTCCGGCAAGCCGGCAAGCGATGCAGCGTAGCGGCCGATGCACGGCGCCTCGCTGGACTGGTATGACTGCGCGACGATGACTTCGTCGATGCTGTCAGCCGGGGCGCCCGAGCGTTCGAGGACGGCACGGATGATGTGGGCCGCGAGGTCGGCGGCGGTCAGCGGCGCCAGCGAGCCGCCGAACTTGCCGACGGGTGTGCGCACGGGGGAAACAATGTAGGCGTGGCTCATGATGAGAAACCGGTCTGCGTGGATTGGAATGGAATGGGGTCAGGCGGCCTCTTGGCCGGCGCAATCCGTGCCCGCGGTCGTGATGCCCAGGCCAAGGTTGGTCAGCCCGGCGATAGCGGCCGCATCGAAGCCCCAGGATTGGAGCGCCTGTCCGCCGTGTTCGCCACGCGCCGGCGCCGTGCGGCAAATCTCCGACGGTGTGAGCGAGAAGCGTGGTGCCGGCGCGGGCTGCGTGACGCCTTCCACTTCGACGAAACTTCCGCGCGCCACGTTGTGAGGGTGTTGTGATGCCTCGGAAAACTTCAGCACCGGCGCCACACAAGCATCGCTGCCATCGAACACGGCGCACCATTCGTCGCGAGTGCGCGAGCGGAATGCGATCTTGAAGTTCTGGCGCAGCACCGGCCAGTTGGCACGATTGCTGCGCTCCGGCAGATCGGCATCAGCAAGCCCGAGCTTCTGCAGAAGTTCCTGATAGAACCGTTCTTCCACTGCACCCACCGCCATGTAGTGGCCATCGCTGGTCACGTAGCTGTCGTACCAGGGTGTGCCGCCGTCAAGCAGGTTGCTGCTGCGGGTTTCGCGCCAATGGCCGGATGCGAGCACGCCCCACACGACGGATGCGAGCTGGGCCGCGCCTTCGGTCATGGCGGCATCCACCACCTGGCCGTTACCGATGCGCTGTGCGTGAAGCAGTGCACCCAGCACGCCCATGGCAAGCAGCATGCCGCCACCTCCGTAGTCACCGACAAGGTTCAACGGCGGCACCGGCGCGTCGTCGCCGCGGCCGATCGCCGACAGCACGCCGGACAGCGCGATGTAGTTGAGGTCGTGGCCAGCGGTCGATGCCAGCGGGCCGGTCTGGCCCCAGCCCGTGATCCGGCCGTAAACCAGCTTCGGGTTGCGCGCCAGCGCCTGCTCCGGGCCCAGGCCAAGCCGTTCCATCGTGCCGGGGCGGAAGCCCTCGATCACCACGTCGGCCTTTTCCATCAGCGCCAGCGTGGCCTGAATGGCCTCGGGGCGCTTGAGGTCGAGCGTCACCGAACTCCGGCCGCGCCCGACCACGTCGATGCGCGGCCCGTGGATCTTCGGGCCTAGGTCCGCCGCCGCCACCGGACGGTCTACGCGGATCACGTCCGCCCCCATGTCGGCCAGCAGCATCGCCGCAAACGGCCCTGGGCCGATGCCCTCGAATTCCAGCACGCGGATTCCCGATAGAACGCCCATTGCTTCCTCTCATCTCTTGGTCGGTGGCCGGGCACTCGGCGGCCCGTCTGGCATGGAGGCAAGTAGAGCAGCCGGGATGCGCCCCCCGCCCACCGGCGTTGGGGGGGGGAATTGGGCTACCGGTTTGGAGCGCGTAGGCGGTGCCCCCCTATACCCGGTGGGCCGGGTCGGGCCACTGGGGCCGACCATGCAAGAACGACAGCGATACCCCAACGACAATCACCAGGAGACATCGAACATGAGAGGGGCTGACTTCGGAAAGCGCATCGCGCTGCTCACGCTGGCCTGCGCCGCCAGTGCGCTACCAGCTTCACCCGTCCGCGCCCAGGCGTGGCCTGCGAAGCCGTTGCGGCTGGTCGTGCCCTTTCCGGCCGGCGGCCCGGCGGACGTACTGGCACGCTACGTCGGTCAAAAACTGGGCGAAGCGCTGCGCCAGCCCGTGGTGGTGGATAACCTGCCCGGCATGGGCGGGGCCATCGGCATGCAGCGTGTGGCGCACGCCTCCCCGGACGGCTACACGCTTGGTTTTGCCACGGTGGGTGCGTTGTCGGTGAATCCGAGCATCTATCCGAAGGTGGGCTACGACCCACGCCGTGACTTCACACCGGTGGCCCAGGTGGGCGAGTACGAAAACGTGCTCGTGACCGGAGCCAGCCAGCCTTACCGGAGCCTGAAGGACCTGCTGACGGCGGCACGTGCAAAGCCGGACCAGGTGACTTACGGGTCCGCCGGCAACGGCTCGTCGAATCATCTGTCCGGCGCACTGCTGGCGAGTCTGTCGGGCACGCAGATCCATCACATCCCCTACAAGGGCAGCGCCGCCGCAATGACCGACGTGATGGCCGGCAATGTCGATGTGATGTTCGATGTACCGGTAACGACGCTGCCGCAGGTACGCGCCGGCAAGGTGCGCGCGCTGGCCACTACCGGCGCCACGCGCTCGCCCGATTTTCCGGGCGTGCCCACAGTGTCCGAGCTGGTGCCGGGCTACGTGGTCGTGGGCTGGGCCGCCGTGGTCGCGCCGGCCGGACTGCCAGCCGGCGTCACGGACAGGCTGACCGGCGCGATCCGGACGATCGTCACCACGCCGGAGAGCCGCGAGCATTTCCGCAGCGAGGGGTTCACACCGGCCTATCTGCCGCCCGACAGGCTCGGCGAGCGCATCGGCACGGACCTCGTCCACTGGGCTGGCGTGGTGAAACAGGCCGGCGCCGGGATCGACTGATCTGACCAGCCCCCTACATCCCCCCCAACGCCGGTGGGCTGCCACGCGCCGCCATTCCCGAACATCCCATACACGCATCCACTACCCGGACCGGGACCCATGCCAGCAGAACTGATCCACCTGCGCGACGCGCAGCTCACTATCGAGGACGGCGTCGCCGAGTTCTCGCACCAGCGCCCCGACGCACGCAACGCACTGTCGCTCGGCATGCGCGCCGACTATGCCGACATGCTCGACCGCGTCGAGGCCGATCGCAGCATCCGCGCGCTCATCGTGACGGGCTCCGGCGGCAGCTTCTGCGCCGGCGGCGATCTCAAGTCCATCCGCGAAAGCCGCGCCGCCAGCCAGCCCGAAGGCGGCCTGCCCGATGCCATGCGCCGCCGCGTGCAGGACGGCCACAAGTGGATGCAGCGGCTGCGCAATCTGGAGATTCCGGTCATTGCCGCGGTGGATGGCGCGGCGGCTGGCGCAGGCTTCTCACTGGCGCTGGCGGCGGACTTCGTGCTCGCCTCGCAGCGCGCGTTCTTCTGCATGTCGTTCGCGAAGGTCGGCCTGGTGCCCGATCTGGGCGCGTTCTACTTGCTGCCGCGCGTGGTGGGCATGTCAGCGGCCAAGGATCTGATGATGACCGCCCGCCGGCTGGGCGCTGAAGAAGCCGCGCGAATGGGCATCGTTCACGTGGTGCATCCAGCGAACGACCTGACGCAGCAGGCATGGCTGTTCGCGCGCCGTTTCCTGGACGCGCCGCGCGAAGCCATCGGCCTCACCAAGCGGCTGGTCAACCAGAGCTTCGAATCGCATTACGGCCCGCTGGCGGAGCTGGAGTGCAGCGCTCAGGCCATCGCTACGGCCACGCCTTACCACGCCGCCGCCGTGGATACCTTCCTCGCCGGCAAGCCACCCAGCTTCGACTGGGACCGCCAAAACAACGCGGCGTCCCCCGTCGCTTCCGAATCCAACTGAGGAGACCGCAGTGCAACCAGTTCGTACCGTCTATCGCGACGATCATGAGATGTTCCGCACCACCGTGCGCCGCTTCTTCGAGCGCGAATGCGCGCCGAAGCAAGCCGATTGGGACCGCGCCGGCAAGGTCGATCGCGAAACCTGGCTGAAGGCCGGCCGCGAGGGCCTGCTCTGCGTCACGCTGCCGACCGAGTACGGCGGCGGTGGCGGCGACTACGGCCACTCGGCGGTGATGGCCGAGGAATATCACCGCGCGGGCCTGTCGGGTGTGAGCTTCGGCATGCACTCGGACATCATCGCCCCGTACATCGCCCGCATCGGCAACGAGGAACAGAAACGTAAATGGCTGCCGGGCGCGTGCTCGGGCGAGATCATCCTCGCCATCGCCATGACCGAGCCCGGCACCGGCAGCGACCTGAAGGCCGTGCGCACGACCGCCGTGCGCGATGGCGACGAGTACGTCATCAACGGCAGCAAGACCTTCATCAGCAATGGCCTGACCGCCGACCTCGTGGTGGTGGTCTGCAAGACCGACCCGGTGGCCGGCGCCAGGGGCATCAGCCTGATCGTGGTGGAAGCGGACCGCGCGGGCTTCCGCCGTGGCCGCAAGCTGGAGAAGGTGGGGCAGCACGCGCAGGACACTTCGGAGCTGTTCTTCGACAACGTCCGCGTGCCGGTCTCGAATCTGCTGGGCGAGGAAGGCAAGGGTTTCGGCTACCTGATGCAGGAACTGCCCCAGGAACGCTTTTCCATCGCGGTGGGCGCGGCCGCGCGGCTCGAAGCCGTGCTGGCGCACACGCTGGCCTATGTAAAGGACCGCAAGGCGTTCGGCCAGACCGTGTGGGATTTCCAGAACACGCGCTTCAAGCTGGCCGATATCCAGACACAAGCGATTGCCGTGCGCCTGATGATCGACCACTACCTCGGCGAGCACATGCGCCGCCGCCTGACTCTCGAGGAGTCGGCCGTGGCCAAGCTGTTCGCCACTGAAACGCTCGGCCGCGCGCTCGACGAGATGGTGCAGCTCCACGGCGGCTATGGCTACATGATGGAGTATCCGGTTGCCCGCGCTTTCGTCGACTCGCGCGTGAATCGCATCTACGGCGGCACTAGCGAAGTCATGCGCGAACTTATCTCGCGCAAGCTCTGAAGCCCCGGTTATTCAAGAAGGAGGAGAAATCCCTATGACAAGCAAAGTGTTTGTAGCCGGCGTCGGCATGATTCCGTTCGCCAAACCTGGCGCGAGCGCCCCCTATGACGAGATGGGCGCCGGGGCCATGATCCAGGCGCTGGAAGACGCAGGCCTGTCCTATGCGGACGTGCAGCAGGCGTATGCCGGCTACGTCTACGGCGACTCGACCTGCGGCCAGGCCGCGCTGTACCGCGTCGGCATGAGCGGCGTGCCCATCGTCAACGTCAACAACAACTGCGCCACCGGTTCCTCGGCGCTGTTCCTGGCGCGGCAAGCCGTGCAGAGCGGCACGGTCGATTGCGCCCTCGCGGTCGGCTTCGAACAAATGCAGCCGGGCGCACTCGCCAGCCACTGGGACGACCGCCCGCGCGCGATGAGCCGCACGATGGCAATCGCCGACAAGCTCCAGCCGAGCGACCTGCCCGGCGCGATCCGCATGTTCGCCGGCGCCGGACTTGCCCATATGGAGAAGTACGGCACCAAGCTGGAAACGTTCGCGAAGATTCGCGCCAAGGCCAGTCGCCACGCCGCCAACAACCCGCTGGCGATCTTCCGAAAGGTGGTCACGCCCGACGATGTGCTGGCCGCGCCGGCCGTGTGGGAAGGCGTGCTGACGCGCCTGATGGCCTGCCCGCCGACTTGCGGCGCGGCGGCGGCCATCGTCGTCTCCGAGGCATTCGCGCGCAAGCACGGACTGCGCACCGATGTGTTCATCGCCGGCCAGGCATTGACGACCGACCAGCCGGATGCGTTCGAGCAGCCGAGCATGATCGACCTGGTGGGTGTGGGCATGACGAAGTCGGCGTCGCGCGCCGTGTACGAGCAAGCCGGTATCGGCCCCGACGACATCGACGTGATCGAACTGCACGACTGCTTCGCCCAGAACGAACTGCTGACCTATGAAGGGCTTGGTCTCTGCAAGGAAGGCGAAGGCGAGAAGCTGGTCGAGGACGGCAACAACACCTATGGCGGCAACTGGGTGGTCAACCCCTCGGGCGGCCTGCTGTCGAAGGGCCATCCATTGGGCGCGACCGGCCTGGCGCAGTGCTACGAGCTGGTCCACCAGTTGCGCGGCACCGCGGGCGATCGTCAGGTGCCCGGCGCCAAGGTCGCGCTGCAGCACAATCTCGGCCTGGGCGGCGCCTGCGTGGTGACCGCTTTCAGGAAGGCCTGACGCGATGCTCAAGAAGACAGCAACCATCTTGAACCCCACAACATCACCCCTTCTCGAAGTCAGCACGCCAAGGCGTCTTGGTGCGGGCGATGGCGTTCAGCGTGATGAGCAGCTTGCGCATGCACGCCACC
>JACXTT010001601.1_pt1 | contig 37344 bp, 31 predicted proteins | sample 9270951 | NCBI WGS metagenome assembly JACXTT01 (sample SAMN15532306, study PRJNA645909) | rock metagenome | isolation source: weathered quartz diorite | place: Puerto Rico | collected 2017-06-21
AACGACGTGGTGAACCCGTCGGCCAAGACCGACCCGAAGTCGCCGATCGCCGGCATGCCGATCCTGGAGGCCTACAAGGCCAAGACCATCATCGTCAACAAGCGCTCGATGGCCGCCGGCTACGCCGGGCTGGACAACGAGCTGTTCTATATGGACAAGACCATGATGGTGTTCGGCGACGCCAAGAAGGTGGTCGAAGACATGGTCAAGGCCGCATAACCGCGCTAACTGCTTATGCCGGAGGGCACGATGGAAGCGTGCGGGGCATGTTTGGACCTGGCCTTCGACATGCGTCGGCGGCAACCCCACGATGCCCTCCGGTTGGAGACGAGCCAGCCGGCTCAGGAAGTGTTCTGCCATAGCGTGCGCGCCTGCCTTCTGCGTTTTACGTGCAGGGCATGCGGTAAGAAGTGGCTGCTTTGTGCCGCTGACGATGCCCTGTTTGTGACCTGGATCCCGCGGCGGGCAGACCAGCAACTTGCCGCTTGTCCAGTTGTTCGCCACCGAATCCATTGAGTTCCCGCTCCGCGCCCTTGATGTAAAAAGTTAAGACAGCACTCATGAACTCCACGATCGCCCAGCATCTGTTTGATTCAGCCGAGGTTTCTGCTCTCCGATGCGATCTTGCCCTGGCCCTACGCGCTGCGGCTCATCATGGCCTGGATGAAGGGGTATGCAATCACTTCAGCGTTGCAATACCGGGTGACCAGGGATGGTTCTTGCTGAACCCTCGCGGCCTGATGTGGAGCGAAGTCACCGCGGCGGACATTGTGATAGTCGATGCGCGCGGCGAGTGCATCGCCGGTCACCACGATGTTGAACCTTCCGCCATGTTCATTCACGCGGCAATCCATCGGATCGCAAGGAAGCAGTGTGTGCTGCACACCCACATGCCCTACGCAACGGCGTTGACGCTAACCGGGCAATGCGGGCTGGACACGACCCTTTCGCAGAATGCGATGCGTTTTCATGGCCGTGTTGCTCTTGATCGCAAATACAACGGCCTCGCACTCGATGCTGGTGAGGGCGAGCGGATCGCCCACGCGATGGCAGAGAAGGATGTGGTGTTCCTGGGGAATCACGGGGTCGTGGTTTGCGGGGAACGAATCGACCACGCGTACGATGATCTGTACTACCTGGAACGTGCTTGTGCTGCGGAGGTGCTGGCGCGGTCAACCCGGCGGGCACTCAGTCCGGTTGATCCGGAAGTGGCGGCCAGGGTGGCGGAGCAGGTCCAGAACGAACGACTGCAGTCAGAGCTCTTCTTTGCCGCGCTCCGGCGCTCGCTGCCCGAGACAAGATGATGGAAACCACCGGGGATTTCGTAGCTCGGGGTGGCTCGCCACAGCGCTGCGCTATTGAACCGATCAGAAAGCCGATCCGCAGGTGTTGCCAACGCTAGCCGCGATTTCGCGTGCGGCCTTGGCGGATGCCACCTGCAGGAGGTCGGGCAGCGAAACGTGATTCTTCGCGGCGATGACCTCTGCAAGGATCGAGATCGCAATTTCCGGCGGCGTACGGCTTCCGATATAGATGCCGGCCGGGCCGCGCAGTCGCGCCAACTGTTGATCGTTCAGGTCGAACTCCTTGAGTCGGTCACGGCGCATCTGATTATTCCGGCGCGAGCCCAGTGCGCCAACATAGAAGGCACGCGTGCGCAGCGCTTCCATCAGCGCCAGGTCGTCGAGCTTGGGGTCGTGCGTGACAGCAATCACTGCAGTGCGTTCGTCCGGCTGCATGTCCGTCACGGTGTCGTCCGGCATGGTGCGAAGCATTGTGATTCCGGGTATGTCCCAGGTCTCGGTGTACTCCTCCCTCGGGTCGCAGACGACGACCTGGAAACCAAGTCCGACGGCAACCTGGCATAGATATTTCGACAACTGCCCGGCGCCGATTACCAGCATGCGGTAGCGTGGCCCATGGATAGTGACAAGGGTGCTGCCGTTGAAGATCAGGCCGCTCGTTGCCTCTGCCGGCCCGAGCGTGACGCGACCGGTGGTCATATCGAGTGTGCGGGCCACGAGCATGCCGTTTTCGACTGCCGCCAGCAGTTCGTCGATGCGGCTGGCGGGACCAACGGGTTCGGTCACCAGTTCGATCGTGCCGCCACAGGGCAGGCCAAAACGATTGGCTTCCTGGGCACTGATTCCGTACTTGATGGCTTCCGGGTGCGCGCTCACAACGCCTTCGCGGCGTACCCTGTCGATAAGGTCGTCCTCGATGCAGCCACCCGACACCGAACCCACCACCAGGCCATCGTCGCGTACGGCCAGCATCGCGCCTTCGGGTCGGGGCGAGGAACCCCAGGTTCTGACGACCGTCACCAATAGCACCCGGCGGCCTTCGGCCAGCCATTTCACACTGCTTCTCAGGACTTCGAGATCCACGCTGTCCATGCTCGTTTCCACACAGGAATTGATTGACGCTGCCCCGGCGGTTCCGTCGTCCCCATGCCGTGAGATGCCGGAACCGGGATCGGTTGATCCCGGCCGGTGCCGCGGCGAAAGGACCCCCGCCGTCGATGGGGGCAACGGTCGGTCAGTGCGCCTTCCAGCGCAGTGTCTCGCTGCTGCGCAGCGGCACCAGCGTGGTGTCGCCGAAGGGCAGTTCTGCCGGCACCTGCCAGTCTTCGCGCTTCAGCGTCAGTGTGCTGGTGTTGCGTGGCAGGCCGTAGAAGGCCGGGCCGTTGAAGCTGGCGAAGGCCTCCAGCCTGGCAAGCGCGCCGGCAGCCTCGAAGGCCTCGGCATACAGCGCCATCGAATGCAGCGCGGTGTAGCAGCCGGCGCAGCCGCAGGCATGTTCCTTCAGGCCGCGCGCGTGGGGTGAGCTGTCACTGCCCAGAAAAAAGCGTGGGCTCCCCGAAGTGGCGGCCGCGACCAGTGCCTCGCGGTGGGTTTCGCGCTTCAGCACCGGCAGGCAGTAGTAGTGCGGGCGGATGCCGCCGGCGAAGATGGCGTTGCGGTTGTACAGCAGGTGGTGCGCCGTGATGGTCGCGCCCACCGGCCCGCTGGCTTCCAGCACGTATTGCGCGGCGTCCCTGGTGGTGATGTGCTCGAACACCACCTTCAGCTCCGGGAAGTCGCGACGCAATGGCGTCATCACCCGTTCGATGAACACGGCCTCGCGGTCGAAGACGTCGATGGCGGGGTCGGTCACCTCGCCATGCACCAGCAGCGGCAGGCCCTCGCGCTGCATCGCTTCGAACGCCGGGTAGCAGCGGCGGATATCGGTCACGCCCGCATCGCTGTTGGTGGTGGCGCCCGCCGGGTACAGCTTGACGCCGTGTACGAAGCCGCTGGCCCTCGCCGCGACAATCTCCTCGGCGCTGGTGTGGTCGGTCAGGTACAGCGTCATCAGCGGCTCGAAGCTCATGCCGGCTGGCAGTGCCGCCAGGATGCGGGCGCGGTAGGCCTGCGCCTGCTCCACCGCGGTCACGGGCGGCTTCAGGTTCGGCATGATGATGGCGCGGCCGAACTGGCGCGCCGTGTCCGGCAGCACGGCTGCCAGGGCCGCGCCGTCGCGCAGGTGCAGGTGCCAGTCGTCCGGGCGGGTAATGGTGAGCGTTTGGGTCATGGCTCGTGATTTCGGTCGGTGGAAATTCCTTATTAGTGTATTATCCTAAAGATAGTAAGACAAGATCATGAGGGAGTCAGCGACTGTCAAAAGCTGACAAGGCCTTGCATGCGCGAGCCCGACCGATGGGGTTGTCAGATCTGCGTATTCAAGTGGCCGGGGCGGCGGCATCAGTCCGGATATGGAGGGGGGCGATGAGCAATCACGGGAACGGAGGGGAAACCCTCTCTTGCACCGATACCGATAGCGCTGAATCCTATTGCCCGAACGACAGGGTCCCGGATATGGCGAAAGGTCGAGTGACGGATCGGCGCGGCAAGATCCCGGCTTACATCCAGGTGGCGTCCGCGTTGCGCCGGCGTATCGAGTCGGGCGACTGGCAGCCCCGGCAGCAGATCGCGACGTTGGAAGAACTGGAACAGGAGTTTCACGTCGCGCGTGTGACTGTGCGCCAGGCGATCGATCTGCTGGAGAACGAGGGCCTGGTCACACGCCATCAGGGCCGCGGTACATTCGTCAGCGCGCATGTGAACAACAAGCGCTGGCTTCAGCTTGCTACCACCTGGGATAACCTGCTTGCGTCGATCCGTGACAACGTGCCGGAATATATCCGGGTGCCGGATCCTCCGGCATTTCCGCGTCTGGCGGAAGGCGAGGGGATTCCCGCGCCGAGCTATACGCTCCTGCGTAGCGTTCAGAGCAAGGACGGCGTGCCATATGCTGTCGTCAACCTGCATCTTGCGCGGGACGTATTCGCAAAGGAGCGTGAACGGTTCATGAAGCATACCGTGTTGCCGGTCCTGGATATGGTGGAAGGCCTGGAGATCAGGAAAGCACATCAGACCATGGTGATCGGCACCGCGGACCGCGAGACCGCTGACCTGCTGCAGTTGTCATTGAGCGCACCGACCGCCGAGTGTCGATGTGTGGTCATCGATCAGAACGGCGTCGCTGTGTATGTGGCCGACATTACCTACCGAAGCGACTGCATCAGGCTTTCCATCGACATGCTCGAAGGCGTCACGGGTCAGGCAGAAGAGCGTGCCAGGCGCGGGGTGCGCTCGCCCGACTCCCTTATTTGATCGCCCGGGCGGAAATGCGGCTATCATTCTATAAATAGTATGTTAGACTGACTTCAAGACGATTCAAGCTCACGAGACAGGCGCCGCGACGGTGGTCCTCCACTTGGCCCACGCTGCTGGCGCGGCAATGACCCGATGCAGGCGGCTGGGTTGCCAGACCCGCCAACGACAGGGTGACAGATGAGGAGGAGACGGTTGATGGCGGAACAGGGAGTCGGTGCGCGCGTGCTGCGCAAGGAAGACGACCGCCTTATGCGCGGTCGTGGGCAGTTTGTCGCGGATGTGCGTTTGCCGGGCATGCAGGACGTTGCCTTCGTGCGCAGTCCCCTGGCGCATGCGCGCCTGCTGGGCATGGAAATACCGGAGGCCTGCCGGGCCTCGGTGTTCAGCGCGGCGGATCTCGCGGGGGTCAAGCCGATCCGCGCGGTGTCCGGGCTGCCCGGCTTCAAGGTGTCGGATCAGCCTGTGCTGGCACAGGACAAGGTGCGCCAGGTGGGCGAGCTCGTGGCCATGTGTGTGGCTGGAACCCGTGCCGAAGCCGAGGATGTCGCCGCCCTGGTGCGGCTGGATCTGGACGAGCTGCCGGCTGTGGCCGACATGCTGGCCGGAAGGCGCCCGGATGCGCCACGTCTGCATGAGGCATGGCCCGACAATGTTTTTCTCGAGACCAATGTCGAGGTCAATATCGACGCGGTGTGCACGGCGCCAATCCGCGTCACGCGTGAGATCCGCACCGCGCGCCAGTCGATGGCGCCAATGGAAGGGCGGGGCGTGGTGGCGTACTGGGACCATCGCCTGGAACAGTTGACGGTCTACACCGCAACCCAGATGCCGCATATCGTGCGCACCGGCCTTTCTGAATGCCTCGGGCTGGACCAGGGCCAGATTCGGGTGATTTCGCCTGACGTAGGCGGAGGCTTCGGCTACAAGGGCATCCTGCTGCCGGAGGAAGTGGCACTGAGCTGGTTGGCCATGCGGCTTGGCACGCCGGTTCGATGGATCGAGGATCGCCGCGAGCACCTGACTGCGGGCGCCAACTGCCGCGAACACTACTATCGCATCACCGGCTATGCGAGCAGCGACGGCCGCCTGCTCGGCATCGACTGCGAGGCGACTGTGGATTCCGGTGCCTATTCGGCCTATCCGTTCTCGGCCTGCCTGGAGGCGGCACAGGTCGCCAGCATCCTGCCGGGTCCTTACGATTTTCCGTCCTATCGCTGCCAGACTTTTTCCGTCGCGACCAACAAGAGCCCGATCCTTCCCTATCGCGGCGTAGCGCGAACCGGCGTTTGCTTTGCGCTTGAGTTGGTGCTCGATGCGATCGCGCGCGAAGCCGGCGTCGAACCCTATGAGGTCAGGCTGAAGAGCCTCGTACGGCCCGAGCAGATGCCGTTCGACAACATCACCAAGAAGCATTTCGACAGCGGTGATTATCCGCAAGCGCTGCGTCTGGCGATCGAAGCCATCGACATCCCGGCCATACGCGAACGCCAGCGCCGGCACGAACCGGATGGCCGGTTGATCGGTGTGGGGGTGTCGATCTATTGCGAGCAGGCCGCGCACGGTACCTCGGTCTATGCGGGCTGGGGCATTCCGATGGTCCCGGGCTACGAGCAAGCCACCGCCAGGCTGACACCCGACGGTGCGCTGGAACTGCGCATCGGTGCGCATTCGCATGGCCAGAGCCTGGAAACCACGCTGGCGCAAGTCGCCAACGAAGTGCTTGGCATCGATATCGCCCGTGTGAAGGTCGTGCATGGTGATACCGCGTTCACGCCGTATTCGACGGGGACCTGGGGTTCGCGTTGCATGGTGATGTCGGGCGGTGCCGTCAAGCGCGCCTGCGAGACATTGGCGAGCCGGCTGGTACAGATCGGAGCATGGATGCTCAAGGTGGACCCGGCCACGCTCAAGGTTGAAGATGGCCGACTGGTAGCGCCTTCGGGCAGCCTCACGCTGGCCGATGTCGCCAGGACATGGTACCTGCGTCCGCAGGATCTGCCGGCGACGGTCAATCCCGGCGGATTGGAAGTGACTGAGGGCTACAAGCCGCTGCGAGATTCCGGCACCTTCGGCTATGGCGCCCATGCGGTGACGGTGGCTGTGGACCCCGAAACCGGCGACGTCGAGATCCTCGACTATGTGATAGTCGAGGACGGCGGCAAGCTCGTCAATCCGATGGTGGTCGACGGTCAGATCTATGGCGGAACGGCCCAGGGCATCGGCACCGCGCTGTATGAGGAGATGGCCTTCGACGGCTCGGGCCAGCCTCTGGCCTCAACGTTTGCCGACTACTTGCTACCCGGTCCGACCGAAGTGCCGGAGCCGCGCATCATCCATATGGAAACGGTGTCGCCCTATACCGAGTTTGGCGTCAAGGGCGTTGGCGAGAGCGGGGCAATTCCGCCGCCGGCGGCCATTTGCAACGCGGTGAACGATGCGCTGCACTCGCTCGGCGCCGAATTGCTGGTGTCGCCGATCACGCCGCGCCGCGTGCTGGAAGCCATCGTCGCCGGTGCGGCAAGCAGGCAGGAATCCGGATCGACGGCGCAACTGGCAGCGGGGGAACTGGTATGAAGCCGGCAAAATTTGATTACGAGCGCCCGGCCGACATGGCTGGCGCGATCAAGCTGGTGCAGCGCGACGACGTTGTCGTCAAGGTGCTGGCTGGCGGGCAGTCGCTCGGGCCAATGCTGAACTTGCGGCTGGTGCAGCCCGACCTGCTGGTGGACATCACGGGCATCCCCGAGTTGAAACGCGTGGAGGAGAGTGACGATGCCATCGTGGTCGGGGCCTGTGTGACCCATGCCGACTTCGAAGACGGCCGCGTGCCGCAGTTGACGGGCGGGGCGCTGTCGCGCGTGGCGCGCGCGATCGCATACCGGGCGGTGCGAAACCGCGGCACCATCGGCGGCAGTCTGGTGCATGCCGATCCTTCTGCCGACTGGGTGTCGAGCCTGTCCGCGATCGGCGCCCAAGTCATCCTGCGTGGGCCGTCGGGGCAGCGACGCGTCCCGGTCGACGCGTTCATGACCGGCGTGTTCGAGACCGCGCTGGAGCCAGGCGAACTATTGGAGGCGGTCTGGATTCCAAAGCTGTCGCGCCAGGCGCATTGGGGCTACTACAAGCTCTGTCGTAAAACAGGCGAGTTCGCGCATGCGATTGGCGCCGTGCTCCATGACCCTGAGCGATCCGTGTGCCGGGCCGTGATCGGCGCGACCGAAGCGAAGCCCATCGTACTGCCGGATGCGAGCCAGCTGTTCCGGGGCGATCCGCGCGCGGGCCTGTCGAGCCAGTTCGACCCCTCCGTGGCGAAGAGCATTCTCCTTGATGCTGGTATGGACGACCCGCTGGAAATCCAGCTCCACGTGACCGCCCTCAAGCGTGCCGTTGCCTGCGCCGAACACCCATGAAAACGATCAATCTCACTGTAAATGGCCGCGAGATTTCCGGCGCGCCTGTCGAACCACGCACGCAACTTGCCGACTTCCTGCGCGACTCGCTCGATCTGACTGGTACCCATCTCGGCTGCGAGCATGGCGTCTGCGGTGCCTGTACTTTGCTGGTCGACGGCATGCCTGCGCGTTCCTGCATCACGCTTGCGGTGGCCTGTGACGGAGCCAACGTCACAACCATCGAAGGGATGGACAACGATGACTGCATGCGCGCATTGCGTGCGGCCTTCTCGCGAGAGCATGCACTGCAATGCGGCTATTGCACGCCGGGCATGCTGGCATCGGCCCGCGACGTGGTGCTGCGCATGCCCGATGCCAGCGAGCAGGACATTCGCTACGCGATGAGTGGGAACCTGTGTCGCTGCACGGGCTATGTGGGTATCGTCAAGGCGATTCAGAGCGTGATTGCCGAGCGAAAGGCTGCAGGGCTGGGTGGGGACCTGAATCCACGCATCGAACTGGGGCCGGTCGGATCGGGGCATGCGCAATGCAGTGCCGCATGCAATGGCATGTCGCGAGCCGCAACGAGAACGCCGGCTGTGAGCACGGTGAAGGCCGACAGTGTTGCAAGCTCCGCCCAGCCGAGGCCTGCGCCGCAGGCGGCACGGCCGGCGTCCGTGGATGCGGGCAAGCCGATGACCACGCTGAACCAGACATTCACCGTGGACTTCCCGCGTGACGAGGTGTGGAAGTTCTTCGGGCAACTCGGTGAAGTCACCACCTGTCTGCCGGGGGCGTCGCTGCTGGCGCCAGCCACCGAGACCCACGTCGAGCCGAAACTGCGCATCAAGGTAGGGCCGATCGTCGCGGAATTCGAGGGTGCGGCAGATGTGGAGCGTGATCCCGCCAACTATACCGGCACGATCTTCGGCAGCGCACGCGATACGCGCTCGAGTTCGGCTACGCGAGGAGAGATTCGCTACGACCTGAGCGAGGAGAAGGGCGGAAGCGCGACCCGTGTGGATGTGCAAGTCGGATTTGCACTGACCGGTACGCTGGCCCAGTTCAGTCGCTCGAGCATTGTCAAGGACATCGCCAAGCGCATGACGGATGCGTTCGCGGAGAACCTGCGCGCACGCCTGAGCCAGGCGCGCACCGGCACGCCTGCCGACGGCACGCCAGCGCCGGCGGCAGCGGTGTCGGAGCTGAATGCCGGGGCACTGGTGTTTTCGGTACTGCGTGACCGGATTGCAGCGGTGTTCCGGGCATTGTTTGGCAGGCGGTGAGAGCAGGGCAGATCTTTATCCGGCGCGGCGCATGCGAGTGGCTTGTTCACATCCATCGCCGGTCGGAGGGGGGCAAGCCGCAGCGTGTGAGAGCCGCTATTTGCGATTGGCATCTGTGCCGCAATCTCGGGTAGATTCCTACCTGTAGTGTGCCAGCCAGCACGCTGTGAATCGGTTTACCCCCCATCGCCGCGCCCGAATCTCAAGATCACCAGCCATCCCCGGCTGGGTGAAACTTGCGTGCAACGCGAACTATAAAAGCCTGTACACAGCGGCCACGTACTGCTGATGACGGGCATCAGGAGACCCACCGATGTCATCTTCCCTTCCACAGCAAGTCGCCCCCGACATTGCTGATCTTGCTTCGCACCCCGATGTATATCGCAAGGTGATGTGGCGAATTGTCCCGCTGTTCTGCTTCTGTTACATCGCGGCCTACCTGGACCGCATCAACGTCGGCCTGGCCAAGCTGCAGATGCTGGATGCGCTGGGTTTCTCCGAGACGGTCTACGGGCTTGGCGCCGGCCTGTTCTTCCTCGGCTATATCCTCCTGGAAGTGCCGAGCAATCTGTTGCTGCAACGCGTCGGCGCGCGGCTCTGGATCGCGCGCATCATGATCACCTGGGGGTTGCTCTCGGCGGCAACGGCTTTCGTCACGACGCCTACGCAGTTTTATGTGCTGCGCTTCCTGCTCGGTGCTGCCGAGGCGGGTTTCGTCCCTGGCGTCCTGCTCTACCTGACCTACTGGTTCCCCACTTACCGGCGCGGCAAGGTGACCGCATTGTTCATGCTCGGGATGCCGCTTGCCAGCATGACCGGCGGGCCGCTGTCCGGCTGGATCATGACGGCATTCGCCGGATGGAAGGGCTGGGATGGCTGGCAATGGATGTTCGCGCTCGAGGCGGTGCCGTCGATCGTGCTCGGTGTCGTCGTGCTGTGCTGCCTGCCGAGCAGCCTTCAGAAGGCCTCCTGGCTGACGTCCGGGGAAAAACAGCAATTGATCCGCAACCTCCAGGCCGACACGCTCGCCGAAAGCCAGCATTCGCTGCGCGCGGTGTTCGCGGACCACCGCGTCTGGATGCTTGGACTAATCGACATGTGCCTGCTGATGGGAACCTACTCCATCAGCTTCTGGCTGCCGACAATCATTCGCGATTCGGGTGTGCAAAGCCCGCTTGACATCGGCTTGCTCATTGCCATCCCGAACGCGGCCGCGGTGGTGGCGATGCTGATCAATGGCGCGCATTCAGATCGGCAGCGCGAGCGTCGCTGGCATATCGTTGTTCCCGTGCTGATTGGCGCTGCGGGTATGGTCGCCAGCACGTGGTTCTCGCACGATACGGTATCGACGGTAGCGCTGATGACAGTCGCCAGCGCGGGCATCTCTGCCGGTTTCCCGGTCTTCTGGTGTCTCCCTGCCACGTTCCTCCAGGGCCGGGCCGCCGCCGCCGGCATTGCGCTGGCCTGCTCCGTGGCCAACCTTGGCGGATTCGCGGCTACGTTCTTGCTTGGCTGGCTCAAGGATCTGACGCATAGTCCGAACGCCGGGCTGGTATTGTTCGGCGCCTTCCAGCTGGTCGCTTGTGCGATTGCGCTGTCAATGCCGGCGCGGGTGGTTAATCGCTGACCGCTGCCAACGGGACTCGCGGGTGAAGCATCACCGGCAAATCCCGGGCTGCACGTCTGGACCGGTGCTACGGTCTCCGTCGCGGAACACGTCGCGGCTGGTCTCGCGCTGGAACAACCGGCCGATGGACCGCGATCAAACCGGAATGCAATACGCCCTGGATCACGCCAGTCCCCTGGCGCTCGATCCGAATGCGCTCTCCCATGCCGGTGGTGGCAGGCGGCTTCCATGCGCCTGTAGCAGTGCGCAGCTTTTTTCGGGTGAAGGCGAAAAAAAATGAATGCGGCTTCGCCAGCGGGCGCTTGAACTAAAAGTTATATCATTCTATAAATAGAATGACGGGATGAGTGGGCGGGCGCTGGAAGAAGGCAGAACACCGAGAGCGGCCTCCGAATCCATTCACCTATCTTGACATGGAGACGATCATGCGCGTGTGCGACATTCTGCAAATCAAGGCTGGCCCCATCTTTTCCGTATCGCCAGACGCAGTCCTTTCAGACTGTCTGCTCATGATGGCAGACAGCGATCTCGGATCATTGGTTGTCATCGAGAGGGGGACGCTGGTCGGACTACTGACCTTCCGCGAGATCTTCCTGGCGATGGCGCAACACCAGCGGGCACGCAGCACGGTGTATGAGCCCCAGGTGCTGGATATCCGTGCGCGCCGGGTGATGAACGCCGCGCCCATTGTCGTCGACCCGGAAATGGGCATCGCGGAGCTGCGCGCACTGATGGTCCAGCACTATCTGCGTTACGTCCCGGTGGTCAGTAGTGGCACCTTTCTCGGGATCATTTCCTTCCATGATGTCGCTAAAGCCGTGCATGAGGAACAGGCATTCGAAAACCGCATGCTGAAGTCCTATATCGGAAGCTGGCCCGATGAGGCAGTCGCTGTCCAAGCGGGGCTTTCCTGACTTGTAACCTCTGCTTCGAAATGATCGAAATGACACCCTCAAATGTGAAAGCCAGGCTATGGTTCTTCGATGGTTCCGCCAGCGTTGAGCTGCCGATCTACACGGGCACCGTGGGCCCGGACGTGATCGACATTCGCAAGCTGTACGGCCAGACCGGCAAGTTCACCTACGACCCGGTTTCATGTCGGCGGCTTCGTGCAATTCGAAGATCACCCGACCTGTCCTACTCGGGCAACTTCCTGCGCATGCTGTTCGCGACTCCGTGCGCCCCGTACACCGTGAACCCGATGCTCGAGCGCGCGCTGGACCGATGATCTTCAAACCACCGCCGACGCCCGCTCCAACGGCTTGCGTGCCAGCAGGTCCGCAAGCCGCTTCAGTGCCATCGACAACTGCGTGCGCTGCGCCGCGCCGCCGAGCGAGATGCGGATCATGTTGGGCGGCGTTGGCCCTTCATGGAAGGCGTCGGACGGTGTGACGCGCAGGTGTTCATCCAGCGCGGCGCGGCTGAACCGTGCGGCGCTCCAGTAGCTCGGCAGCGCGTGCCACAGGTGGATGCCAGCCGGTGACAGCACCCCGGAGCCAGGCAGCCACTGGCGGGCGATCGCCTGCCGCGCGGCCGCTTCGGTGCGGATGCCTGCCAGCAGTTCGGAGGCCGATCCGTCCTGTATCCACTGCATGGCGAGCGCCATCGACAGCGGCGCGGCCATCAGGCTGAAGGCGCGCAGCGCGGACAGCATGGCTTCCTGCGCCTCCTGTCCACCGGGCATCACGACGTAGGCGGTGCGCAGGCCCGGGCTCAGGCACTTCGACAATGTCGAAACGTACGCGACGCACTCTGGTGCCAGCGCCGCGATGGGCGGGGGCGCATCGGGCGTCAGCAGCCAGTAGGGGTCGTCTTCGATGATCAGCGCATCGCACGCATCGGCGACGCATGCCAGTTCCCGTCGGCGCGCGGCGGGCATGGTGTGCGTGGTGGGGTTCTGCGAGGTCGGATTCAGGTAGACCAGGCGCACGCCATCACTGCGGCACGCCGCCTCGAGCAGGTCAGGGCGCATGCCATCGATATCAACGCCGATAGTCACGATGCGGCGCCCCAGCGTCGCGGCCGCGAGGCGTATGCCAGGGTAGACCAGGGGCTCCGCGGCAACGGCTCCGCCCGGCGCGCTGCGCGTGAGGACCAGCGCCGCCAGGGCGCTCTGGGCGCCCGGAAACGCAAGGACGCGCGACGGCTCGACGCGGCCCAGCATCGGCGCCAGCCATTGCGCACCGGCGGCGCGGTCGGACGCGCTGCCGCCGCCAAGCTGGTACGTCATCAGCAGGCTGGCATCGGTGCGCAGCGTGACCTGCGTCAGCCCACGGCGCATCACGTCGTCGAAATCGACGCCCTCCGGCGGAGGTGGCACGTTCATGCTGAGGTCGACGACCTGGGCCAGTTCGGCAGTCTGCGCCGCGACGAAGGTGCCGAGCGTGCCGCGCGATTCCACCAGCCGGCGCCGCCGGGCTTCGTTCAGCGCACGCGTGACGGTGGTCAGGTCCACGCCGAGGCGGGCCGCCAGTTCGCGCTGCGGCGGCAGCCGGTCGCCAGGCAACAGCAAGCCTTCGGCCAGGGCCTGCTCCACGAAGCCGACGATCTGCAGGTAGCGCGGCCCCGCGCCGGCGGAAAACTGGCGCATCCAGGCCGCTGCATCAGGGTTTCCTTGTATGGGGTTAGGCACCGAATAATTCCACCTTGTATGGATGTTGTCTTACCTTACCATCGCGACCGCCCCAGGTAAATCCATACAAAGGTTTCTCAAAGATGCGCAAATCCATCGCCGCCCTCGCGCTTTTGCTGGGCGGCTGTTCATTTGAACTGCTGTCCCCGAAAGGGCCGGTCGGCGCGCAGGAGCGCGACCTGATCCTGCTGGCGACCGGCCTGATGCTGACGGTCGTGATCCCCGTGATCGCGCTCACGCTGTACTTCGCCTGGCGTTACCGGGAGACCAATACCGAGGCGACCTATGCGCCGCGCTGGTCCCATTCGACGGCGATCGAGGTGGTGGTGTGGGGCATACCGTGCGTGATCGTAGCGGCGCTCGGCATCATCATCTGGGAGACGACGCACAGGCTCGATCCGTACCGTCCTCTGGAGGCGAAAGTGACGCCGGTCGAAGTCGACGTGGTGGCGATGGACTGGAAGTGGCTGTTCATCTATCCGCAATATGGTGTCGCGTCGCTGAACGAACTTGCCGTGCCGGTCGGCACGCCGGTCAACTTCCGCATCACCGCGGAATCGACCATGAACGCGCTGTTCATCCCGCAACTCGGCAGCATGGTGTACGCGATGAGCGGCATGCAGACGAAGCTGCATCTGCTGGCCGATACGCCGGGCGTCTACGACGGCCGCTCGGCTGCCTACAGCGGCTCTGGCTTCTCGGACATGCACTTCAAGACCTACGCCACGTCGCGCGAGGCGTTTGACGCCTGGGTCGCCCGCGCCCGCGCCTCCGGCCACACGCTCGACGAACGCACCTACCAGGCGCTCAAGCGCCCGAGCAGCAAGGACCCGGCCACGCTGTACGCCAGCGTCTCGCCACGCCTGTTCCAGGCCGTGGTCGACCAGTACATGCCAGGCATGGACGGCGTCTGCCGTTCCGACAGCCCAGCCACGCTGCAGGCGGCGCTGCCTCCCGCTACCTCCGCGACCTACGCAAGCTCCACGATTCCCGCGACCCTCCGCTAAGCCATGTTTGGAAAACTCACTCTCGCGGCGATCCCCACCCACGAGCCCATCATCATGGGCACGCTGGTGGCGGTGCTGCTGCTCGGCGCCGCCCTGGTCGGCGCCATTACCTATTACCGCAAATGGTCCTACCTGTGGACCGAATGGATCTGCTCGGTCGACCATAAGCGCGTCGGCGTGATGTACATCATCATGGCGCTCGTCATGCTGCTGCGCGGCTTTGCCGACGCCATCATGATGCGCACGCAGCAGGCCATTGCCGTGGGCGAATCGGCCGGCTACCTGCCGCCGCACCACTACGACCAGATCTTCACGGCGCACGGCGTGATCATGATCTTCTTCGTGGCCACGCCTTTCATCCTCGGGCTGATGAACGTCATCGTCCCGCTGCAGATCGGCGCCCGCGACGTCGCGTTCCCGTTCGTCAACTCGCTGAGCTTCTGGATGTCGGCGGTCGGCGCGGTGCTGGTGATGATGTCGATGTTCGTCGGCGACTTCGCGGCCACGGGCTGGGTCGCCTACCCGCCGCTGTCGGGGCTCGGCTACAGTCCGACGGTGGGGGTCGATTACTACATCTGGTCCTTGCAGATATCGGGGCTCGGGACGACGCTTACCGGCATCAACTTCATCGTGACGATCCTGCGCATGCGCGCGCCGGGCATGGGCCTGATGAAGATGCCGGTGTTCACCTGGACGGCGCTGATCACCAATATCCTGATCGTCGCCATCTTCCCGGTGCTGACCGCCACGCTCGCGCTGCTGACTGCAGACCGCTACCTCGACATGCACTTCTTCACGAACGAGCTTGGCGGCAACGCCATGATGTACGTGAACCTGATCTGGATCTGGGGCCACCCCGAGGTCTACGTGCTGATCCTGCCGTGCTTCGGCGCGTTCTCGGAGATCATCGCCACGTTCTCGCGCAAGCCGCTGTTCGGCTACAAGTCGATGGTGTATGCGACCTCGTCGATCGGCGTGCTGTCGTTCTTCGTCTGGCTGCATCACTTCTTCACGATGGGCTCGGGCGCCAACGTCAACGCCTTCTTCGGCATCATGACGTCGATCATCTCGATCCCGACCGGCGTGAAGCTGTTCAACTGGCTGTTCACGATGTACCGCGGGCGTATCCGCTTCCATTCGTCGACGCTGTGGACCATCGGCTTCATGGTGACCTTCGCCATCGGCGGCATGACCGGCGTGCTGCTGGCGGTGCCCGGTGCGGACTTCGTGCTGCACAACAGCCTGTTCCTGGTCGCCCACTTCCACAACGTGATCATCGGCGGCGTGGTGTTCGGCTGCCTGGCGGCGATGTCGTTCTGGTTCCCGAAGGTGTTCGGCTTCCGGCTCAACGAGTTCTGGGGGAAGGTGTCGTTCTGGTGCTGGCTGGTGGGCTTCTGCCTCGCCTTCCTGCCGCTGTACGGCCTCGGCATGAAGGGCATGACGCGGCGGATGAACCACTACGTCAACCCCGAATGGCAGCCGTGGCTGATCGTGGCGATGATCGGCGCCCTTGTCATCGGCGCCGGCATCCTCGCGCTGCTGTGGCAGCTCTACGTCAGCGTGCGCGACCGCGAACAGAACCGTGACCTGACCGGCGATCCCTGGAATGCACGCAGCCTCGAATGGTCGACGCCTTCGCCCGCGCCGCACTACAACTTCGCGATCGTGCCGACCATCACGTCGCTGGAGCAGCACTGGGATGACAAGGAAGCCGGCCGTGCATGGCAACCGCCGGCGCGCTACGAGGACATCCACATGCCGCGCCCGACGGCGGCCGGCTTCATCGTGGCAATGTTCGGCCTGGTGTTCTGCTTCGCCTTTGTCTGGCACATCTGGTGGCTGGCGGCCGGCGGACTGGCCGGGATGATCGCCACCTTCATCGCGCGCTCGTATGACCGTGACGTCGACTACTACGTACCGGCGGAGGAAGTCGAGCGCACCGAACGCGCGCGGCTCGAGCAGATGCGGCAAGCCACTCTCTGACAGACATGGAAACCACCTACAAGATCGGGACGGACGCGATTGCCGTCCCCCACGGCGCCAGCGTCCACCACGCGGCGCACGATGCCCACTCTGCCCACGCGGGCGAAGGCCACACCACGCTCGGCTTCTGGCTCTACCTGATGAGCGACTGCCTCATCTTCGCGGTGCTGTTCGCCACCTATGGGGTGCTGGGCAATCACACGGCCGGCGGACCGGGCGGGCGAGAGCTGTTCGACCTGCGTTTCGTGCTGGCCGAGACCATGCTGCTCCTGTGCAGCAGCTACACGTTTGGCATGGCAATGCTGAACGTCAAAGGCGGCCGCGGCGCCGTGAACGACGTGATCCGCTGGCTGGCGATCACCTTCCTGCTCGGCGCCTGCTTCATCGGCATGGAGATCTACGAGTTCCGCGAGTTGCTGCACGAGGGCGCCGGCCCGCAGCGCAGCGCGGCGCTGTCGGCATTCTTCATGCTGGTCGGCACGCATGGCCTGCACGTGGCGTCGGGGCTGCTGTGGATCGTCGCGCTGGCGCACCAGATGCAGGCCTTCGGCCTGGACGCCGTCGTGCGCCGCCGGCTTGCCTGCCTCAGCCTGTTCTGGCACTTCCTGGACCTGGTCTGGATCTGCGTCTTCACCTTCGTCTACTTGAGGGCCTTTGCATGACGACTCCCTACGCTTCTCATGCCACTCATGACGCAACCGCGCACGGATCGCAGCGCAGCTATGCGATCGGCTTCGCGCTGTCCCTCGTCCTGACCTTCGCCTCGTTCGGTGCCGTGATGAGCGGCGCGCTGCCGCCTGGCATGGGCATGCCGGTCATTGTCGGGCTGTGCGTCGCCCAATTGCTCGTACAACTGAGCTTCTTCCTGCATCTCGGCATTGGCAAGGGACAGCGCGGCAACAGTGGAATCTTCGCGTGTACGTTCGCGCTTATCGTGATTGTTGTGGCCGGCTCGCTGTGGGTCATGCACAACGCCGATACCAACATGATGCCGACTCAGATGACAGTGGAGCGGGCACGGGCGAAGGACTGAGGATCGGAGTTCCGGAGCGCATCTCACCAGCCATGGAAACGCTCCCAGGCCGCCAGCCGGCCGTCCTCGGAGAGCGCACGGTATTCCGGGAACTGCGCGCCGGTGGCACAGGCATGGTTGGGCAGGATACGCAGCCGCGTGCCAAGCGGGAAGCGCCCGACAATGTCCGGATCCGGCTCGCCCTCGCGCGACACGATCCCGTGCTCCTGGTTGGCCTGGCTCAGCACGTAGCCGGGCAGCACCGTGCCGTCCAGGGTGCAGACCTGCCCGTAGCCATAGTCCCGTTTTTGCTTCTGCGTGCCGCGATCGCGGCTCATCGCCATCCAGCCTGCGTCCACGATGGCCCAGCCTTTTTCGCTCTGATGGCCGATCACCGTGGTCAGCACGCTGAGCGCGATGTCGTCAGTCGTGCAGACGCCCACGTTATGCATGACCAGGTCGAATAGCACGTAGACGCCGGCGCGCACCTCGGTGACGCCATCGAGATTCTCGGCGGCAAGCGCGGTGGGGGTGGAGCCGACGCTGACCACGGGGCAGGGCAGGCCGGCCGCGCGCAGGCGCTCGGCCGCGCCGACGCATCCGGCGCGTTCCTGCTCGGCCAGTGCGGCCAGTGCCTCGGGCGTGTCCAGCTCATAGCTCGAGCCTGCGTGGGTCAGCACGCCGGCGATGCGCATGCCGCCCTCGTGCAGCGCACGACCCACGTTGAGCAGCGCGGCATCGCCAGGCCGGATCCCCGAGCGGTGCCCGTCCGTGTCGACCTCGATCAGCACGTCGAACGCCTCGCCGTTGGCGTGGCCGAATGCCGCGATCGCCTGTGCCGAAGCGACGCTGTCGGTCAGGATCTTCAGGTCGCACCCGCGCCGCCGCAGTGCCAGCGCCTGCGGCAGCCGGTGGGCCGCCATGCCGACGGCATAGACGATGTCGGTCATGCCTTCGGCAAAGAAGTACTCGGCTTCCTTCAGCGTGGACACCGTGATGCCCTGTGCGCCGGCCGCAAGCTGTGCGCGCACGATCGGTGTGCATTTGGAGGTCTTGACGTGCGGGCGGAAGCGCACGCCCAGCGCGGTCAGGTGCTGCTGCATCCGGTCGATGTTGCGTTGCATGCGTGCCAGGTCGATGACGGCCGCGGGCGTATCCAGGGAATAGAGCGAGTGGACGGAGTCGGGCGAGATGGACATGTCGGGCCAGATAGAGGGTTATGCGGGCGCGCCGTGCTTGCGCAGCAGCCGGATATGCGGCGTCCACGTGGTCATGGCATCGAGCGGGACCACCGGACGGGGCAGGCGCCGGAAGTCGAAGCGGGACAGCACCGGCGAGGTCAGACCCGGGGCGTCGACGCTGAAAATTTGTTCGGGACCAAAGAACTCGTCGAACGCCGCGCGGAAATGGCCACGCGATTTCACCACCACCGTGCGCGCGGCGGCGATATCGATGCCGAACATCTCCAGCAAAACGGGCTCGTGGCATTGATGGCGGTTGGTAATCACCACCACCTGCACGCCGCCGACTTGCAGCAGCGCCGATGGGCCCAGGTTGAAACTGCACCCGGCCAGCTGCCCCCTGCGCCCTACGCCTTTGCCCGAATGCAGCCGCAGTACCGTGGCGGGCGCGCTGAACGCATTGGAGTACATGGTGCTTTCGTCGCGATTGAAGTGGGCGGTGAAAGCTGCGCCCTCGCCAAAGGCATGGGCGTCGGCGCTGAGTTCGGCGTCCGTGACCACGCCGAGCACGGTTTCGCGCACGTCCGCGTGCAATAGCGCCGCCAGTAGGAAGGGGGTATTGCCACGCCCGCCGCCGCCGGGGTTGTCGGCCACATCGGCCAGCAACACAGGCGGGAGCGTGCGATCCTCGCCGGCGGCCCTGGCCAGTACTACCGCCTCTTCAAGGGACGTCAACTCGGGCGTGAAGGCGGCGCGGCCATCCCACGCAGGCATCACCAGATCCCGGGCGATCTGCCGCGCAAGCTCGGCATCGTCGCGGGTCGTGACGATCACCGTCAGGCCGTTCTTCGGGGTGTCGCCGAAGGCAAAGCCGCCCACCACCGAGATATTGACGATGCGCGGATCGTCCAGCGCTTCCGCTGCCTCGATCATGTCGGCGTAAGGACCGGTCCCGGGCGCGGTCAACAGCTGGGTCGGCGGTGCACAGACCGGCATGCGCACATGCGCGACGCAGAAGCGCGCGCCTTGCATCAGCTCGACGAGGATGTCTGCCGCCTCCGTGCCGCGCTCGGCCATGTCGGTATGCGGATTGCGGCGATAGGAAATCAGGGTGTCCACCGCATCCACCATGCGATCGGACACGTTCGCGTGCAGGTCGATGGTGGCGATGATCGGCACCGACGGTCCGACAATGGACCTCACCAGCTCGAAGACCAGGCCGTCGGGGTCATCCTCCTCGGTGGTGATGGCAGCACCGTGCTCGCAGAGGTAGACCGCATCCAACGGCAAGGCGGCGCGCAGCTCCCGTTCAAAGGTGGCGAGCGTCTCCATAAAGAAGCCGTGCTCGACCGGGCCGCCCGACTCCGCATTGGCGAACAGGATCGGGACTGGCGTCCACAGCCCCTTGCTATCCATGCGGCGCACAAAGGCCGGGATCTCGGGCGTCATGGCGGGCGCCGCGGCGCGCGCATCCTCCAGCAGCGCACTGCCGGCGAGGTAGGCCCGGTCCACGAAGTCGGTACGCGTGGACACTGGCGCAAAGCGGTTCGATTCGATGGCAAAGCCGAGAATTGCAACGCGGGGATTGGACATGGTCGGCGGGTTGGCTCAGTTCTGCTTGGGGATCTTCGCGCTCTCGACCAGGTCGGCCCATTTCTTCTGCTCGCTGGCGATGAAACGGACGAACTCTTCGCGGGTGCCGGTGGCGGCGACGGCGTTGGCATTGGACAGGTCCTGACGCAACTGGTCGGACTTCAGCACCTTGTCCAGCGCTGTGCCAAGTTTGTCGACGATGGGCTGCGGCGTGCCCTTGGGAACGACCAGGCCACCCCACGAGACGTTCTCATACCCCTTCAGGCCCGACTCATTGAGCGTCGGCACATTGGGATACAGCGCAATGCGTTCGCGGCTGGTGATCGCCAGCGCGCGCAACTTGCCGCTCTTGATCAGCGGCCACGCCACCGATGCATTGGTAATGGTGTAGTCGAGCCGGCCGCCGGCAAGGTCGGTCAGGGACGCGGGGTCGCCGTTGTACGGAATGAACAGCACGTCGATGCCGGCCATCTTCTTGAGCAGTTCGCCGCCCATGTGGCCGCTGCTGCCGGTACCCGCGGCGGCGTACGACAGCTTGCCCGGCGATTTCTTCGCCAGGGCCAGCAGCTCGGCCACATTCTTCACCGGGGAGTCTGCACGCACCACCAGCAGGTTGTAGATGGAGAACATCTGGCCCACGGGCACGAAGTCCTGCCGCACATCGTAGGGAAGCCTGGTGAACAGCGCCGGGTTGATGGCGAGGGTGTTGATGTTGCCGTAGCCCAGCGTATACCCGTCCGGCGCGGCACGCTTGACCTGGGCCATGCCGATGTTGCCCGCGGCACCGGGGCGATTGTCGACGACGAAGTTGGCGTGGGTTTCCTTCGCGAGGTGCGTCAGCACGATGCGTGTCAATACGTCGGCCGATCCACCGGCCGCGGAGGCGACGATGACGGTAACCGGCTTGTTCGGCCACGGGTCGGCCGCCTGGGCATAAGCGCTGAAACAACAGGCAGCACTGAGTGCGAGAGCTTTGAAGGCAGTGGTGAAGCGCATGACAACATCTCCGGACGAGGGGAAGCTATGGAGGTCCTTGACCGGTCCGGAAGCGCATTGCTGGCGTGCCGTGGGCAAGGCGCCGTAGCCGCGCGGCGGCTACGGGGAAATCGTCAAAACAAGCGGATCCTGCTTTGCAAGCACTGAAGCTGTTACACCACCTTGCACCTTTACCAGGACCACGCGATGTCGGAACCCACGCGCGCGGCGTGGGCGCGCTGATGGAGCATGCGTGCCACGGTCAGGTCCTGCAGCGCGAGACCGGTCATGTCGAAGACCGTGATGTCGGTCGCTTGCCGGTTCACGCAAGCCTTTCCGGTCAGCAGGTCGCCAAGTTCCGTGCACGGCGTATCGGGGGCCCACTGGGTCTCGCCGATCAGTTGCGCCTGGGCCCGGTCGTCGACAAACAGGCGCGCGCGCTCCAGCAGGCCCGGGGGCAGTTCGCGCTTGCCTTTCGTGTCGGCGCCGACGCAATTCAGGTGCGTACCGGCTTGCACCGATTCCTGTTCGAACAATGCGCCGCCGCCCGGGGTGGCGGTGATCACTACGTCGCTCTGCGCCACGGCGGCATTGGCGTCGCCTGCCGGCGCGATGTCGCAACGTTGGGCGAAGACCGCTTCAAATGCCGCATCGCGCTTGCCGTCGACCGTGGCATAGCGGATCTCGCACAGCGCCGGCAACATCTGCAGCGCAAAACTCACTTGCACGCGAGCCTGTACGCCGGTGCCGAACACGCACAAGCGGGTGCTGTCGGCACGCGCCAACTGGTGCAGCCCCAGGCCGCCGGCGGCGCCCGTGCGCATGGTTGTGACCGCATTGCCGTCGATGATGCAGACGGGCCGTCCGGTAGCCGGATCGATCAGCATGATGGTGGCCTGGTGCGGCTCACCGCCAAGCCGGCGGTTGTCCGGCCAGAAGCCCGCGGCTTTGAAGCCGAGCAGGCCTTGCGCTTGCACATCGCCTGACTTGATGCCGAATACGCCGCCCGTGGCGAGCGGCTCGCGCACGACAGGGAAGACACGACCCTCGCGCTGACTATGCAGGACAAAGGCCTCATTCACGGCCTGCAGCACATCATCGGGAAGCAACAGGGCCTCGACCTCGTTCTTGTCGAGCAGCAGCAGGCGTGCGTCACTTGGCATCGCTGTACACCGTTGCGCGCGATACACCCAGATGCATCGCGACGATTTCCATTGCGCGGCGCACTTCCATGCAGCCCGCGTCCTTGAGTTCGCGTATCAGTGCGCGCCGGTCCGTCGCCTTGAGCGAGCGGGGCGTCGTCGCGAGCCGTGCCGCGAACTGGTCGATGCGATGCCGGATGGCGTCGGCACTGACCGGGTCAAGCGATTCGGTCACGCCGGCGGCCGCGCCGACGCTGCCAAACTGCCCCAGCATGCTCTGCAAGCCGCGAAACAGGGAAAGGTCCACATTCAGACACAGGGCCGCGATGTACTTCCCGGTCGAATCCTTGATGCCGATGGACGTGCTCTTGGCCTGGCGGCCGTCGGCGAACTGGTTCGCATAGTTGGCGATGATCTGCTGGTAGTGCGGATCGGCGATGCGGGCGAGGCCGAGCTCTGTGGCCGGATCGCCCGGCTGGCGGCCCGACAGGTTGTTATGGATCGCCAGGATGGCCTGCTCGGGATGCAGCAGGTCGTGGACCACCACTTCGCAAAACGGCGCCAGGGTCTCGCCGAGGCCCTGCGCCACTTGCTTGAGTTGCTCGAGCAGCGCTTGCTGCTCCGGGGTTCGTTTCGTCATGTAGACAGATTATCTAGAGTTGGACGAAACGTCAATAATGAGTTCTTGCCCCTTGGCGGTCAGGTGCTGGGATGCTGGTCAAGCCGGATCATGTCGATCAGCTGACACCGGGTGAAGGCGGGCATGGGGCGGACATCGGAAAGGGAGGCGGCTTGCCTCTGGAACGTTGAATTTATTTCAACGATATCTGAGCTAGATTGTATGCGCTCCGGTCGGTCCGGAATTCATGGCGCCCGGGCTGCGCTCCACGGTCGCCGCGTAGTAACCATAGTCATCATTCGGGAGTTTCATCATGCAGATCGGATTCATCGGCCTTGGCGCAATGGGCGCCGCGATAGCCAGGAACCTTGTCGAGGACGGCCACGACGTCCACGTTTTCAACCGCAGCCCTGCACGTGCCGAACCGCTGCGCAAGGCTGGGGCTACGGTCGCCGGGAGTCCGGCACAGGCGGCTCAGCTGGCGGACGTCGTCTTTTCGATGGTGGCCGACGATGCCGCGCTCACATCGGTCACGTCAGGCGAGACCGGCATCCTCGCGGGCCTGAAGCCGGGCGCGCTGCATGTCTCGCTCAGCACGATCGGCAGGGATACGGCACAGGCCCTGACAGTCCGGCATCGTGAAGCCGGAGTGGGCTTCATCTCGGCGCCGGTGTTCGGCCGGCCCGACGCCGCCGCAGCGCGCAAGCTTTTCATCATGGCGGCAGGCGAGGACGAGCATCTGAAGGTTGCGGTGCCGCTGCTTGAGCGGCTGGCGCAGTCCGTCGGCATCGTTGGCGCCGATCCGTCGCAGGCGAACCTCGTCAAGTTGATCGGCAACTTCATGTTGTCCGTGATCATCGAGACGTTGGGCGAAGCCTGCGCCGTGGCGGGCAAGGCGGGAATCGACCCGACGCACTTCGTTGATCTGCTGACGAACGCGAACTTCAACGCGCCGCCTTACAAGATCTATGGGCAGATGATCGCGTCGCAGCGGTTCCAGCCGGCAGGCTTTTCGCTGCCCCTCGGCCAGAAGGACAACCGCCTGATGCTGGCGGCCGCCGAAGCGCTCGGCGTGCCGCTCCCGCTTGCGAGCTTCATTCACGATCGCTTTCTTGCTGTGCGCTCGCAAGGCATTGGTGCCGAGCACGACTGGTCCGCCGTTGCACTTTGCGCGTTGACCGAAGGAGGGCTGCGCAAGGACGTCCAGTCTCGGTAGCGCGAGCCCCTCATGCGCCGTCGTGCATGCTTAAAGGACTAGCGTGGCCCTCAACCCCGGGTGATTGTCGGTCAGTTCAAGGGCGCCCCCGTGCAGCTTCGCGACGGCGGCCACGAGACTGAGCCCCAATCCCACACCCGGTGTACTGCGGCTTGCGTCGCCGCGGTAGAAGCGCTCAAGCACTTTGTGCTTCTCTGCGTCGGGGATACCTGGCCCATCGTCTGCCACGGCGATCTCGATCGCCCCGTCCGGGCGGCGCGACGCCTCGACGGCGATCGTGCCATTGGTCTGGGCGTACTTGAGCGCGTTGTCGATAAGGTTCCCGATCGCCTGCGCAAGAAGCAGGGGATCGCCCGCCAGCATAAGGGGGCCGGACGTCGCGAAAGATAGGGCGACCCCCTGGAGTTCCGCCACGGGTTGGTAGAATTCGGCCGCTTCACCTGCCACCGCGGATGCGTCAACTTCGATGAACCCGGCGCGTCGCGTGCCGGCGTCAATCTCCGCCAGGCGCAGCAGTGCGTTGAAGACACCCATGACGCGGTCGACGTCAGCGATCGCGCTATCGATTTCGATGAAGGTCTGTTCCGGGCCAGGCCGGGTCACCGTCAGCTCCTCGAGGCGGGAACGCAATTCCGCCAGCGGTGTGCGCAGGTCATGCGCGATCGCATTGGACACGTTCCGGATGCCCTCAACCAGATGCTCGATCTGGTCGAGCATGCGGTTTTCGGTCTCTACGAGCGTGTTGAGCTCGTTTTCACCGCCGTAGGCAGGCAATCGGTGCGCGAGATTGCCTTGCATGATGGCTGCAGCTGCCCGGTTGATGTCATGTACCTTCGAAAGCAACGTGCGACGGACCAGTAACCCACCTGCTACGCCAAGCAGCAAAACCATGCAGGCCGCGCCCACCAGTCCAGACATGAACAACGCTTCGAGCTTTTCAAACCGGCTGACGTCCCGCCCCAATAAAAGGTGATACCCACCGGGAAGTACTTTGTGTAACAGCACAGCTGCTACCACCCCGTTTCGTACTTCAATTGACGCTGCGTGCATGCCTGGCGATGCCGAAACCTCGCGCGGCCATGCCGGCAGATTGCCGGCAAGCTTTGTCAGTGCCGGATCAGTGAACAGAATGAAGGTGTGCTCCACGTCCTCAAGTTCCCCGCCCACGCGCGTTCCAATCGCGGTCGCAAGCGCATCGGCACCCCGCCTGGCAAAGAGGTTCATCATGCTTTGCGCATCGGCGTGCAGCACCTCGGTTCGACTTTGCTCGATGGTGTCGTGCCAGGCGTATAAAAGCGGCGTGGCGAACAGGCCGAGCACAACCAGGCTCATCGCAACATAGCTGAGCCCTACATTCAGTGCCGAGAAGCGCAGGCGCTTAATCATCTGCCGTCAGCATGTAGCCGGCGTTGCGAATGGTCCGCAGCAATTGCCGCCCGCTGCCATCATCGATCTTCTGACGCAGCTTGCTCACATGGACGTCGACCACATTGGTCTGTGGGTCGAAATGATAGTCCCACACGTTTTCCAGCAGCATGGTTCGTGTCACTACCTGATTTGCGTGGCGCATCAGGTATTCGAGCAGCTTGAACTCGCGCGGTTGCAGCGCGACGGCCTTGCCGGCGCGGGTTACCTTATGGGAAAGCAGGTCCATGGACAGGTCGCCCAGCGTGAGCGTGGTCTCGGCACGACCGTCCTGCGAACGTCGCAGTAGGGCGTCGAGCCGTGCGAGTAGTTCGCCGAAGGCAAAGGGCTTGACAAGATAATCGTCACCGCCGCTCTTGAGTCCCCGAATGCGGTCATCGACATCAGCCAGGGCGCTCAGAATAAGGATAGGGACCTTGTTCCCAGTCCTGCGCAGCGCCTCGATGATCGCGAGGCCGTCAATGCCGCCAGGCAACATGCGATCCATGATGATCGCATCGTAGGGCTCGCTGGCAGCGAGGAACATGCCGTCGCGTCCGTTGCCGGCGTGATCCGCGGTGTGTCCCGCTTCGCTCAGGCCCTTCTTCAGGAATTGGGCGACCCGCTCATTGTCCTCTACGATCAATAGTTTCATGCTGTATCCGGCTTCGCCATGGTGATGGCAAGGAACCCCGCTCGTGCAATATCTGGTCTCTGCATTGTCTTTGAAAATATCAGGGACAGTGTGATTCCGTTGCCAGCACCCTGATGCAACCGGCATTCACTACGATCGCGAGGCTAATGGGGCACTTGCCGCCTGCCGCGGTGCATCGCCGGTGCGCTGGACCCAGCCGCCACCGAGCGATCGGTACAGGTCGACCAGACTGGTCAGGCGGTTCAGGCGTGTCGTGACCAGCGCCTGCTGCGCGTTGTACAAGTCGGTCTGTGCGGTCAGCACGCTCAGATAGCTGACCGTGCCGCTCGCGTAGAGCATGTTGGCCAGCGCCAGCCGGCGCTGCTGGGTATCGGTGTAGCGCTGTTGCACCGCCAGCTGGTCGTCGTAGGTGCCGCGCGCCGCCAGCCCGTCGGACACCTCGCGGAAAGCGGTCTGAACGGCCTTCTCGTATTGCGCGATGCCGATGTCCTTCTGAACGGTCGCCACATCCAGGTTGGCCTGGTTCGCGCCGGCGGTGAAAATTGGCATGACCAGCGAGGGGACGAAGGACCATGCGCTGGATCCGGCTGCGAACAAGCCACCGAGTGCCGCGCTGGCCGTGCCGAGGGTGCCGGTCAATGAGATGCTCGGAAAGAATGCCGCACGTGCGGCGCCGATGTTCGCATTCTCCGAACGCAGGACCGCCTCGGCCTGCAGGATGTCCGGGCGGCGTTGCAGCAGGTCCGAAGGCAGCCCGGCCGGGATGTCGGCAAGGATCGGTTGGGCGCCGAGCCTGACAGGTGCGGGCAGGTCGGGCGGCAATGGCTGGCCGACAAGCAATACCAGAGCATTCTCGGCCTGCGCGCGCAACCGGACCTGGGCGGCGTAATTTGCCTGTGCCTGCTCCACGGTGGTCTGCGACAGGCGCAAGTCCAGTTCCGACGCGATGCCCGTGTCGAACTGCAATTTGACGATCTTGTATGCTGCCTGCGCAGTCTCCAGCGTGCTCCGCGTCACCGCGAGCTGCTCGTCGTACGCGAGCGTGGTGAGGTACTGATCGGCGATCTCGGACACCAGCAGGATCTCGGCCGCCTGGCGCGCGTAGGCACTCGCCAGGTACTGCTCGAACGCCGCGTCCGAGAGGCTGCGCAGGCGGCCGAAGAAGTCGATCTCCCAGGACGCCGAAAGACCCACCGAATAGTTGCGGGAGGCGGTCGCGTTGGCGGCCGAACCGCCGCCCGACGTGCTCTTGGCCGATGCGCTCGCGCTGGCGTTCACCTGCGGATACATTGCCGCATTCTGGATGCGGTATTGCGCCTGGACTTTCTCGACGTTCAGCACTGCGACGCGCAGGTCCCGGTTGTTCTGCAGCGCGAGTTCGACCAGCCGCTGCAGGCGAGGATCGGAAAGGAAATTGCGCCAGCCGATATCCGCCGCCGGCTGCGCTGCGCTGCCCGCCTCGACGGAAGCGGTCTTGTAGGCCTCGCCCGCGGGGAACGCCCCAGCCACCGGTGCTTCCGGTCGCTTGTACACCGGCTGCAGCGAGCAGCCGGCGGCGAGGGTCACGAGCAGGGCACCGGCGACGCATTGGTATGGCTTCATTTCAATGCACCTCCGGTGCTGTGGTCGGCCGCGGCCATCGGGGGGGCTGTCGGCTCGACCGGTTCCTTCTTTTTGCCAAGCCGGCTGCTGACCACGACATAGAACATCGGAATCAGGAACGTTGCCACAAAGGTGGCGGTCAACATGCCGCCTATCACCCCGGTGCCGATTGCGTTCTGGCTGGCCGAGCCTGCACCGGCTGCCAGCGCAAGCGGCAGCACGCCAAGCATGAAGGCCATGGAGGTCATCACGATCGGGCGCATCCGCATGTGCGCAGCTTCTATTGCCGCCTGGAGCGCTGTGAGGCCCTGGGCGTGGCGCTCGCGTGCAAATTCGACGACAAGAATCGCGTTCTTTGCCGACAGACCGATCGTGGTGAGCAGGCCAACCTGGAAGTACACGTCGTTGGACAAGCCCATCAACGACGTGGCGCCGAGCGCGCCCAGGATGCCGAGCGGCACCACCATGATGACGGAGACCGGAATCGACCAGCTCTCATAGAGGGCGGCCAGGCTCAGGAACACCACGAGGATCGACAACCCGTACAGCAAGGGTGCCTGTGAGCTGGACTGCTGCTGCTCCAATGAGGTACCCGTCCACTCGAAGCCGATACCGGGGGGCAGTTGTTTCGCCAGCCGCTGCATGGCGAGCATTGCCTGCCCGGAGCTCTTGCCCGGTGGGGCCTGCCCCTGGATCTCCATGGCTTCGACGCCGTTATAGCGCTGCAGGACAGGCGGGCCGTATGTCCATGCAGACGTGGCGAAGGCGGAGAAGGGCACCATGGTGCCGCCGCTGTTGCGCACATAGAGCAGGTTCGTGTCGTCCGGATTCATGCGATAAGGGGCGTCGGCCTGCACGTACACCTTCTTGATGCGTCCGTCGGTGTCGAGGAAATTGTTGACATAGCGCGAGCCCCAGGACGTCGAGAAGGTCTGGTCGACGTCGCTGATGCTGACGCCGAGCGCGGCGGCTTTCTCGCGATCGATATTTACCTTGAACGTGGGGTTGTCCTGCTGCCCGTTGAAGCGCACCTGGGCGAGGTCCGGGTCTTGTCTTGCCAGCGCGAGGAGCTGGTCGCGGGCCTTGGCCAGCGCATCATGACCAAGGCCGCCGCGATCCTCGAGCTCGAAGTCAAAGCCGGCAGCAACGCCCAGGCCTCGGATCGGCGGTGGGCTGACGGGAAAGATGACGGCATCCTTGTACGAGGCATAGCGCTTGATGATGCGCTCGGAAAGCGCCCTGGCCGACAGCTCGGGACGGTTCCGTTGGCTCCAGTCCTTGAGCCGGATGAACAACTGGCCCTGGCTCTGGCCCCGTCCGGCATTGTTGATGCCATTCACCATGAAGGTGGCCTCGACCATGGCCGCTTCATCCTTCAGCAGATAGTTGCTGACTTCATCGAGTACCGCACCTGTGCGCGCCTGCGTGGCGCCCGGCGGTGTCTGGACCTGGACGAACATGAAGCCCTGGTCCTCGTTCGGCAGGAACGACGTCGGCAGCCGGACAAACATCAGGCCGACGGCAGCCACGATCGCCGCGTAGATGACCAGCCAGCGTCCGGACCGGGCGGCGACGTGACGTACCCCATGCACATACTGGTCCCGGCCCTTGTCGAAGGTGCGGTTGAACCAGCCAAAGAATCCCTTCTTCTCGCCGTGGTCCTCGCGCGGCGGCTTCAGCAGCATTGCGCACAATGCGGGCGTGAGCGAAAGCGCGACGAACACCGACAGCAGCATCGAGGAAACGATCGTGAGCGAGAACTGGCGGTAGATCCCGCCCACCGTGCCGCTGGAGAACGCTACCGGCACGAACACCGCGCACAGTACCATCGCCACGCCGATCAGCGCACTGCTGATCTGTCCCATTGCCTTGCGGGTTGCCTCAAGCGGGGACAGTCCTTCCTCATGCATCACGCGCTCGACGTTTTCCACCACCACGATGGCATCGTCCACCAGCAGGCCGATGGCAAGCACCAGGCCGAACATCGACAGCGTATTGATCGTGAAGCCAAGCGCCGACATCACGCCGAACGTACCCAGCAAGACCACCGGCACCGTGATCGACGGGATCAGGGTGGCGCGGAGGCTTTGCAGGAACAGGTACATCACCAGGAACACCAGTACGATGCCTTCCAGCAGGGTCTTGATCACTTCTTCGATCGAGACCTTGATGAAGGGCGTGACGTCGTTCGGGTAGACCACCTTCAGCCCATGCGGGAAATACGGTTCCAGCTCCTTGATGCGTGCGCGTATCGCAGCGGCGGTGACCAGCGCGTTACCGCCTGGTGCCAGCTGGATACCAATGCCGGAGGCTGGCTGGCCGCTGTACTTGTTGTCAACGTTGAAGCTCTCCGCTCCGAGATTGATGCGCGCGACGTCACGCAGCCTGACCTGCGCACCGCCCGGCAGAACCTTGAGCAAGATGTTGCCGAAATCCTCGCTGGTGCGCAGCAGCGTTGATTCAGTAATCGTCGCGCTCAGTTGCTGGCCCTGCACGGCCGGTGTTCCGCCGAGCTGGCCGCCGGAGATCTGCACGTTCTGGCTTTGCAGCGCCGTGGTGACGTCGATCGGGGTGAGCGAGTAGCTGTTGAGCCTGTTCGGATCGAGCCAGATCCGCATCGCGTACTGCGTGCCGAAGACGTTCATGTTGCCGACGCCGTTGATTCGGCTGATCGGATCCTGAACATTGGAGACGACATAGTTGGCGATGTCGAACTTGTTCATGCTGTTGTCGGCCGACACAAAGCCGATCACCATCAGGAACGCGTTGGTCGACTTGGTGACGCGTACTCCAGACTGCTGCACCTGGGCCGGCAGCAGCGGCACGGCCAGTTGCAGCTTGTTCTGCACCTGCACCTGGGCGATGTTCGGGTCAGTGCCGCTGGCGAACGTGAGCGTGGTGGTGGACTGGCCGGTGTCGTCGCTGGTCGACGACATGTAAAGCAGGTTATCGATCCCGCTCATCTGCTGTTCGATCACCTGGACCACGGTGTTCTGCACCGTCGTCGCCGATGCACCCGGATAGGTGGTGCTGATCTGGACCGAGGGCGGCGCGACTGGCGGAAACTGCTCGATCGGCAGCGTCCGGATGGCAAGTCCTCCTGCCAGCATGATGAGAATAGAGAGGACGATTGCGAAGATCGGCCGGTCAATGAAGAATCGTGCCATGTCGAAGTCCGCCCCTTATTGCGCCCGTGCAAGCACGGGATCCTGGCGTGTCGCAGGCGCGCCGCCGTTGTCCGCTCCTGCCGCGGCCTGCGCGGCCTGGCCTTGTGCTTCGACTGCCTGCACCAGCATCCCCGGTTGCACTTTCTGGCCACCGGCCACGACGATCCGTTCGCCATCGCTCAGGCCGCCGGTGACTATCCACTTGTCGCCGAGCGTGCTTTGTGCCTGAATCGTGCGCTGGACCACCTTGTTGTCAGGTCCGACGACCAGGGCGGTTGCCTGCCCCTGCGGGTTGTGGCTGACGGCCGGAACCGGCACCAGGAACGCGTTTTCATTCACGCCTTGCTCGAAGCGGGCGCGCACGAACATGCCCGGTAGCAGCACGTAGTTCGGGTTCGGGAAGATCGCGCGCACTGTCACCGAGCCGGTGGCCGGATCGACCGTAATGCCGCTGAATTCAAGCTTGCCGGCCAGGGGATACTGCGTACCGTCCTCCAGCGTGAGCGTCACCCTGGTCTGGTCCAGGCCGTTCAGCTTGATCTGTCCGCTGGCCACGTCGCGACGAAGCTGCAGCGCGGCGACGCTTGCCTGGTTGAGGTCGACATAGATCGGATCGATCTGCTGCACGGTGGTCAGCAGCGTTGCGGCGCTTCCCTGCACATAGGCGCCCTGGGTGACCTGCGAAACGCCGCTGCGACCGGCAATCGGCGCTACCACGTCGGTATATCCCAGGTTGAGCCTTGCCATCTCGACGGCAGCCTTGCTCGCGGCAACATCCGCGGCGGCCTGCTTCCGGGCCGCGACCGCGTTGTCGTAAGCCTGTTTGCTGACGGCATTGCCGGCAATGAGAACCTGGTAACGGTCCGCCTGCGCGGTCGTCGTGGCGAGATTCGCCTCCGCCTTCTGCAGCGCCGCTGCCGCGCTGTTCAACGCGGCGCGATACTGTGCCGGATCGATCTGGTACAGCGTCTGGTTCGCCTTGACGTCAGCGCCTTCCTGGAAACTGCGCTTTTGCACGATGCCGTCAACACGGGCGCGGACCTGCGCAATGAGGTATGGGGAGGTACGGCCCGGGAGTTCCACGGAGACCGGAACGCTGGACCGCTTGACCGCGACCACAGTGACTTCCGGGGTCGCTGCCTTTGGACTCGCTTGTTTTGCCGGACCACAGGCCGCGAGCGCGAGGGCCGCCAGCGTGGCAGCCAGACAGGCACTGCGCCGATGTGTTTCGTGCAAATTCATGGCATTCGTTTGTGAGGAGCGGGTGGCTGCACTCTGCACGACCTCGAATTAAGGCCGGGTTGGCGGTTCATTAACAATTGTTAATGTCCGGCGAACGCTGGGAATGACAAATCCGTCATCGAATGGACAGCGTTGCAAGCCCCCCGCACATGGCAGAATCCACGCCGTCGCACGCGAAAGGCGCCAGCCGGAGAGCGCCCCGGTGCAGCACCACCAAGGGCGCAGCCCAGTAGGTAAACGCATTACATAATGAAAAACTTATGGTGATTAGAAGAATGTTTAATTTTCATTAATGCTTTGCGGGGATTAGGCTTCCCTCAAGTTCACCTGACAGCTTGGGCGCTTGAATATGGGCCAGCCAATCTCCAACCAAGGTCGCACTGCGAACGCAGTCGTGACACAACGCCCGCTCGATGCTGGTACGGAACCGCCACTTGGTGCCCATCTCGTCACCCCCCGGCACGGCTACAGCCACCATGGCATTTATGTGGGTGACGGCAAAGTGGTGCATTACGCGGGGCTTGCCGGGTCGTTGCGTCGCGGCCCCGTCGAGGAAGTCAGCATCACCCGTTTCGCCGCCGGATACGACGTCCTGGTCGAACCAAGTGCGGATCCGGTGTATGCCAGGCACGAAGCCGTGCGGCGTGCACGCTCGCGCTTAGGCGAGAATCGCTACAGGCTGCTGACCAATAACTGCGAGCATTTCTGCACCTGGTGCCTGTATGGGGAAAGCCGTAGCGAACAGGTGCTCGCGTGCTTCATATACCCGCGCGCGGCCCTTCGGACCGCGTTTTGCCTGTTCACTGCATTCCTTGCGGCAGCATCGCCGATGCGGCGCACCGGACCCGCGTGAGGTCTGAACGATTACAGTCTTGTCATTCCGTGCAGGGTGGGCCGTGGATATGATCGCGGCATGTCATCCAGCCGGCGGCGGCAGGGAGCGCAAGGCAATGAAGATCCTGGTGGTGGAAGATGAGCCCAAGACGGCGGCGTACCTGCGCAAAGGCCTGACGGAATCGGCCTTCGTCGTGGATGTCGCGGTGACGGGTGGCGATGGGCTGCATCAGGCCATGGAGCATGCCTATGACCTGATCATCCTCGACGTGATGCTCCCCGGGATGAACGGCTGGGACCTGCTCAGGCAACTGCGCGAGCACAAGGACACGCCGGTATTGTTCCTCACCGCCCGCGACGACCTGGAGGACCGGGTGCGCGGCCTGGAGCTTGGCGGTGACGACTACCTGGCCAAGCCGTTCGCGTTCGTGGAGTTGCTGGCACGCGTGCGCACATTGCTGCGGCGGGGGCCTCTGCGCGAAGCCGACCGGATCGAGATCGCAGACCTGGCGATAGACTTGATTCGCCACCGCGTTACCCGTGGCGAGCAGCGCATCGACCTGACGCCGCGTGAATTCGCGCTGCTGCACTTTCTTGCGCGGCGGCACGGCGAGGTACTGAGCCGTACCCAGATTGCGTCGCACGTGTGGGACATGAACTTCGACAGCGACACCAACGTGGTCGATGTTGCCGTCAGGCGGCTGCGTGCCAAGATGGATGACCATTTCGCGCCGAAGCTGATCCACAGCGTGCGCGGCATCGGCTACGTCCTCGAAGCGCGCCAGTCGTGAAGTCAGCCGGTTCACTCACCGCGCGGCTCGCGCTGGCCTTTGCGCTGATTGCGGGGAGCGCCTTTGCCGGGGTCGGGCTATACCTCTATCACGCGCTGGCCATGCAGATCATCGAGCGGGACGACGCGGAACTTCTGCGCAAGGCCGCCCGCGCCCGCGCCGAACTGGCTGAGTCGGGAGGGAGCAACGCCGAGCGGTGGAGCGAGCTCGGCGGCGTGGTCGCCGGCAATGCCGAGTACGGCTTGCTCGCCAGCGCGCCCGACGGCACGCCGCTGGTGGCAGCGGGAGCAGAGCCGGGCGTGCCGCCCGAAGCCCCGGCGCTGCGGCCGGGAGCTCCGATCGGGCCGGCATCGATCCACGCATGGACGCGCGCCGACGGACTGCCTGTACGCGGCATCTCGATGCTCGCGCACGCCGGCGCGCAGCCGCTGCCGGTGCAAGTCACGGTCTACCAGGTTGCTGCGTCGCGCGTGGCACTGTTGCGCGCCTACCGTTGGAAGCTGGTCATGGCGACGTGCCTAGGTGCACTGGCCGCGGGCGTGCTTGGCTACGCCGCCCTGCGCACCGGCATGGCGCCATTGCGTCGCATAGCCGCGGGCACCCGGGCCGTGACGTTCACCAGCGGAGCGCTACCCGTCGATCCGTCACTGCTTCCCGCGGAACTCAATGAACTGGCGCTGGCGTTGCAGCACATGATTGAGCGGCTGCGCGAGCGCTACGAGCGCTTGTCGCAGTTCTCCGCGGACCTGGCGCACGACTTCCGCACGCCTATCAACAACCTGCTCGGACAGACGCAAGTGGCACTTGCCAGCGAGCGGTCGGTTGAGGAATACCAGGCGCTGCTCGTGTCAAACGTGGAAGAATACGAACGCCTTGGGCGGATGATCGAGAACATGCTGTTCCTGGCCCGGGCCGACAACGCGCGCGTGGCGGTGCACTACGCGGAGCTGGACCTCGCCAGCGAACTGGAGCGGCAGGCGGACTACTTCGAGCTGCTGGCGGACGCCCGGGAGATCACCCTTCTCGTCGATGCGCAGGGCCAGGTCTATGCGGATCCCGCGCTGCTGCGGCGCGCCGTCGGCAACCTGATCTCCAATGCGGTTCGGTACGCGCCCACCGGAGCACAGGTGCGCCTGTGGGCGCGCGAGGTGCGCGCGCAGGTGCGGATCGAGGTGTCGAACCCGGGGCCGGGCATTGCAGCGGAGCATCTGCCGAAGCTGTTCGACCGGTTTTTCCGTGCGGACCCCGCCCGAGCCAACTCCGGCGAGTCATCAGGCATCGGGCTCGCCATCGTCAGGACCATCATGGATCTGCACCACGGCACCGCGCAGGCGGAATCGACACCGGGGCAGGTGACCTGCTTCCGGCTGATCTTTCCGGGTCGCGCGGACCCGGGCCAATGACTCAGGCTTGCGCAGGCAGATGGGCGCCATCGAGGTACGGATCGCGCGCGCTGTCGTGGGCGCCGTCCGTGAAGGGGTCGCGCTGGCGGTGGACCTGGTCGGTGCTGCTGGTCCCGTTGGCGTCGCTGGGTTGATCGGCAGCCGAGGCAAAGGGCGCTGCCGATCCCAGTACGGTGAGCAGCAGGGCGGCAATGAGGATTCGGCGGGTAGGCATCATGGAACTCTCCGGTTGATTCGTGCGGCGCGCGGATCGTCGCGCCGTGCAAAGCAGTCTATGTATCCGATGCCAACCGATGCATTGCTGCATGATGACAGTGTTGTAAGTCTTCGCGAGATACCGGCTCTTGCTCTCATTTCCTGCCCTGTCCGCGTCAGTGGCCTGCCGACTGATCGCGCAAGGACGCCTTCGCCTCGGCCTCGGTCTCATAGACATAGGGAGCGAGCCCGCGTCGGGCGAGGGTGACACCGAGCTTGGCGCGCATGAAGCCGCTGGTGGTGAAGCGGGTTACGCCGATATAAAAGCGCTGCACCATTGGCCGTCGTGTGGCGCCTATATCGTCCACGATATAGGCGCCCATATGCCTTTTATGCCATATGCGGTGGGCTCCATATTTCCGAACGAATGGGAATTTTCAAGCCTCGCAGTTTGTAACTCGGGCTTGCCGAGCCGGATGCGCCGTCTATCGTTACATGTGACCCCAAAGGGCCGGAATTAAGTAACCATTGACTCCGGCATGGCCGGAGGTGTTTGTGGAGCTTGACATGGCGATTCGAAGAGAAGTGCCCGGTATCAGGCCATATGACGGACCCGCTGGCGGTTGGGGCGCGCTGCGTGCGACAACGCAGGCTATCCGCCTGCAGATGGATAGCGTCAAGGCGCCGATTACGCTGCTCCGGACCAATCAGCCCGACGGCTTCGATTGTCCGGGGTGTGCGTGGCCCGACAAGGAGCATCGGTCCACGTTCCAGTTCTGCGAGAACGGCGCCAAGGCAGTCACCTGGGAAGCAACCTCCAAACGCGTTCGCCCCGAGTTCTTCGAGGCGAACACCGTCACGTCCCTGCTGCAGAAGTCGGATTTCGAGCTGGAGGACATGGGGCGGCTGACCCATCCGCTGGTGTACGACCGCACCACCGACAAGTTCCGCGCGGTCGAATGGGAGGATGCCTTCAAGCGGATCGGTGAAATCCTGCGTGGCCTGCAGCCCGACCAGGTCGAGTTCTATACCTCCGGCCGGGCCTCCAATGAGTCGGCTTACCTGTTCCAGCTGTTCGCGCGCGAATATGGAACGAACAACTTTCCGGATTGTTCGAATATGTGCCACGAACCGACCAGCGTCGGCTTGCCGCAGTCGATCGGGATCGGCAAGGGCACGGTGTCACTGGATGACTTCGATACCTGCGAACTGATTATCGCGATTGGCCATAATCCAGGCACCAATCACCCGCGCATGATGGGAACGCTGCATGAGGCATCCCGTCGCAATGTGCCGATCATCGTGTTCAATCCCCTGCGCGAGCGCGCGCTGGAACGGTTTGCCGATCCCCAGAACTGGCTCGAGATGGCAACCTATGGTTCGACCAGGATTGCATCGACCTATTACCAGGTCGATGCCGGCGGCGATGCAGCCGCGCTCAAGGGCATCATGAAGGCGCTGCTCGCCATGGAGGCCGACCAGGGCGATGTGCTGGACAAGGATTTCATTGCGCTCTACACCGAGGGCTTCGACGCCTTTGCGGCCGACCTGAACGCCACTTCCTGGGAAGATATCGAAAAAGCGAGCGGGCTCACGCGTGATGATCTGGCGCAGGTGGCAAAGCTCTATGCCGAGTCGAATGCGACGATCGTCACCTACGGCATGGGCGTGACGCAGCATAGCAAAGGCACCGCCAATGTCCGCCTGATTGCCGACTTGCTGTTCCTG
>JACXTT010001602.1_pt1 | contig 37337 bp, 32 predicted proteins | sample 9270951 | NCBI WGS metagenome assembly JACXTT01 (sample SAMN15532306, study PRJNA645909) | rock metagenome | isolation source: weathered quartz diorite | place: Puerto Rico | collected 2017-06-21
TCGTTGACGTTGGTGAAGTAATGCTGGCCATTGCCCAGCGCGTAGTCGCGATACTCCCACGCCAGTTCTTCGAATCCGTCGAAGACATCGTCCATCTTCTGTCCGCCGATATGATACAGACGGTCCGGATTCGCCGTAGCCGGCGAGATGCCCACGCCCTTGAACCCGAGTTCTTTGGTCAGGTGTTCGTAGATCCGGCGGATCTCGCGCACGCCCGAACTCAATGTCACGCGGGCGCCAATCGAATTCGTCTTGTGCCTCGCCAGCAGCATCTTGATCTTCGGTGCGATGATGTCGTAGCTGCCCTTGCCGTTGTGAAAGATCCGCATGCGATCGTGCAGTTCTTTATCGCCATCGATGCTCACGGTGACGCCGACCCGGTTTTCCGCGAGAAAATCCACGATCTCCTCGGTCAACAGAGTGGCGTTGGTGGTCAGGCTGAAGTCAACGGTTTTGCCAACCTCCGCAGCCTTCTCTTTGGCGTATGCGACGCTCCACTTCATCAGCGGAAAATTCAACAGCGTCTCGCCGCCGAAGAAGGTCACGTGCAGCAGCGGCCTGCCCGCTGACTCGCGTATCAGCGTGTCGATGGCGGCCTTCGCAACCTCCTCGCTCATGTACTTCGGCTTGTCCTTTGTGGTCGAAATGCGATCGTCGCTGTACTCGTAACAGTAGCCGCAGGCCAGATTGCATTGATTCGTGGTGTTGAGCACGATCCGCTGCAATGGAAAGTCCGGCTCAGGCAGGCTGGGGAATTTCTCCTTGACCACGCCATCGTCGAGAACGTCGCAGAACACCATGTCGTCGAGCGTTTCGAGAACTTCCGCTTTATCGAAACCCGCCGAAACCATTCCAGAGACGAGTTCCTCGCGCCCACAGGGCTCGCAACGCAAGCGGTCGAAGATTTGGCCGGCAAGCCCGGTCAGGCCAAACACCGCGCCGCTCGGAACGAGATACAGAAAGTCCTTGCCGGCTGCGGAAAAGCGGTGGTGTTCCGCAGCCTTGTACACGGAGACCGATACGGCCGCCTCCGCCACCGCCATCATTGACCCACCTCCGGTTGATCGTAAAGCGTGTAGTTGGGAATCGTCACCACCAGATAGGCCTTCGACTTCAGATCTTTGCCCTCTGGAGATTTGTACGTCGCAACCACCCAGACATCGCCGAAGTTGTTGGCCGCGTGATTGTTCTTCTGTTTCTTGCGAGCCGGATTGATGCCTTCCACGTTCGGCGTGAACAAGCCGCCATCATTCAGCGTTCCGACGTACTTTGTGTCGTCATCCTCGGGAGTCGACATAAACTCTTCGAGCGACCATTGCGCCGGAACCAAACCGATATAAACGTCATCGGCCGTCTGCGGCTTGCCGTCCGGGCCGGCGGCCCACGCCACTGCTTCGAACTGCGCGTACTCTTTCGGGTACTTCACGCCGCCGAGCCGGGAGACGTTCGCGTCGGGCGAAACTTCGATGTAGGCGATCTTGTCGTAAACCGAGAGGGCCTCGGTCGCTGTCGAGCGCCCAATTACGACATCGCGCAACCCGACCGGAGCGTTGGCGGCGACTTCCACTTCCACGGTCAACAACGATGGAGTGGACGAAACGACTTTCGCCACCGTCACGCCGCCTCCCATGTCGATATCCGCGGGCTGGATCGAGGCGGGAAAGTTCCCGCCGAAGATCTTCACAATCTTCTTTCCCGCCGCGATCTGGAGGGCGGAAACATCCGTGCCAACTACGACCGGCTCCGCCGCGCCCTGCCGCGTCAGATGTACGTCCATGCCCAATTCGCCGAACCCGCTCCAAAACCAACGGCCGTCCAATTTGTTGCCGTCGCGGGACAGCATCATCGCCTCGCGCCACTCGGTGGGAACCGCGGTCGCGGTGATTGCCGGTGCGGCTCCGGATGAGGCGCCGGTGCGTCCGCGCCAACTGTAGCCGGTATAAACGACGCTTTTCCCGGACGACTTCACGGTCTTGCCGGAAAGTACGTAGCTGAACTCCACGTTCGTTATGAAGCTGTCCGCGGCGGCGCCTGGCGTGATCACGACCTTGCCGAAAACCTTTCCGAGCCCCGGCTGGTAGGCGTGAAGCAACCATGTACCGGCGAGTTTCGCCGGCTTCATCGCCGCGCGCCATGCCGTCCATTCCGGCGTGATCAAGGGCTGAGCCTTGTTCAAATAATCCAGCGCGATATCGACTGGATACTTCTCCGCATCCCTGCCACCGCCACCAGGGGCGGCCCGCGGATATTCCATGGCGATTCCCGCCGTCATGGTCGCCACCGGACGCGCGGGCGCTGTTTCTTCAGCCACCGGCTTCGGCTTCTGCGGCCGGAACGTATTCGCGGAACCTGGAAACAGGCCTATGTGCATCGCCACCAGCTTCTCGTAGTCGTCTTTGGAGCGGCGTTGGGCCAGCACGCGTCCGATGCTGTGACAGCTATTGCAGGTCTTTTGCAGCGCCGGGCTCGGCGTGTAGTCCTCCTGATATCCGACGGTGCGATGCTCCACTTCCCAGAAGCCGGGCTTCATCTCTTCCGGGGCCAGCCCGTTGTTTGCGCTCAAATATCGCAGCACGTCACGAACCTCGACTGGCGTGATCGCAAGTCCATTGAGCCGCACCATGCGCTTGATGGCCTGTTCCCAGACCTCGGGACTCGTGCGCATATACGACAGCCGCCGCATCATGCCGTTCGAGTCGCGCTGATGGCAGCCGCCGCACTTGCGTATGGTGAGAGCGTCGTCGATGGGGATACCCGCCTGAGCTGCCGGGGCTTGCGCAAGCGCGCTCGAGCCGGCTGCGGCGGACACGAGAAGGAACAACTGCATGAACCTGGCAATTTGCATAGTTGGTTAATCTCTCTCTAGAAGACAAGTCGCGCGGTGATCTGCACCGAGCGCGGTCCACCGGCTTCTTGCGACTGCACGTTGGCGATGGTTCCAAACGGAGCCGTGTTGTAGTTCAGGTTAGGAATGGCGTAGTTGGGATGATTGAGGGCGTTGGACGCCGCGCCTCCCAACTGGAAGGACATTCCTTCTCGTATGGGCACAGACTTGAACAGCGAGATCGACAGCGCCTGCGTTCCCGGCCCGATCGCCGAACCCACAGGCGAGTTGCCCGGCCGTCCGATATTGTTCCTGGGGATCGTATACGCAGCCTTATTGATCCAATTCGTAATGCTCTGGTTGTCGGGAATCGGCGAAACGCCCGCAACGGCATCCGCTCTGCCGTTGCCGGTTACATTCGGGAAGTTGTTGCCCGCCGGATCCGCGCCTGGGGCAATGACAGTCATGAATGGCCCGGTTTGCCCGACGAACACACCAGAAAGCTGCCATCCGCCAATCGCCATGTCGAGCGCGCGGTTCTTGGTCTTCAAGAACGCGCCTTTCGCGCCGAACGGAAGTTCATAGAGGAACGTCGTCAGGAACCGATGCCGCCGCGTAAACGAAACATTGCCGTAATCGACATTAATGTTGTACGAGTCGGTGCTTGTGCCCCCGGCCTGTGTCGCGAACGCCGTCGGGTTGAAACCCTGTCCGTTCGCGAGGCTCTTCAGGAACGTGTAGTTGGCTGAAAATTGCAAGCCGTGCGACATGTGCTTGTTGCCGGCAATCGTCATCGCATGATAGTTGGAACGCGCGCCAGTGGTTTCTTGCGAGATGTTGTTCCACAGCGGGAACGGCGAACTGCTGCGCGCCGCAGCGAATCCCGCGGTATTGGCGGGAACTTGCGCCAGATTCTTGGTGTAACCCAGGTTCGAACCATGGTTGCCGTCGTAGGAGACCCGCAATCCGATGCTGTGGCCGAGATCGCGTTCGACGGTCAGGCTCCACTGCTGCACATACGGGTCGCGATAGTTCACATCCGCCGAAAGCTGGAAGCTCTGAATGCCCGGCTGCGCGAGGTTCGCCGGAAACGGGCTAGCCATCGTCAGAACCGGTTGTCCGTTCACCAGCGAGTTCGTGTAGCTGCCGACCGAACTTGCCGAAACCGCCCATCCCGCAGAGGTCAGGGTTCCGAGCATCGCTTCGATGAAACGTCCGTATCCGCCCCGAATCACTGTTTTGCCGTCTCCAAACGGCCGCCATGCAAAGCCGATCCGCGGCGCAAAGCTGGACCGTTGGGACGTGTGTAGCGTTTGGCTTAACCCAACTGAACTTGCTGTGACGATGGGGGTGGGCGCGATCGACGCCGCAAAAATGTTGTTGGTGAGCCGCATGCCAGCATCCGGAACCGCCACCGCGCCTCGAACGCCAACCCCGTTGACCACCGCGTAGTAATCCGGAAGCATCACCGCGATATTGTCGAGCGCGTCGAGGAACGGAGGATGATATTCCCAACGCAGGCCATAGTTGATCGTTAGCCTGGCAGAGGCTTTCCAATCATCCTGCGCAAAGAACGAGTAATGCGTGGAGTGCCCGTTCGGTCCGGCTCATTCACGATGCTGACCTGCGAGCGATCCGGCACGCCCAACAGGAATGCCGCGTAAGGGTTGCCGATGATCGGATTCGTGATCGATCCATTGAACGTATACTGGCCCGCGCGGCCTGACGCGAACACGTTGCTGAAGTAAGCCGAAAGCTTGCGGACATCGCCGCCAAACTTGAGTGTGTGCGCGCGCTTGGTCCACGTCAGGTTGTCGATTAATTGCCAGGTGCGGCTGCGGTTCACCGAAGAAGCGGTGGAATTCGTGGGCTGAAATCCCGTGATCGTAAACGTGGGTGTGATGTTGCCGGAGGGTGGATTGGGCAGGGCCACGCCGATGGCTTTCACCAGAGCCTGCGCGTCCGCGTCCGTGGTCGTGAGGATACGCTGGCCGCTCAGGCCCATGCGAAGTTCATTGGCCATGTTCGCCGAGAGCACGAAGTTGTGAGCCGCGACCAACGCATAGTTCAGTTCCGGCTGGCGCGTTGCTCCCGCCAGCACTGTTCCAGTCGAGACCGGCGTGTTGGTGACATCGCGCGTTTTATAAGTGCCTCGCACAAACATCGTTTGCTTGGAATTGATGGTCTGATCGGCGCGGAAGTCGCCCTGGTGGCTGCTAATGGGCGTCGCGAAGTTCGTCGCGAAGTTGTTGGCGATGGCGTTCGCAGCGCCGGTGTTTGGCAGCGGAAACAGATTCTTGAGCGCCGACAGCGCAACCGGCGAGATCCGCGAGAGAGGGATTTGCTTGCCGGCAAACGGCTGTCCGCTCGCCGGATCGAGGATCGTGCCGGCAAGCGACGAGAGGTCGCCGCCGCGCAACGTGAGCGACGGCACGCTCTGGTTGATGAATGTCTGTCGAGGCAGGGTCAGCCCTTCATAGCTCATGAAGAAGAACGTCTTGTTCTTGCCGTTGTAAAGCTTGGGCAAGACCACCGGTCCTCCGGCAAAGACGCCGAAGTTGTTCATCTGCGTTTTGGTCTTCGTGGCGCTGAAGGGGTTGCGGCTGTTCAAATTCGTATTCTGCAGATTCTCGAATAATCCGCCGTGCAGGCTGTTGGTTCCGCCCTTGGTGACGGTGGTGATGTCGCTGACTCCGCCGTACTCCGCGGCATTGTTGATCTCGCTGACGCGGATCTCGCCAATGGCGCCGAATGAGGGAAACAGTTCGGCGATGGCCGCATTGTTGCGCACACTCATCGTGCTGATGCCGTCGATTGTCACCGACAACATGCTGGGCTTCGCTCCGGCAACCGAGATGGCGCCGTTGTTGTCCGTCTGGACCCCAGCCTGCGTGGTGAGCGTGGAAAAAGCGCTCGTCGAACCCAAGCCGCGCGAACCGATGGCAACCGGCAGATCGAGCAGTTCCCTGCCCGTCTTGGTTTCGGCGATGCCCGGCAATTCAGTAGTGATTACGGCGTCTACGCCGCCCGTCACATTCACCGACTCCACCTGCGCCGCCACGGTCATCATGCCGTCGACTCGCAACGTTTGGCGCGAAAGCAATTGCAGATTGCTCGCGGTGAACGGCGAGAATCCAGGCGCTTGAATCTTAATCTGATAGGTTCCAGGATCGACATTGACGAGCGTATAGTTGCCGTCTTTGTCGATCACCGCAGATCGCGTTACCGCTGTTCCGGTGTTGATGAGCGTCACCATCCCGTCCACGACCGCCGCGCCGGATGAGTCCCGCACCGCGCCGGTGAATGAGCCGAATGTGGATTGCGCGAAACCCGGCCAGGCGATCAGGCACACGAAGAACAGAGCCCGGCAGCAGCGCAATGCAATTGCCGGAAGAATGTGTCGAGACACAGCAGATCCTCCAAACGAAAGGTCAACGTTTACCGATGCACAATCGATTGCGGCTTGGCCGATGGACGTCTTTGTCCGCTGAGGGGAGTGGGGCTAACGCGCCCGCTGAAGACCCAGGAGAGATACTTGCCTCCCGGTCGTGACAGGAAGAGAAAACAGTTAGGCAATCATAACGGCTTTGCTGCGGCCGGTCAATCTTTTTCTTGGATCTTTCTTGGATCTTCGCGCAAATTTTGGTCAATCCAGTGGCGCAAGATCAAAACCGAGCAGACGATAGCGAAAGGGCTGGGCCGTGGAATTGTAAGCCAATCCGCCATCGAGCGCCGCCAACTCCCGGTCCCACCATGCGCCGCCGAAACCTCTGCGATAGTAATCGCGGCAAAGTTCCACATGCCGTCCAAACCCCGCGTGGACACGAGCTTCGTAGTGCTCGAGCAGCGCCGCGCGATCTCCGCCTTTGGCTACCGCGCGGATGACCGCCGAGGCAAGGATCGCCGCGCGGAGCGCGAGCGCGGTTCCATCGCCGCAGATCGGATCGAACGCCATTGCCGCGGATCCGCAGGCGAGCCAGTTTTGGCCGGTCAGCCGGTTGGCGATGCGAGGGTGAGCCGGAAATTGTGGCGAGGCTTCCGCCAATCGCGCCACACGCGTGGCTACCACGCGGCTGTGTGAGAGTCCAACATCGTCACCCACCGACAATAGCCAACCGTTCCGCGCATCGGCCGGAAGTAGAAACAACCACCCTGCCGCCAGCGATTCCATCACGCAGGTGTAGGAGGCATCCTCGCCCTGCAACTCCACCTTCCACGCAGTCGCCATGCGCGAACCCAGACGGTTGTGCGTCACGCCTTCGGGCAACGGGCTGGCGCAATGCACGAGCCAGTCGGGATTGCCTTCATCCGTCAATGCGGCATCATCATCGGGCAGGAGACCGCTCAGCAGTTCCTGTTCGGACGTCACAACGCCGAGATGCTCCATCTCGAACACCGGCTGCGTGCAATCCCACTGCACCACGCGCTTGCGAATGGGCGCGCGTCCGGCCAGCAGATCGGGACGCGCGAAGATCTCGCGCAACAGATGGAGCGCCGGCGGGCTGAGCAGCAACGCCGGGACCCGCGGCCGTTCAGAACGCATCAGACGTGTCTCGATTCCCGCCTGCCGCAACAGGTGGACACAGCAATAGGCGGCGATTCCGTCGCCTCGAACGTCCACTTTCATACGACGGCTCCCAATTGGATCGTCTGCTCGGCGATGCGCGCCAATCCCGCGCGATGCGTGATGAGAATCGCCGTGCGGCCTTTCAATGCCGTAGCCAGAGTATCGGCGATCGCTGCTTCGTTCGCTTCATCGAGGGATGACGTTGGTTCGTCGAGAATCAGCACCGCCGGATTCGCCAGCAGCGCGCGAGCGAGCGCGATCCTCTGCCGCTCGCCTGCCGACAGCGTCTGTCCACGCTCCGCCAGTACCGTGTCATAGCCTTGCGGCAGGGCTAGAATCCGCTCGTGAATCGCCGCGGACTGCGCCGCTGCTTCGATTTCCGCCTGCGTCGCCTCAGGACAGGCGTACGCGATGTTCTCACGCACCGTGGTCTGGAACAGGTAGGGAACCTGCTCCACCAGCATGATCAGTTTCCGCACGCTGGCCACCGTCAGGTCGCGCAAGTCGTGCCCATCAATGCGGATCGAGCCCCCTTCCGGATCGTAGTAGCGGGCCATCAGTTCACCGAGCGTGGACTTGCCAACCCCGCTCGGGCCCAGCATGGCGCAGATCGCGCCCGCGGGCACGTGAAGCGACAAACCGTCGAAGAGTGAATGCTCGCCATGCCGGAACGTCAGGTTCTCGCAAACGATCTCGCCGCGCGCATCTTTCAAGTCCAACGCGCCCGGCTTGCCGGTGATTTCGGGCTTGGTGTCGAGCAGCTCATAGACGCGGTCCAGCGACACGGCCCCGGTGATCATCGATGTATACAAACCCATGAGGTTTTGCACGGGCGACAAAAGACGCGCGTGATACGCCATGATCGCCACCAGCGCGCCGGTCGAGATTTCGCCGCGAATCACCATCATGCCGCCATACAGGAACAGCGCTCCGGAGACCGCCGCCACCAGCGTCCCTGGAATGGCGCCGGCCAGAAACGAAACGATCTGCATACTCAAGAGGGCGTCGACGAAGTGCGTGTTCTTGCCGCGAAACCGGCCCGCTTCCCGTTCCAGAGCCCGTGCGGACGCCACCGCGCGGGCGCCCAAAAGCGTTTCGAGCAAAAAGCTGCCGATTTCCGAGCTCCGCTCGCGCATCAGCCGCACGCGCGATTGCAGCCGCCCCTGAAAATACTGCGTCGCCAATAAACTCAAGGGAATTGCGATCAGGCTTAACAACATCAACTTGCGATTCATCGCCGCCATGATCGCCGCGCTGCCCAGAAAGAAGATGATGTTGGTGAAGATGCCCATCAGGCTGTCTGAGGTGACGCGCTGCACCTCGGAAATGTCGTTGTTGATGCGCGATACGACGTCGCCCATCTTCATGCTCGACCAGAATCGCGGAGATAGCTGGTGCAGATGGCGATACAAATTGAGCCGCATATCGAAGAGCACGCTCGAGGATGCGCGCACGTATGTGTAGCTCGAGAGGATGTTCAGCAGGAATCCCAGAACCGTCGCGCCGATCATGCCGCCGCTGATCGCCACTAGCGAGCGGAAGTCGCCCTTCAGCAAGGCATCATCGATCAGCATCTTCGAGAAGTAGGGCTGCAACAAGCCCATCGAGCTGGCGAGGATGCCCAGGAAGAAGACCCACAGAAAACGGCCCCAGTATGGCCGCGCGTATTGAAGAGCTCTCCGGTAAACGGCGAACGTGGGCGTCATCGGACCGCTTTCCAGTCTCCCGGACCGGTGCGTTGACATGGTTCTAATGTGTTAACACACCTTGCGGCGGCCGCGCCGGGCTTGGTGGGCAAACTGATATCCTCGCCGGCCGCAAGATGGTGAATCCGAAGACGATTGCTACGACTTCTCGTGGATCGCCTTCCGAAGATCCTTCAGGAGGAGCAATAGTTGGTACGGATTCCCCGGCGATTGTTCGAAGCCGAAGTGCAAATAGGAGCGCCGCGCAGCATCGTCGATCGCATGCACTAGCACTGCACGAACGCCGACAATGTCGGCGGCTTCCTCAATGCGACTCAGCGAGTCGAACAAGAGAGCCTTACCAAGTCCTTTCCCTTGTTGGGTCCGGTCCACCGCCAGCCGGGCAAGCAGCACGACTCCGACCGGATGATTCGCAAGTCCCTTGGCAATCCGTTGTGGGCTTTCGTGTTTGTGAACGGAGCCGGTAGTGAGCGCGTAGTAGCCAACAACGCGGTTCTCATCGAGCGCGACATAGGTTTTGGTGGAATCGGCTTGTTGGTTCGTCCAAGCAAACCTCTTTAGCCAGCCGTTTAGAGTTGCGTTCGTGCAATCAAAGGAACTGAGATCGTGGTCACGAATGAGTTTGCCGATGACGAACTCGGGATTCGCCGCGGATCTCACAACTTGCGCTTCGCGACGTGCCGTTCTTTGAAAAGCTGACGGAGGCGAGGCTTGTCTTGGGCCGGGCGATCCAACGCCGCCATGAACGCTTTCCACTGCATATCGTCGAGAACAAAGCGGGTCTGGTCGGCGAGGGATTGCTCCGCTTTCTCGCAGGCACTTTGCATGATGAACTCCGTAATGTTGACGCCTTCTCGCTCCGCGGCAAACTCTAATCAGTTCTTCTTCTGAGGCAGTGGCGCGTAGCTGGAAGCGGCGGTCCCGAGGTTGTTTGGGTTTAGAGGTGGCCATGGCTGATCACCCCCGCTTGCGGACCAGCATCACTCGCTGGGTGAACACCAGGGGCCACAGGAGCTTTTCGAAGACCACTTCTCCCTGCCGCGACACGGTGGCGAAGACTTCTTCGCGCTGCAGGGGGCGCTCATCCGGGAAGCGCCAGAGGCCCATCGCCGATACGAGCCCGCGGGCGATGCGGTAGAGCCAGGTCGGCGTCGGGAACGAGATCAGCGCCCAGCCCCCCGGCTTCAACAGGTCGAAGTGCGTTTCGATGGCTTTGCGCGTGCCGGCGGGGTCGAAGTGTTCGATCAGACCGATGCTGAAGACGATGTCGGCCTGCATGCGAATCCCTGGTTGCAGTACGTCTTCCTGATGGCAAACCACCGGGGCCGCGGAATCCGCGGTCCGCTTTTCGAGAAGGTCGAGACCGTGGCGGTTGGTGTCGAGCACGTGGTACTCGCGAGGCGCGATGTCGCGCACGATGCGGTCCAGAAAACAGCTGTTCGCGCCTCCGATTTCGACGATCGATGGGGGATGCTTTTCCGGTTCGCACCAGCCTCGCATTGCATAAATGATCGTGTCCTCCGTAAAGCGCCGGGTGACGTGCGCGGTCGCCGGAACCTCGCGATAATAGCGATCCCAGTCCGTCGCCTCCGGGTTTCCGTTGGTTTCCTGCTTGCGTTTGCGGAACACGAAATCGCGCTGGATGGCGAAGTTCGCAATGAACAGGCTTGCTTCCACCGAGACCTTGCAGGTAAACACCGAAAGGCTCGTATGCGCGAGCAGGAACTGGATGAGCCCGTAAGAGGCGAGTCCATTGGCCGTAACAAGCAGCAAGTAGCGCGGAAACGTGACGGCGTGGTTTTCACGAGTCAAAAACACGGCCCGGCGGGCAGCAAAGTAGTTGAACACCACGGCGGCGACGCGGCCCGCAACCTGCGCCTCGCCGACTCCATGCAAATACGGGAACGCGAGCAGGAACACGACGTTGTCGAGTGCAGCCGTGAGCAGCGAGATGAAGCCGAAACGCAGCAGCACGAAGTAAATCCTCGCCGAATCGAGCAGCGGATTGAAGTGCGACGAACTGTTGCCATCCAAATAAATCGCGGCAATACGCTCTTCCGCCACGTGGTACGCCTGATGCCGGCAGGCAATGAGCATGTCGAGTTCGAACTCGTAACCAGACGACGGAATGCGCATCAGATGCGGCAAGAACGAAAGCGGCAATCCGCGGAGGCCGGTCTGCGTGTCGGACAGCCGCTGGCCGATCAGTAACCGCACGGCGCCGATGCTCAGTTGATTGCCGAAGCGGCTGCGCCACGGGACATTCGCGCTGTCCCCAAACTGGCGGGCGCCCAGCACGACGGTTTCAGATTCCGAGGCCAGGCGGCCCGCTACGCGGCAAATGTCGGCAACCGCGTGCTGGCCGTCGGCGTCGGCGGTCACAACGCCTTTGGCGTCCGGATACTCGCAGAGCACGTGGTTGAAGCCGGTTTTGAGCGCGCTTCCCTTGCCCAGATTTACGGCATGCCGCAAGACGGTCACGCCGGCTATGGACTGCAGTTCAGCAAATAACGGCGCGGCTTCGGCGCCGCTGCCATCGTCAACGACCACCACCTGAAGAAAGCCCTCGAGCGTGAGTTGCCGGGCGAGATCCACGAGTGCAGGCGAAGGCTGGTAGGCCGGAATCAACGCGGCGATGTTCATTTCTTTTTCGATGCCGCCGCCCTTTTCTGCGACAACGCCCAAAGGCGGTTGTTCCGCGCGAGTTCGAACGACGGCTGGATTCGCAACGCTGCGTCCGCCGCGCGAATTCCATCGTCCCACTGCTTCAGCGCATTGTTCGCCGCCGCGATGTTGTTGTAGGCTTCCGCGTACTTCGGGTTCAGCTTCAGCGCGCGATAGGCGGCTTCGATGCAATCCTTGAAGCGGCCCGCCTGGTAAAGAGCCAGAGAGCGGTCCAGCCACTCAGCCGCCGTGTTCGGATCGGGTCCGGTGACGCGCGTGTGATTCGAAGCCGTAGCCAAATACGTGGTTGCCGCCTGGTCGCCAGGAACCATCCGCAGAGTATCTTTCGCCAGTTTTTCGAGGTCCCACCACTCCGCCCGCGCCGATTGCGCCTGCATCAGCAGGTACCGGGCGTCGAGCGCGTTGGGATTGCGTTGCACAGCGATGCGGAGGTGTGGATAGGCATCGTTGGGACGGCCCACTTTGTTCAACCAGCGCGCGTAAAAAAAGTGCGGTTCGTAACGGTTCGGCTCGAGTTCGAGAGCACGTTGAAAATGGAACTCGGCCAGTTCCCGTTGGCCCAGGTCCCCCCTGGCGATGCCGAGATTGATTTCCAGGATGAAGTAGGCAGGCAGCAGCACACGGGCCTGTTCGAAATAGAGCATCGCGTCCTGAAGGTCGCCTTTGGCCATCAGGGTTAGTCCGTAATTCATGAGTCCGCGGCCATTGCGGGGGCTCTTGATGGTGACGTCGTACCAGAGCGTGTCTTCGTTGGTCCAGACTTCATTGCGCACCGCGGTGGCGCGCGCCTCGGCCGCGGCAATCAGGCCCAACCCAGCCAGCGCCGCGGGTAAAACCTTGGGCTTTTGGAAGAACGGCGCCAGCCAGACCTGCAGGGCGGCGGCTACCGCGAGGGTCAATCCCACGAACGGGAAAAACATGCGATGATCGTTCACCAACTCGGCAAGCGGCATCCACGACGTGGGGAACAGCGCAACCAGAAACCAGAACAGGCCGAAAGCGATGGGCCGAAGTTTCTCCTGCCCACGAGCCGTCCAGACAATCGCCGCCAAGACCACGCACAGAAACAGGATGCCCAGCAGCGTCTGCGGATCGAAAAATCCGGTTACCGCCGGCCAATCGCTATCCGCGCTCAAATCGAACGGAAGAAAGAAGCTCATGAAATAGTGCAGCGCCGCCCGCATTTGAGTCATGCGGTAGATTCCCGACGAAACGCCGCCGGGGCTGAACGTAGCTCCGGTCATGCGGCTGAGCAGCAATCCGGCAATGGCGCAGACGATCAGGGCTGGAAGCGCAGCGCGCCCGGCAATTGACGCCTGGCGTTCGGGATCCCAGAGGTAGATCATCGCAAAAAGCAGGATGGGAAACACGAGGGCCGGCGGCTTGGAAAGGAGACCGACCACGACCGGAACGAGATAGTACCCGCGATTCCGCCATTCCGGTTTCCACAGATAGAGCGACAGGCCCGCGACGACTCCCAGGGTCGACATGATTTCGGCGCGCTGCACGATGTAGTTCACGGTTTCGGCGCAGACCGGATGCAATCCATAAACAGCAGTAGCGGCGAGAGCCCAGTAGGCGCTTTCGAGCAACCGCAGATAGAGCGTGTAGATGGCGCCCAAATAGATCAGATAGACGATGAAAGTCGTGACGTGGAACTGGAACGTGTCGCCGCCGCCGCGCACATAGTCGAGCGCGAGAATGGTCGTGAGCGCCGGCCGGTAGACTTGATGCGTGGGCAGATTGCTAAAGGTCGACGAGTCGACGAAAAACTTCGGGATATTCGACAGAGACCGAATATACAGATTATTTTGAATCGTATGAAAGTCGTCGAAATGAAAACTATTGTGAAAGTGATTCGCGTAAGCAGCGAACAATAACAGCGCGAATAGCCCAGCCGCCGACAGCAAGGCGGCGCGGGGCGTTATCTTCATCGTCATAAACTCGCTTCCAGCAATTCCGGCAATCCGTTTTCGAAGTCTAACAAATGGCGCAGCGCCGGGTCCACGCCATCTTCGCGCCACGCGTCTGTGATAGGCTAGCCGAAAACCGAATGCGAACTCTAACTCGGCGTCAATTCACCAGCGCGGCTGCGGTCCTGTTGCCCGGCGCTACGATTCTCAAGGCGCAAGCTCCCTCGGCTGCTGGGGCGGCTCCGCCTTCCTGGGGTGGACCAGTGGTCGATTGCCATCACCACCTGCGGCCCACGGCGGCCGCGAACATCGCGCATCTCGACGGTTGCGGCGTGTCGAACGCGATGGCTCTCGCCCGCTACAATTCGGCGGAAGCTATGAATGCGGCGCAGAAGGAATTTCCCGGGCGTTTTCTCGGTTGGTTCGCGAGCGCGAACATCACCAAACCCGAGGCGGAGACTCAATTGCGCGATGCCGTGAAGGCGGGCGCGATCGGGTTCGGCGAACTGAAGTTCCACGTCGAGGCCGCGGGGCCGGAACTGCGGCGAATGTATGCGCTGGCGGCGGAATTGAAGGTCCCGATTCTGGTGCATTTTCAGGAAGTGCCCCACACGCCGGAAGAGGGCGTCTTCAGCACCGGCTTCAAACAGTTTGAAGCGATCCTCAAAGCCTATCCGAAGACCATTTTCATCGGCCACGCAGACGCGTTCTGGGCCAACGTGAGCTCAGACTACAAGAACGACGAATCGTATCCTACCGGCAAGGTCAAACGTGGAGGCGTCACCGATAAGCTGCTGGGCGATTACGCGAACCTCTATGGCGACCTCGCGGCCAATTCGGGCAACAACGCGCTCTCGCGCGATCAGGAATTCACGGCCGGGTTCCTGAAACGTCATCAGGACAAGCTGATCTATGGCAGCGATTGCGCCTGCCGCGACGGGCGGGGCACGGGGATTTCGATGACCGCGAATCCGCCGGCGGCCCGTATGATGGGCAAATGCGTGGCTCGCGAAACTCTCACGCTATTGCAGAAAGCCGTGACGCCGGCGATGTTCCGCAAGATGACCTGGGAAAACGCGCACAAGGTCTACCGGCTGGCGTAAGACGAGAATTCGTATTTCACGGCCCACTGGAATTCGCGGCCGGGTTCGACGCTCATCGTTACGTAGTTTTCCGGCGAGAGCACGCGTTCGGCCGACCAGAAGACGATCTTCGACAGAGGTTTGTCTCCCGTGATGCGAACCGCAGCGCCGGACTTGCGGTTGACGATGCGAAACTCGTGATCGTTCACAGCGCCGCCGAAGCCGCTCAGTTCCGACATGACGGTTTCTTTCTTGCCAAGTTGCCGCGGGTACGTCAGATCGTTGCCTTTGATCTCCGCAAGTCCTTTAAAGTCGCGCGAGTTCTTGGGAGCGAAGTTGAAGCCGATCGTAAAGTCGGGTCCGGTCGGCTGGCCGTCCATCACCATGAAGTTGTGATTGTAGACGTCGGTTGCGATCGTCTTCGCGCCGGTGTTTTTAAGGGTGTGTTCAATCACCATTTCAGACTTGCCGGGAGCGAGGCGAACGGTCTTGCGATACAGGTACGCGTAGCCGGACGTGGCGTCCCGCAGCGTGTGCTCGAAGGTGACGGAGTCTTTCTTCGTGGAAACCTTCCACTTTCCGTGGTCCACGATGTCGTATGTCGAGAAGCGTTGAAAGCCGGCCTCTTTGGGCTTGCGCAGAGTACCGACGCCGATGCGGATGAAGGTTCCGCCAACCGGGGCCTCATCGTAGCCAAGAGAGCTTTGGCCGCTTAGGAATTCTTCCACCGGCCCGGTGATGGCGTCGTGAATCTTCGGATCGTACTTGTCGAACCACACGCCGAAGTAGGAGTGTCCGCCCGATTCGAGGCTCGCGATGACGCCGGCCCAATCGAAGCGCGTGGCGCGATAGTATCCGCGATCCACATCGGGCAGATACAGTTTGGCGCGGATCTTGCCGTTGCCGATCTCAGCGGAAGGGAACTCCGCCGCCGCAGCAAGAAGGGAGGTGACGAACAAAGCGGTTCGCAGCATAGCCTTACCAGCGTACAGCCTTGGCGCGAATTTCGCAGGGTTAGTAAGATAAAGCTTCCGAACGATGCGTGGACTCCTGACCGCAATCCTAACTGGTGCGCTCGCCGCGAGCGCAGCGCCGCCGAAGTATGACCGGATGTATGTCTTTGGCGACAGTTATTTCGATACGGGCGCGGGCTATGTGGATGGCAATGGACCCACCGCAGTCGCCTACCTCGCCGAATGGATGGGGCTGAAACTGGTGCCCGCGAACGATCCCAAGCTATCGAAGAAGAGCAGCCGGAACTACGCGGTGAGCGGCGCGCAGACCGGTGACGGCAAGGGCCGAAAGATTGGCGACTCGCTGCTCGGCTATGGCATGCGGAACCAGGTGGAGGATTTCACGGCAGGCGTCCGCAAGGGCGCCATTGCCTTTCGGCCGGCAACCACCTTGTTTTTTCTCGCGGGCGGCTTGAACGACCGCAGGCTTCCGGGCGAAACCACGGTTTCGAATTTGAAGGGCGAGATCCGGACCCTTTACGGCTTGGGCGGGCGGCATTTTCGAATCGCGCAACTGCCGGTGACGATTCCGGAATTCAGCGATGTAGGCTTGCGCCTCAATCCCGAACTCGAGCGGATTCCGGCGGCGCTCGCGCAAGAACTCCCTGGCGCGGATATTCAATTAAGCCACTGGGGTAAATTCTTCGACGATGTGCGCGCCAATCCCGCGGCATACGGTATCGAAAACATCGCCAAAGCCTGCGCCGGACGCGCGCTCATGAAAGAAGACGCCACTCCCTGCCCGAAACCTGAGACCTATTTCTACTATCATGCGGGCCATCCGTCGACAGCGGTCCACAAAGCCGTGGGCGCGATGCTGCACCGGGAACTGACCGAACCGTAAGGACACTTTTCAGATGACCAGGATTACCCGTCGAAATCTTTTCAAGGCCGCCACGAGCGCGGCGATCGCCACAGCGCAATTTCCGATCCTCGGCGCCAATGACCGCGTCAACATCGGACAGATCGGCGTTGGCGGCCGCGGCCGCGATCACATCGGCTACTACGCAACCATCGAAGCGGCGCGCATCGCCGCCGTATGCGACGTGAATCAGGCGGGGCGCGAGCGCGGCGCGGCGCAGGTGCAGAAGTTGAAAGGCTACGCGCCGGCCCAGTTTGCGGACATGCGCACGATGTTCGAATCGAAAGACATCGACGCCGTATCGGTGACCACTCCGAATCACTGGCACGCCCTATCGGCCATTTGGGCATGCCAGGCCGGCAAGGACGTATACGTCGAAAAACCCGCCTGCCATAACGTTTTCGAGGGCCATCAAATGGTAGCCGCCGCGCGCAAATACAAGCGGATGGTGCAGGTAGGATCGCAAAGCCGCACGATCGAACACAAGGTGCGCGCGATGCAATTGTTGCGCGAGGGTCTCATCGGCCAGATCTATCACGCCCGTGGACTGTGCTTCCGGCGCCGCTTCTCGATCGGACACACGCCCGACGAGGCCGTGCCTCCGGGCCTCGATTGGGATCAGTTTCTCGGACCCGCGCAGATCCGTCCGTACACGAAGAACCGCTTCGCCTACAACTGGCATTGGTTCTGGGACACCGGCAACGGCGACATCGGCAATCAGGGCATTCACGAAATGGATATCGCGCTGTGGGGACTCGGCCGCGGCGGTTGGCCTCTGAGCGTTTCTTCAACGGGCGGCAAGTATGTGTGGAAGGATGACCAGGAGACGCCCAACACGCAGACGGCATCGTTCGACTTCGGCGATGCGTTGCTGACGTTCGAAGTCCGCAACTTGCCGACGCCGACCGAAGGCGGGTCGCCGATCGCTCCAAACAATACCTGCAACATTTTCTTCGGCGAAAATGGCTTTCTCCTGGTGGATAACCTCGGCTTTCAGGTCTACCGCAGCGCTGCCTCGCAATTGAGCCACGACGCTGTCAGCAACGCAGGCGCGGGCCAACTCGAGAAGTACGAGAAGATCATGGACGAGAAGGGGCGAGAGGGCCAGGTGTGGGCCACCACGCCACACATGCAGAACTTTATCGACGCGGTGCGTTCCCGCGACCATCGCAAGTTGAATGCGGATGTCGCGATCGGCGTGAGGTCCGCTTCGTTCGTACACCTCGCCAACACCAGTCTTCGCGTCGGCCGGCGGCTCTCGATTCGCCAGTCCGACGGGCATTTCGCCGGGGACGACCAGGCGAACTCGATGCTCACGCGCGACTATCGCGAGCCCTACGTCGTGACCGCTCAGGTCTGACGCGCCGCTGCATTCGGGTAGTGCATTTTGACTATTGCGGCCCGGCAGCCGCACCGCTAATTTGGGAGGCTGTATATGGAGCCAATCTTTCTGCCCGGCGTGGAAAACAACCCCCATCCTTCCGCCTGGGCCGCGGCGATCGAAGGCATGCGCAAGCTGGGCCGCGAATATCCGCAAATCTGGCATTTGTTCGCATTCAAACCCGCGGCCACCGAGCATCTGGCGCGTTTCACGCAGGAAATCATGCGCGAAGCGGCGCCGCTTTCGCCCGGGTTGCGTGAGTTGATCGCGGCCTATACGTCGAGGCGGAACGATTGCCCATTCTGAACCAAATCCCACGCCGCGGTCGCGGTAGAACTGTTGGGCAACGAAACGCTGGTCAACGAAGTGATGCACGATCTCGAGACTTCGTCTCTGCCGGATGCGGAAAAGACTTTGCTGCGGTTCATCGACAAGGTGAATCAGGATTCGCCGCGCATTTCGCCGGACGACATGACGCAGCTCTATGCAGCCGGATGGAACGACGAACAGATTTATTACGCCATCACCGTCTGCGCGCTATTCAATTTCTACAATCGCTGGATCGACGCGACGGGGGTCCACGCCTTGTCGGACGAAGCGCATCGCGAGGGTGGCAAGCGGAGCGCCGCGAGCGGCTACGTGCGCAAGTAGGCCGCGGCTGTTTACGCTAAATATTGGGGTCACTGCATGAAAACTCCGACGCCTCGACTGGTTGCCGGCCTGATCTTCACGCTCCTCGTGATTGGCGGCTACGCTTCGTACACGCTATTGTCCGTGAGCCGCATGCGCCAGGTGCAGACCGATATCGTCGATCGCAACCGTAAGGGTTCGCTGCAGTTGATCCGGATTCAGAACGATCTCAACGCGCTCGCGCTCGCGATGCGCGACATGCTCGATAACCCGGACCACTACCCGCTGAGCGCGTGGAAGCCGCCGCTCGATCGCATGCGGCTCAATCTGGATGACGCCGTCGTCAGCGAAGCGGCGCTCGCGGAGGGCCGCCGGGAACCGGAACAGACGGCCTATTTGAAGGCATCGTTCGCGGAATTCTGGCGCACGTGCGATGCGATGTTCGCGCTCGCGGCGCAAGGCAAAGAAGACGCCGCGAGGCAACTCGTGCGAACCACGTTGCAGCCCCGGCAGGAAGCGCTCACCGCGCTCACCTCGCGGCTGTTCGTCGAAAACAACGATCAGGAAGCGCGGGGAGGCACTCAGGTGGCGGAGATTTACACGGGCATCGAAACCTCGGCGTACCGTTTTCTGGGCGTATCCATCGTGCTCATCGTCATCATGAGCGCCGCGGTCATTCGATCGAATCGAGCGCTGTTTGCGCAACTCAGCGATCTCGCCGAACAACGCAGCGAACTCGCTCGCCAGTTGATTTCCACGCAGGAATCCACGCTGCGCGCCATCTCGCGCGACTTGCACGACGAGTTCGGGCAGATTCTCACCGCGCTCGGCGCGATGCTGCGGCGAGCGGGACGGAACGCGCCGGACACCGCGTTCCGCGAGCAGGTGCAGGAAGCGACCGGGGTCGTGCAGACCACCCTCGAGAACATCCGGTCTCTTTCCCAATCGCTGCAGCCCGTGATTCTCGACGAACAAGGGTTGCTTGCGGCCGTGGAATGGCATCTACCGGTGTTTGAGCGCCAAACAGGAATCCACGTGCAGTACCGTCCGCCCGCGGTGCGCGTGGAAGTTCGCCACGATGCGGCGATCCACGTGTTTCGCATTTTGCAGGAATCGCTGAACAATGTCGCCCGGCATTCCGGCGCCGATGCAGTGAGCGTCACATTCGACATCGGAGAGACGGATCTATCGTTGACAATCGAAGATCGCGGCCGCGGCATTCCGCCCACCATGCGGCCTGGAGTGGGCCTGGCCGCAATGCGCGAGCGCGCGGCGCTGATTGGGGGCGCAATTCAGATCGGCCCTGGAGACGAAGGCTCCGGCACGAAGATCGCGCTCCGCGTGCCCATTGAAGCTTTGCGGGAGGTTCCTGTTGCCTGAAGAAAAGAAGATACGCGTTCTGCTGGTGGACGATCACTCGCTCGTGCGGTTGGGCTTTCGGCGGTTGCTCGAAGACGATCCGGCCATACAGGTGGTGGGCGAGGCAAGCGACGGCTTAGAGGCCGTGGAACTCGCCAAAAAGCTCACTCCCGATGTCGTGGTGATGGACTACGCGCTACCGCTTTACAACGGCGCTCTCGCCACGCGCATGATTCGGGACGCGGTTCCGGCGACGCGCGTGCTGATTCTGAGCATGCATTCGGAAGCCAGCTATGTGGCCAACAGCCGCGAGGCCGGCGCATCGGGCTACCTGCTCAAGAACGCACTCGATCTCGAACTGGTGGCCGCCGTAAAGGGCGTGCTCACCAGTAGCTGGCTGCAGGATCCACGGCTTGAACAGGCGGCTTACAGCACCGGAGCGAAGCGGAGCCTCACCAAGCGCGAACTCGAGGTGCTGGCGTTGATCGTCGCCGGGCGCGCCAACAAAGAGATCGCCGCGACCCTGGACCTCAGCGTCAACACGGTGGCGGTGCATCGCGCCAATATCATGGATGCCTTGAATCTCCACAACGCGGCGGAGCTCGTGGTCTACGCGATCCGGCACGGCCTGGTGTCCCTGCCATGACGCGGCGGCAACTGCTTTTATCCACTGCAGCGTTTGCCGCACAGGGGCCGGGGTTCCGCTTCACCGACGTTACGTCTCAGGCGGGGTTGAATTTCCAGCACAACAACGGCGCATACGGCGCGAAGTACCTGCCCGAGACGATGGGGCCCGGCTGCGCCTTTCTCGATTACGACAACGATGGCTGGCTCGACATTCTGCTGGTGAATGGCCAGGATTGGCCGGGGCATCCGCGCCAGCGATCCACCATGCGGCTGTTGCGCAATAACCGCAACGGGACCTTCGCCGATGTGACGAAGGAGGCTGGCCTCGACATCGAGATGTTCGGCCTTGGCGTCGCCGTCGGGGACTACGACAACGACGGTTTTCCCGATCTCTACATCACCGCTGTCGGCCAGAACCGCCTGTTTCGAAACAATGGACGCGGACGATTTGTCGACGTCACGGCGGCTTCGGGATTGGGTTCGCGGCAAGCTTTTTCGACATCCGCGATGTGGTTCGATTTCGATCGCGACGGCTTGCTCGATCTGTTCGTATGCAATTACGTCCGCTGGTCCGCAGACCAGGACGTGCATTGCTCGCTTGACGGCAAGAACAAATCGTACTGCACGCCGGAGGCTTATCGCGGGTCCACCTGCTGGTTGTTCCGCAACAAGGGCAACGGGACGTTTGAGGACGTCACGGCCAAGAGCGGCATCTTCGACGCATCGTCGAAATCGCTGGGCGTGGCGATGCTCGATGTCGATCAAAACGGCTGGCCCGATCTGTTTGTCGCCAACGATACGCAGCCCAACAAGCTGTACCGCAACAACGCCAACGGGACGTTCACCGAGTCCGCGGTGCCCCTCGGCGTGGCGTTCAGCGAGGACGGCCGGGCGCGCGCCGGAATGGGCGTCGACACAGGAGATTTCAAGCGAATCGGCCGCATGGGAATCGCGGTGACCAACTTCGACAACGAGATGATGGGGCTGTATGAATTCGACGGGCGCACTTTCGTGGATCGAGCCGTGGCGGCTGGAGTTGGCGCTGCGTCCCGTCAACGGTTGGGATTCGGATGCCTGTTCGGCGATTTCGACCTCGACGGCAACCTCGACCTGGTTGCGGTGAACGGCCATATCGACGACACGGTTCGCAGCGTGGGCAGGCGCGCCTCACACGCGCAGGCGCCGCATCTTTTTCTCAATGACGGCGCGGGCCGGTTTCGCGACGTTGCGCCGGATGCCGGACAGGAGTTCGCAGCCCCGAAAATCGCGCGGGGCGTGGCTACCGGCGACTTTGACCGCGACGGGGATCTCGACCTCCTGGTGACTGCCAACGGCGGGCCTGCAATGCTCTACCGGTGCGATCTGGCGAATGGCAATCGCTCGATCCGGTTTCGCCTTGAAGGCCGAAAATCGAACCGCGACGCGATTGGCGCGGTCGTGCAGCTATTCGATGCGTCGGGCATGCAGATGCAGATGGTGAAAAGCGGCTCGAGCTATCTGTCATCGAGCGACAAGGCGCTGACGTTTGGCGTGGGCAAGCGCGATGCCGTCGATCGGATCGCGATCTTCTGGCCCAGAGGCCGCGCCGATGAGTTCCGCAAACTCGCCACAGGCAAGACGTACCATTGCGTGGAAGGCGAAGCAATCCGCACTATGGACGGCCGTTAATCAACTTACTGGGGCGGTTGTTGCTGCTCAGGAGGCTTCGGAACGTCTTTTTGAAGGTCAAATTCCACGGTCACCGTCTCACCGCGTTTTAACATCACCGGCTTGGGCTCCGGCACGGCGTAGCCCTCTTTCTTCACCGCAACGTTCACGACACGAACATGTAGGTTCGAAATGAAGTTCTCGCCGGCGTTCGACGCAGCCCGGAACTCGGCGCCATCCAGTAGAATCTGCGCACCGTCGACGTTGACCTTCACAATGAGGTTGCCCAGGTTCTGTTCCGCGCTCACAAGCAGCGCGACGCCCGGAACCTCGGTGATGGTGATGGGCCTCTCGAACACATTGGCGCCGTCCATCAGACGGATGCGGTGCTGGCCGGGCGAGAGTTGCGGCAGGTCGCGACCGTCCGCCACCAGGGTCGTGATGAGTTTGCCGTCGATGTAGAGGTCCACGGGGCTATAGCTCGCCTCCGCATAGGCGCGCCCACCTCCGTATGCAATCGCGGCGACACGAGCGTTTGCCGTGAGGACGTTGCCGTTGAATTCGGGCATCAAAGCGGGCTTGATCTCCACCGGCATCACCACGCGAACGCCGCCTGAGGCCAGTTCGATCGATCGGGATGAGACGGGCATCTGCAGCATGAGGCTGCCCTCGCGAGGGATCAGTTCCGTCTTGCCGCCTTCGAGGCGGACGGTTCCTGTCGTCAGGTCGGAAGCGATCTGCAGGACGGCTGGTATCGGCGTGAGCTTCATCTTCACGAACCCCGATCCGCCGTCTTCGAAGGTGTGCCAAACGCCGATTGCGGCTTCGTAGCCAGCCGCTTTCGCTTCAAAACGATGCTGCCCCGGATTGACGTAGGCCTGCAGCGGCGCGCGGCCCTCGAGCCTTCCGTCCACCCAGATTTCGGCGCCTACGGGATCGGCGGTGATCTTGACTTCCGCCGCCAGCGGAATCGGCTTGATGTTGACGGCCACGACTACGGTCGCCACCACCACCAGAATGGTCACGGCGGAACCAACGTGCCGGTCTGGACTCGGAGGACCCATCAATTACAGCCTAGCAGCCGCCGGTTTCACTTCTTGAAACCCGTCATCTCCTTGTACGCTTCGAGCGCGTTGTAGACGATCGGGCAGTATGTGGCGCGATCGATGAATTGCCACATGCGGAACGGAATCGTGCCGTTGCCGCGAACCAGATGCGGAAAATCGACGCAAATCTGCGGCCGCGCTTCATACACCGTGCAGTCATTGCCGTTGAGAAACACGCAGCCTTTGCCCTCTTCGAACTTCAGAACCGTGCCTTGTTCTTCGTCTTGCTGCGTGTAGTCGCGAAGAAACTGCGAGGTCTTGACGCGCAGAAACTTCGCCAGCTTTTCGATGTCGCGGTCGAGCAGCTTGACCGTCGCATTCTTGCAGCAATTCGCGCAAACCGTACAATCGATCTGCGATTCGATCTCTTCCGCAGTCTGGCGCATGCGTTTTTCATTGAACGCGTGCGTCTTGAGATGCTTGCGAAAGCGCTCGTTTTCGGGCCGTTTTTGTTCGCCCAGACGCTTGATCTGGACCAGGTCGGTAATCATCATTCGAAGAGGGCTTTCAAACGTTTCACGTCCGACGGAGAGGCGCCGGAGTTCTTCACGATGTCCGCACGGCTCTGCAGCCTACGCCGGTACCGTGCGAAGTATTCGACGATATCGCCTCCGAACCCAAAGCTGTACATGATGTCGCTGAAGTCCGCGGTGTGCGGCAGGCCGAGCGCGTGCCCGGATTCATGCACGCAGGTGAGGTAAACGATGGCTTCGCGCAAGAGCGGATCTTTTTTCGCAGCCTGGGAGATGTCGTCGCCGAGGCCATCCATTTCGGGACGGACATAGACTTCCGCGCCCAGATGTCCTTTGACGCGAATCGGGCGGGCTTCGCCGTACAAGCCAGTCCGCTGCGAAACCCAGAATACGCGAATGTGCGCATCGTCTTTCGAGGCTACCTTGTTGACTTTGAGACTGCCGCCCGACGATCGCTCCCACATTTCGAGAGCCCACTGCGCAAGTTGGGGATCGCTCTTGCTGCACGCGGATTGCGCGGGGTCGCACGGCTCGATCCAATAGGTGTACTCAGCTGCCGCGGCCGAAAACGCCAGGGCGGCGGCAACAGCGAAAATCATCGATTCTCCAGCACGCGTTCGGCCGAGATGGTGCGGACCATTTCTTCGAGTTCGCGAATGCGGCCGCTCAGTTCCTCGATGGCCTGCATTTCAGGATCCGGCAGCTTGCCGTGGTCGAGATTCTGGGTGACAGACTCGGTGTTTCTGTTCTTGACGATGCGTCCCGGAATGCCGACCACCGTCGCATTGTCCGGCACGGAATGCACCACGACCGAACCCGCGCCGATTTTCACGCAATTGCCAATCGAGATATTTCCCAGCACCTTCGCGCCTGTACCGACGACGACGTGGCTGCCGATTGTCGGGTGGCGCTTGCCTTTGTCCTTGCCGGTGCCGCCGAGGGTAACGCCTTGATAGATCAGCACATCGTCGCCGATTTCAGCGGTCTCGCCGATGACGACGCCCATGCCGTGATCGATAAAGAACCGTCTGCCGATGGTCGCACCGGGGTGAATTTCGATGCCGGTGACCGATCGCGAGAATTGCGAGATGACGCGCGCCAGCAGAAACCAGCCACCCTTATAAAGACTGTGCGCGAGGCGATGCAAGACCGTGGCGTGAAAGCCGGGATAACAGAGTACAATCTCGAGCACGCTCTTGGCTGCTGGATCTTCTCTGAATACAGTATCGATCTGTTCCCGGACATTAGCCCACATGCAGAACTCCATTATCTCGCGTTACGCTATCGCCATGCGCTTCAAACAACTTTGGGTGGCGACAGCCATAGCCGCTGGCGCGTTGCTAGTTGGATGCACGGAAAAGAAAGAAGATGCAAAGGGACCCACGCCGCCCACGACATCCATGCCCTCCGACCCCATCTCGAAACCCATCGCGACGAATGGCAAGATCCATTCGATGGCCAAATACATCGAAATGTCCGGCTACCGGCTTGCGGAACCCAAGGCGGGCACGATCCGCATCCGCATGAATGTAGTGAATCACTCTTCCGCGGACCTCGGCGAACTGCCGATCAGGGTGCGCCTGGTGGCGAACGCGGCCAAGCCGGAAGATCCGCCACTTGCGGAATTCGACATCAAGATCTCGCTTGGGCCGGAGGAGTCGAAGCAGGTGGAGAGTATCATGCCGACGAAGCTGCGTCTGTACGAGCTCCCGGACTGGCAGTTCCTGCGAGGGCAGTTCGAGATCAAACCGGCGGCTTAATTAGCAGATCGAATCATGCGATTCCTCACCGGATTCCTCGTGCTTTTCGTAGCGCAGGCGCAGGAGTGGCCGGCTCACCGCGGCGCACAACGCGATGGCGTCTATCCGGGGCCGATTCGGATCGATTGGGCCGCACGCCCGCCCCGGCAGGTTTGGAAAATCAACATCGGCGACGGGTATTCCGGCGTGAGCATCGCGGACGGTAAAGTGTTCACGATCGAGCAGCGCAAGAAACAGGAAGTCGCGGTTGCCTATTCGCTCGAAACGGGCAAGGAACTTTGGGCGAGCGGTTGGCCGGCAGACTTCCATTCCTTCCTGGGCGGCAAGGGTCCGAGATCCACGCCCACGTGGGATGCGGGGCACGTGTACGTGCAGGGCGCGGAAGGCGAGTTGCGATGCCTCGACGCGAACAGCGGCAAGACCATCTGGCGAAAGAACATGGTCGCGGAAAATGGCGGCAAGCAGGCGGCATACGGGGTCGCGATTTCGCCGCTCCTCGTTCGCAATCTGCTCGTCACGAATCCTGGCGGCAAGGGCGGTAAATCCATCGCCGCGTTCGACAAAGAGACGGGCGCGAAGGCCTGGAGTGTGCTCGATGACGGACCCGCTTACACCTCGCCGATGCTCGTTACGCTTGCCGGAACCGAACAGATTCTGGCAGTGACAGCGAAGCGCGTTGTGGGGCTCGAGGTCAAGGATGGTTCGCTTCTGTGGGAAACGCCGTGGTCCACCAGTTTCGACGTCAGCGCCGCGCAGCCGGTGCTGGTCTCGCCGGATCGCTTCGTGATTTCCGCCGGCTACGGGCATGGCGCGGCGCTCGTCGAAGTCAAAGGCGGCAAAGCATCGGTGGTGTGGGAAAACAAGCTACTGAAGAACAAGTTCAACAGTTCGGTGTACTCGAACGGCTTCATTTACGGGCTCGACGAGAACATACTCAGTTGCATCGATGCGGCGACCGGGCAGCGGAAATGGAAGGGCGGGCGCTACGGTTACGGGCAGGTTTCGTTGGCGCAAGGGCAACTCATTGTGACCACTGAATCCGGCGAGGTCGCGCTGGTCAGGGCGGACCCCGGCCAGTTTCAGGAAGTTGCGAAGTTCCAGGCCATCGACGGCAAGACCTGGAACCAGCCTGCCATCGCAAACGGCAACCTGGTGGTCCGCAACGAAAAGCAGATGGCCTGCTTCGATTTACTGCAGTAAACCGAGCGCGGCTTTCGTAAATGACTCGACGAACGGCGCTCCGCGGCGGCGGTAGTTTTCCATCGTCATGTACTCTTCGACGATTTCAGGATGCACGCCGGTATTCTCGACATACGCGCTGTCGGGGTAGCCGGGGCTCTTTACGGCAGCCGCGCGGGTCATGAGCGAGTCTTTCACGTAGACCGTCATCTCGGTGTACGCCGGGCCTGGCAGCGTCGCTCCCGTGCCGAGCGAGCCGCGCGTGCGGATTCCGAACTGGGTTGCCTTACCGGCGTCCTTGATGGTCGCCGCGAAGAAATCGGACGATAGTTCGTCCGTCACCAGCAGGATTGGCTTGTCGTACGAAATCACGCGCCCGTTGCGGTCAACGGCGGCGGGGCGTTCGATGGTCGTGCCGCAAAATGGCTCGGGTCCTGTACGGCCCCGATTCTCGGCAAACGCCGCGCGCAGGTCTTTCAGGATCGATTGCAACCCGCGGATCGTCTGGTCGTCGGCCCCATTGTCGATTGCGCTTTCGACGGCGAGCTCAAAGTTCAACACGTTCGTCCAGGTTGCGCGGACCTCGAAGCCCGGCTGCAGGAACGGCTTGCCCGTGAACCTCGCCGCGGCTCGCTCGGCGGCGCAAATGCTGTTCAATCGGTCCCGCATCTGATCGAGCACGAGCACATCGGTGTTGTCATTCAACCATGCGACTTCGGTATCGAGTTGCGTGAAGAACGTCGTAGAGTTGGAGAAGTTCGAAATCCGAAGATACCCAATCTTCTTGCCTCCGGATTCGTACGAGCCTGAATAAATCGTATCCGTGCGGCCGCGGCCGAGGCGAGTCTGAAAGTTCGCAGGCAAAGCGTAGACAGGAGAAACCGCGCCAATGCTCTGCACTTCTGGCAACGTTGTTTCCGTCGCTTCAGAGACCGGACGGTACACACGGCGCGATTGGGCGCCACGATCGAGTTGCGCGAGAAAACGTTCGTGGAAGGGAGTCGAGTCGGCAAACGTGAAGTCCGGCAACGGGCCGGCCTGCATCGGCGTCCCGATCTTGGACCACGGCAGATCGAGCTTGACCGTCGAACCGTCGGCCTTGAGGATCTCGACGCGCGAGGTGACGCCGATGTCGGCCGAAGCCGGCATGTAGGCCTGCAGCCGATAGGTGAGAAAATCCACCGCCGCGCGCCTGGTCGCCTTGGGATTCGCGTCAATCACAAACTTGCCGTACTCATTGATCAGGCTTTCCACGCTGCGCCCGTCGATCGAGAGCAATTCATCGCCGAGTGCGATCGCGTAGCGCGAGGACGGCAGTTGGCCACGGTCAATGGACTCGATGATCGCTTTGCCGTCGTAAAGATCGGCGGTGAAGCCGAGGTAGGCTTCAAAATCCGAGGGCAGCGTGACAAAGGTGTTGTAGTCGTTCAAGTTCGCTACATAGTCCACGCAGATGTTGTAAAACTCGGTGTCGTCTTTCGCGTCGCGCACTTTTTTGAGCCACGGCTCCAGATCGAGCATGTCGAAGCCGGACACCTTGATCTTCCACTCGTAGGGCGCGTAATTCCGGTTGAGCAAACTCGACAGGTAAGTGAAGTCGTCCACTCGCTGCTGCATCGAAATCTGCCCGAACAGCGTCGCAGATACGGTCAAAACCAGGAGTGAGGAGAGGGTTCTCATTGATCGGTCTCCTTGTTTTGGTTGGTATTGCGGATGTGATCGACGATCGCCTGCGTGAAGGCCTGCACATAGTCGCGGCCGCGATTTCGCAGGTTGCTTTCGGTCATATAGTCGTTCACGATGTCGGGCCTGACGCCGACGTTTTCGATATAGTTCGTCACGGGAAACTCACCGTCAGTGCTGACGTTGTCTTTGCGCGTCATCAGGCTCGCGGTGAGCGTGAGGTCGAGTTCCGCATACCCGTCGAGGGACCAGCCGAACACGTTTCCGCCGAGTCCCATGGTGCGTAGGCCGAACAGCAGCGCCCGCTTGTTGTCCTGCATGGTTGCGGCGAACGCGTCGCCGCCGGACGCGGTGAATTCGTCGACCAACACCAGCATCGGCTTCGCATAGGCGGCATTCTGCCCGCGCGAAGCGTACGGAGGGCGAATCAGGCCGGGTTCAAAGTCCGGACCCGAGTCCAATGCGAGCGAGCCTGTGCGTCCGCGGTTTTCCGCATTGGCCGTGCGCAAATCGCGGAGTGTGGCCTTCCAGAGATTCAGCACCCATGGCGGATCGCCCGCATCTTCAGATTCCGCCACAGCTTGCGAATAGGCGCTAACCCAATACGAAGTCGCCCGAATTTCGAAGCCGATCACGCGATGGTAGTCCGGCATCAAGGCGCTGATCAGTTGGTTCGCGTAGCTGACGCTGCCGCCAGGGTTGCGCATGAGATCCACGACCAGCCCGTCGGTGTTCGCCTGGAAAAACGCAACTTCAGCGGTGAACTGGCTCCAGGCAAGCGAGGGGATCAAAGGGTCGAAGTCGGGAATGCGGATGTAGCCGATGCGCTGGCCGCCGGCCTGATACGTGCCCGAAAGGAAGGCGTCGAACGTGTTCCGGCCAAGCCTCTGGACAAAGCCGGCGGGAAGCGCGAAGAGCGGCGCACGAGTGCCGACGCCCTGCACGGTTCGGTATTTCGATCGCGCGGAACGCAGCATTTGCAGTTCTTGAATCCGCTGACGTGCGTTACTTGACGCCGCGTTCGCCGGGGATTTTGCGGCGGCCTGGACTGTGACAGGACTCGGCAGCGTGCCGAAGCTCGTCAGCGGTGTGCCGAGTTTGTCCCACACCACATTCACCGTTTGTTCGCTGCCGTCGGAGGCCCGCCGGATCACCACCGATGCGCTGGCGCCGATTTCATGCGCGCGTGGAATCCAGCGCTGATCGCGATAGGTCATCCAGATCGCGGCCTGCCGGCGTGTGGCGATATCGTTGGCGCAGATCGAGTACTTCCAATAGCGTTCGATCAGTTCGTTAGGCGTCGACCCGTCGATGGAAACAATCTCATCACCAACGTCGAAGGCAAAGCGGGTGCGCGGCAGCAACGAGCGGTCAATGCCGTCAATGAGAGGCTTGCCGTCATAAAGGTCCACGTCGAATCCCAGATAGGCATTGAACGTGGAACGCAGCAGCACGACATCGTGACCATCGTTGAGCTTTGAGACATATTCGACGATGAGATCGGCGAAATCGAGGTCATCTTTCGTGCCGCGCGCACGCTCGATCCACGGGCTGATGTGAAACAGGTCGAAGTTCTGCGTGTCGCGCTTCCACTCATACGGCCCGTAATTCTTTGCGTAGAGCGAGGCCATTTGCCGGAACTCGGAAACCTTTTGTTCTGGCGAAAGATCGGCGAAAAGCGAGGCAGCGGTGACCGCAAGCGCCAATGTGGCGCGCCTAACCACGCAAACCGTCCACGAAGTAAATGAAGTCGGTGTAAGGCGGCACGTGGCCCAGTTGGCGCAGCATCGCGGCGATTTGACCGCGATGATAGGTGCCGTGGTTCACGACATGGAGCACGATCTGGTAAACCGGCTTGGCGTATGGTTCACCCTTGAGATTCTTGTATTCGATGACGCGGTTGGGGTCCGTCTGCTCGCCGGCCCATTTCTGAAAGCGCTCGAGCAGGGGCCACCACGCGGCGTTCAAATCTGCGACCGAAGGTCCGGGATCGGGATCGGCAAAGGCCGTCGGCGCGCCTTCCATACGGCTCAGCCACACGCGGTCCGCATAGTAGATGTGTTGGAACGTCTTGAGAATTCCGCCGTGGGAATTCCCGATTTCCTGCGTCAGGTGTTCGGCAGGGACGCTCGCGGCAAAGTCCAGTAGACGCCTTGTTGCCCACTCGGAATATCTGAAATGTTCGGCTAGAGCTGACGGATGCACCATGTGCTGGATGGTAGCAACCCCGATCGTGCAAAGGTTGCGGCCGGACGTAGTGCGGCGCCACCACTTCTGCGTGGTACTCTGAAGTCCAAACCCACCGCCCATGCGTTCCATACAGTACACGACCCCGCACGGAATTGCCGTGACGAGCTCCGTGTCGAAGGTTCCTTACCAACGGGGACTGAGCGGGATCCTCCGCAAACTCGACCGGCAGCGCGGCATTTACCTTTCCTCCGGCTACGAATACCCGGGTCGTTACTCGCGTTGGGACATCGCATCGATTGCGCCTTCGCTCGAAATCATTTCGGCCTCCCGCAACGTCGAATTCCGGGCGTTGAACGACCGCGGCCGCGTCATCAACGGACTATTGCAGCCTGTGCTGGAGGGGCATCCGCACTGGGAATCGTTCGCCGCCGCCGATGGCAATCTCACCGGCATTTTGAAACCGCTGCCGGGGTTCTTTCCTGAAGAAGAGCGCAGCAAGCAGCCGAGCGCGTTCACGATTCTGCGCGCGCTGATGCAGGAATTCAAAAGCGAGCACGACACCAAGCTTGCGCTGGTCGGCGCATTCGGTTACGACCTTCTGTTCCAGTTCGATCCGATCGAACTGAAGCTGCCTCGCGAAGGCACGAAGGATCTGCACCTGTACTTCTGCGACGAAATCTACTTCATGGATCGCAAGAAGGAATTGATCGAACGGCACCGGATGGAGTTTGCCTGCGCATCCGCTACAACGGCCGGTTTGCCTCGCACCGCGAAGCCTGTCCCGAAACCGGCCGGAAAGGCCACTGGCGACATCACCTCAAACCACACGCCCGAAGAGTACATGGCGGGGGTAGAACGCGTTCGCCAGGGAATGAAGCGCGGCGACTACTACGAAGTGGTCCTGCGCCAGACCTTCTCCGCGCCCTTCAGCGAAAGCCCGTCGCTGCTGTTCGAGCGCATTCAAACCGCGAGCCCGAGCCCTTACGAATTCATGGTGCAGTTGGGCGGCGAGCAGTTGATTGGCGCATCGCCTGAAATCTTTGTGCGCGTCGAAGGCAAGCGCGTGGAAACCTGCCCAATCGCCGGCACGGCGAGACGCACCGGCGATCCGTTACGCGACGCCGACAGCATTCGCGAGCTTCTGGTTTCGGCAAAAGAAGAGTCCGAATTGACGATGTGCACCGACGTGGATCGCAACGACAAGTCGCGGATCTGCGTACCGGGCTCGGTGCGGGTGATTGGGCGCCGGCTGATTGAATCCTATGCCGGCGTGTTTCACACCGTAGATCACGTGGAAGGCACAATCGCCGAAGGTTTCGACTCGCTCGATGCATTTCTGTCGCACATGTGGGCTGTCACCATCATTGGGGCGCCCAAGAAGTGGGCTGCGCAGGCGATCGAAGACAACGAAAAATCGGCGCGCGGCTGGTACGGCGGCGCCGTCGGCATGATCACGATGAACGGCGACATCAATACGGGCATTTTGATCCGCACAGTGCATCTCAGCGACGGCGTCGCGAAGTACCCTGTCGGCGCCACGCTGCTGTACGATTCGATTCCTGAGAACGAAGAACTCGAGACGCGCCTGAAGGCGACCGGGTTTTTCCGCGCGCTGAATTCCACGCCCAAGGCCGCTGCAGCAGCTCTGGCGCCTGCCCGCGAAAAGGCCGGCGGCGAGGGCGTCAAGCTCCTGCTTGTGGACAACGAAGACTGCTTCATCCACACGCTGGCGAACTATGCGCGGCAAACCGGTGCCGAAGTCGTGACCTATCGAGCTGGAACGTTTCCGCTTTCCATGCTGCGCGAAATCAATCCGGGTTTGATTCTGGTGTCGCCTGGCCCCGGCCGGCCGTCGGATTTCGGGGTCCCCGATCTCGTCCGCGCCGCTGCTCTCGAGGGCATCCCGGTGTTTGGCGTATGCCTGGGCCTGCAAGGTATGGTGGAGGCGTTTGGCGGCGAACTCGGCGTGTTGGACTACCCCATGCATGGCAAGCCATCCACGGTCACGCATCGCAATGTGGGCGTGTTTGAAGGGCTGCCGGAACAGTTCAAGATCGGCCGCTATCATTCGCTGTACGCGATCCGGTCGAAGCTGCCCGCCGTGCTCGAAATCACCGCCGAATCGGATGACGGCGTCATCATGGGCGTCCGCCACCGCGAGTTGCCAATGGAAGCCGTGCAGTTCCACCCCGAATCGATTCTCACGCTCGAGGGCGAATGCGGTTTGCGGATCATAGAGAACATGATTCGCATCCACGGACGCAACCGCGTGGCGGTCGCGACGCCGTGAGAACCGCCGCATTTTGCCTGCTCGCCTTCTGCATCACGTCGGTGTTGTTCATCAACTTCTGCAACCTCGTGTATGGATGCGGATGCGAATCGTTATGGGCAGGCGCGGCGACGCACTGCAACATTCACGCAAAGCATGGCAGGCATTGCCCGTGGTGCAGTCATGGCGAGACTGGTTATGGCGTGATCTTTTCGGCCGTGCTGCTGCCGCAATTCGGCGTGGCGTTCGCGGCCCGGCGCCGCACCTGGCCACAGCAGCTTATAGCAACCCTGGTGAGCTTCCCCGTGTTTGGAGGAATCGCCGCCATTGTCGTGGGTTTCATGGATGGATATTGGCGAACTTGATAGTATCGGTACTAGTAGTTCCAAGCGTTGTCGTTTGCTCGCTCGCAGCTTACCCTAGAGAAAACTGAATGGAAATCCAAGACGTTGTGTTTCTCGTAGTGGTGCTGTGGATGGCCTGGGATGCCTTTGATGGCGGACCTGGCGGCGGCAAGCGATCTCGCAGGCCTGTCGCCGCATGTCAAACATCATAGTTCTCGGGGGAGGTCTCGCCGGCCTGTCCGCAGCCGCCGCTCTTGGCAGCGCCGGGCACACCGTTCGAGTTCTCGAAATGCGCGGATTTCTTGGCGGCCGCGCGACCTCGTACCCGGTTCCAGGTTCCGCCGCCGAAACCATCGACAACTGCCAGCACATCCTGTTGCGCTGTTGTGTCAACCTTATCGATTTTTACCGCCGCCTCGGCGTGGAAGGCATGGTCGAATTTCACCGCGAGTTTCAATTCATCGAACCCGGCGGACGGACCTCGACTCTCAAAGCGGGCGTGCTGCCCAGTCCGCTGCACTTCACCGGAGCGTTTCTCGGCATGCAATGCCTGAGCCTCGGCGACAAGATCGCCATCGGACGGGCGCTGCTTGCGGTGCGCAGCGAGTATCGCAAACGGCCGGACCTCGACCGGATCACCATGCAGCAATGGCTGATCGAGAAGAAACAGACGCCCAACGCAATCGAGCGATTCTGGCGGCAGGTGCTGGTGAGCGCGATCAACGAAGAGTTGGATCAGATGGCGGCGGTGCATGGCCTGCAGGTCTTCTGGCTGGGCTCTCTGGCGTCCGCCAACTCGTATGAAATGGGCATTCCCAACGTGCCGCTTGCGGAACTCTACGGCGACGCCGCGTGGAAGCGAATTCCGGCGGTTGAGATTCTCACGCGCACTCCGGTGGAAGCCATCGAAGTCCACGATGGGGCCGTCGCATCGGTGACCGCGGGCGGCAAGCGCATGGAAGCGGATCTATACGTGAGCGCGCTGCCGTTCGAGCGACTGTCCACGCTCCTGCCGGACCTGGGCGTGGATTGGAGCCTCTTTTCGCACTCGCCAATTACCGGCATCCACCTGTGGTTCGACCGGCCGGTGACCTCCCTGCCCCACGCCACGCTGCTCGATCGCACCATCCAATGGATGTTCAACAAGAGCGGAGGCAAGCATATTCAACTGGTGGTCAGCGCGTCGCGTTCCCTCACCGAGATGCCGCGCCAGCAAGTGATTGACCTCGCCCTGCGCGAACTCGCCGAGTTCTTCCCGATCGTTCGCGAGGCGGCGCTCGAGAAGGCGCACGTGGTGAAAGAAATCCGCGCGACGTTTTCCGCCGCGCCGGGGCTCGAGACTTTGCGCCCCGAATCGAAGACCGATCTGCGCAACTTCTTTCTGGCCGGCGATTGGACCCGTTCCGGCTGGCCCGCCACGATGGAAGGGGCGGTCCGCAGCGGCTACCGGGCGGCGGACGCCGTGCTGCAGCATCTTGGCGGCCAGCCCCGCTTTCTGCTGCCTGACATAGCGTAAGGTAGAAAAATGCGTATAGATCTAGCTGGCAAAACCGCCGTGGTGACAGGCGGGTCGAGCGGCATTGGCGCGTCTATTGTTAGCGCTCTCGAAAGCTGCGGCGCCCGCGTGGTGGTATTCGACCTCAAGACGGAACCCAGCGTCGACGTTTCAAACAAAGCGGACCTCGAGCGCGCCTTCGCGTCGATCGACGGCGCCATCGATGTTGTTGTGGCGAACGCGGGAATCGGCACGACGTCGGGCATCGCCGAAACCTCGCAGCAACTGTGGGACCGCACCATCGCCATCAACCTCACCGGCGCGTACAACACCGTGCAGCTCGCTGCAGCCCGCATGAAGTCCCAGCGCGGCGGCAGCATCGTGCTGACAGCGTCCACCAACTCCTACGATGGCGAACCGATGCTGAGCGCCTACAACGCCAGCAAGGCGGGCGTGTTGGGCATTCTGCACACGGCCGCTTGCGAACTCGGGCCATACCAGGTGCGGGTGAACGCCGTTTGCCCGGGCTTGATCCGCACGCCGCTCACGCAAGGGTCGTTCGACAATCCCGAGGTTCTCAAAGACTACTTTCGCCACATGCCGCTCGGCCGCGGCGGCGAGCCGCACGAGGTGGCGAACGCCGTCGCATTTCTCGCCAGCGATCTGGCCAGCTATGTCACCGGCGCGGCGTTACTGGTGGACGGCGGGCAGTTGTCGTCCAAATTCGGCACGTGGAATGAAGAGATGGGAGAGTTCCGCAAAGACCACTGGGTGTTACGCTGAAAGATCACCCACACATGTTGACTGTTAACCCACCCAAACGGTTCCTGTTCGGGCCAGGCCCAACGCAGGTAGCCGATCGCGTCTACGACGCCATGCACCAGCAGATCGTCGGACATCTCGATCCGTACTTCTTCGAAGTGGTGCAGGACATCCAGAAGGGCTTGCGCAGCGCCTACGGCACCGCAAACGATTTCACCATGGCCATTTCCGGCACCGGCAGCGCCGGCATGGAAGCGGCAGTTTCGAACTTCGCGGAACCCGGCACGAAGATGCTCGTCTTCAACGCCGGCTTTTTTGCCGATCGCCTCTGCGATATGGCCAAGCGCCACGGCGCGGAAGTCGTCCGCGCAGACAAACCGTGGGGCGAATGGTTCACCGATGAGGAAGCTCGCGAGATCATCCTGCGCGAGCAGCCGGCCACTGTCGGTTTCGTTCACGCGGAAACTTCCACGGGCGTGCTGCAAAACGGCGCCGCCATCTGCAAGGCCGCGCACGAGATTGGCGCGCTGGTCATCGCCGACTGTGTGACGTCGCTCGGCGCGGTGCACATCAACGCGGACGAGACGGGCATCGACATCGGCTATAGCTGCACCCAGAAGGGCCTCAGTTGCCCGCCCGGACTTGCGCCCCTCACCGTTTCGGCCCGCGCGATGGAACGGCTGCGCGCCCGCACGACAACGCCGGATATCTGGTACCTCGACCTCAAGTTGCTCGACACCTACTATGGTTCCGCGCACCGCTATCATCACACCGCGCCAATCACCACCTTCTATGCTTTGAAAGAAGGCCTGGCGCTGATGACCGAAGAAGGCCTGGACAATCGCATCGCACGCCACTGCGCCGCGCATGAGTTGTTCGTCAAAGAGATCGAAGCTCTGGGCCTGCGAATGCACGTCGCAAGAGGGCATCGCATTCCGAACCTCAACACGGTCGTTGTTCCGGACGGGGTCGATGAACTCGCCGTGCGCAAGCAACTGCTCACCGAGTATGGCATCGAAATTTCCGGCGGTTTCGGACCGCTGGCCGGCAAGATCTTCCGCGTTGGCATCATGGGGCCGCTCGCGACTCCGGCTGGAGTGGCGATGTTCATCGATGCGTTCAAGAAGGTGCTTGGTAAATAAATGAGACAGTGGGCGCTGGCATCGGTATGTGTTTTGCCGCTGATGGCGCAGTTTGTGTCTTCGGACACTTATACGCGTTACGAGTTGCTCGCGCCCGCCACTCATCAGTTCCGGATTCTTTACGAAGTTACTGAAACCAAGCCTGGAGCGAAGTTCCATTTCAACATCATCCGCCCCGGCAGCGAGGCTTCAGATGAATCGGTGGTGGACCTCGCGACCGGCAAGCCTTTGAAGTTCGAAGTCGTGAAGGGCGCGGACGCGGGCCCTTCATTCAACCCGGCGGCCGACTATTTGAAGGTGCATCTCGCGCACCCCGTTCCCGAACGCGGCGAATACCGCCTCCGGATCGACAAGACTTACAAAGATGCGAAGAGCTATTTCGCCAATGCGGATGGTTCGATCGTCTACAAGCGTTCGCTGACGATTCCGAGGAATTCGGTTGTGCTGCCCGCGGGCTACGAACTGGTTTCGTGCTCGGTGGCGGCCCAGGTATTGACGGAACCGGACGGACGGTTGCGGGTCGCATTTCAAAACCCGGGTAGCGGAGGGCCGCTCGAAGTCAACCTGCGGGCACGGCCCGCGGCGGGTTTGAAGGCTTCCGCCGCCGCGAACTTCAAAGAGCGCGCGTATGAAGATCG
>JACXTT010001603.1_pt1 | contig 37333 bp, 39 predicted proteins | sample 9270951 | NCBI WGS metagenome assembly JACXTT01 (sample SAMN15532306, study PRJNA645909) | rock metagenome | isolation source: weathered quartz diorite | place: Puerto Rico | collected 2017-06-21
GTAGAACAGCTTCTCCTGGCGGGGCGGTTGCTGTCCCATCATGGCCATCCCTCCGTGGATGGCCCACGATACCATAATCCCGACAAGGAATCAATCGATTTGAGCAACAGCCCGTCAAGACCTGACCCCGAGATTATTCATTCCATACCATAGCATAGGGTATGCCCGCAGGCACGACACCCCAAAGTATTGGTAACTCCGAGGGTTTCCTGTTTGTGTCCGTGGTGCAGCATTGTGGAGGATGCCGGATTTGCGGCAGCCGAGCGCCGACTTTCCAGCTTCAACTCGGCGGAACCAGCAAACCCGGGATCCCGCGTCCCCAGTCATGGTCACGGGGACCATCGTGGACGCCGACGTGGTGGGGCCCGCGGCACCAAGCATTGCCCAGGTGAGTTCGGAGAACTGTTCCGAGCGATGCGAAAAAGCGTGCCTACGCGAGCGTGCACTCGGACAAGCATTCGGGCGGAGAACTTCGCGGGAACATCCCGTAAACCCAGACGGCGGTCAGGGTCCGATCGTCACATTCGGCGACGAGGCCCCACGCGTCGGGACCGTCACCGTCACTGGGGACGACAGACCGCTGCGGCACCCGTTCGACGAGACCGCTTCGACGGCAAAGGTCCAGAGGCCCACGGCGAGGCTCGTGCTATAGGTGGTTGCAGCGATCGGTTCGCTGTTGAGTGGGCGGCCCTTGGCAACCGTTATGACGCCACAGGATTCCGATGGCATGGTCAGGATCGGCCCGGGCCCCGGCACTGCATAGACGTTATACGTGACCGGTTTCGTTCCAGCCTCGTTCGCCGCCCAACTCAATGTCACGGGCTGGGGAGACGGACTTCCCATCGGTCTATACGCGCAGGCGGCGAGTCCGCAGCACCAGAGCACCACACCCATTTTAGCGAGTATGTTCATTTCCTTAGCTACTTCGTCGTAAACGAAAAGTCGGTTCTGACCTGCCCCTTGGCCGGAATCGTGACGGTTGCTTCCTGTTTTCCCAGAACGGGGTGCCAGGCGAGCACCGTGTACGTCCCCGGCGGAATGTTGCGAATCGTAAACGTGCCGTCGCCTTCTACGATTGCGTAGTACGGGTTCTCCACCGGGAGGAAGAACGCCTGCGCAAAGCTCTGCTGATCGCCCTCCAGCTTGAAGATGCTGTCCTTCTCTCGCAGCGTCACCGGTTTCCGTATGCTCTGGCCTTTTTCAGGCAGCGGGAGGTTGAAGATCGTGTGGCTGCTCGACCCAACCACTTCATATGTGTGTGGATTGTGCAGCACGCCAGTGGCAGCCTTGGGATCGTTCGGGTCCGCGTCCATGTTTGTGATCTCAATCTCTTTGCCTCTGACCACAACGCCCACAAAAGTTGATGGCCCGCCCTGCACCAACCATTTGCATCCCTCGTTTATCACTTTGGTCCCTTTGAAGTCGAACGGGTCCTCCATCGGGACATTTTGCAACGCAATCACGACGTCTCTCAGCGCGTGGGCTTGGCCAACATTGACCTCCTGAATTACTCGGTGGCCATGACCGTCGGATTCAAACTTTTCGCAGAAGCTCTGGTTCGGGAACTTGGCCAGGTCAAAAATCTTTGGCGCTGGTGGGACACCTTCGAACGTCACCCTACCAGTGAGCGTACCTCCCTGCGTGGGCCCCGTCTCGGTTGCGTCGGACCGCGCGGCAGCGGGGTGTGGCAGGGGAAAGAGAGACAGGACAGTCACCAGAACCGCGATTCGGAACATGGCGCCCTCCGGATGGGAAGACGATGCTACCGTACCAAGCCACAGGAGCCGGTGTCAATCGGATCAACATTGGCACGCGGGCTCGCTGCAATCCCGTGTCATGCACCGACAGCGCGGGGCCCGACCACCGCTGAGGAGCCGCTACCGGCTCACTGCTTTTTATTCTCGTCCTCCTGAAAGGACGCCCAGATAACCACGCCCCACGTCAGACACGTCGCAATGAGGATCGCAATGTCAGATACATTCGGCTCACCTCCCGTCTCTGGTCTCCGGGCGGAGACCATTCCCCATGGACGCGTTCAACGGCACAGATCAGCGTACCGTTGAACCCCATGAATGCGGAAACAGGTCGGCGTAGAAGCGGCGGAGACTGGAGAACTCTCGGTCGGAGGTCCGCGCAGCGCGAGGCTCAACCAGTCAGCGTGGCTAGAACGTCACGATAGTATGCTATGCACGACGGGAAGGCCTGGTCAAGCGGTTTCGAAACACGTCTCAGGGACGGTCCGTCACCGTATTTTTTCCGTCAATCAGTCAGATAGAGACGCCTTTTCCTCGAACGATCGAGACGAGGACCTCCGCTGCTCGCGCCGCTCCGTCGATCTTTGCCAGATCATCGGCCATGGCCCGCGCCTTCTCCGCATAACCAGGGGTCGTGAGCGCGCGGTCCAGTTCCTCCGTCAGACGCTTGACCGAAACGCGCTGAAACGGCACGACCCGCGCGAGGCCAAGTGCCGCGGCGCGTCGTGCATTGTCCGGCTGATCGAACGCCACCGGCACGATCAGTTGCGGACGACCGACTCGCAGGGCTTGGGCCAGGGTGCCGATACCGGCTTGGTGGACGACGGCTGCGGCGCGCGGGAAGACCTGGGAGTACGGCAGGTACGGAAACGCCCGCACGTTCTCAGGCAAATTCGGCGGCGTTGTTGGGCCGGTCACGAGGATGGCGCGCCGTCCGACCCGCTGTGCCGCCTCGGCCGCCTGGTTCCAGAAATCACCCGCGACCCATACCGCGGAGGAACCGAGCGCGAACACGATGGGCGCCGGGCCCTGGCCGAGAAACGCCTCCACGTCGGCCAGCACGCCGGGGTCCGGTGTTGCGCCGTCGAAGATCGGGGCGCCGCACACCTGCGTGTGCGCCGGCCAGTCGGGTTGCGGGGCGGCGAGGTGCGGATCGAACAGGGCGAGATTGCACAGGGGCGAGAACTGCCCTTCGAACATGGCCATGTGGGGTGACGGCGACAGCCCCAATTCCGCGCGAAAGGCGCGGAGCGGCGCCTCCCAGTCCCGGGCGAGGCGTTTCATCAGGTTGAAGAGCAGTCGGTACGGTCTCCGGCCCAAGACCCGCAGGGATCGCAGCCACGGCGCGGCCGCGATGACCGGCGGGTCGTCGCAGGACATGAAACTCAGCGGCGACAGCACCGTGGCGACCCAGGGCAACCCGCGCTGCTGGGCCACGAGCGGCAGGGTGACGGTCAGGGGATGCGAGATCAGGAGATCGGCGCGCTCCGTGGCCCGCATCAAATCATCATAGGCCGATCGCAGATGAGGCATGACCAGGCGGCGTATCAAGTATTCGGGGCCGCGCCGCACGTCGAACAACTGGTCCAGCACCGCTTGGTAATCGCCCACGTCGGCGATGCTGGGACGCACGGGCGCGAATTCAATGCCCGCGGCCTCGACCACCGCCCGATGGTCGTCCGCGGTGGCGATCGCGGCCTGGTGCCCTCGATCAGTCACCGCGCGCGCCACGGCAATGTACGGATGCAGATCCCCGAGCGACCCCATCGTGGCGAAGACGAAACGACTCATGGCGGCCCACCCTCTCCTGTTGACTTCCAATCTCTAATGGTTCAGATATAAAAGGATTACTCCCAACAGTCAAAAAAATAAAATCTGATTTGGGTATTGACTCGATCGGCGGCCGGATCGATAATCCGCCAGCCCTTCAGCCCCGAGATCCGACAGAGAAAGGTGACCCATGACTCGCCGTCTCTCGTTATTCCTTCTGGTACTCGCCCTGCCTCTTTTATGGCAATGTCGAAATAAAGATCGGCAACCGCCTCCGCCGGCGACATCCACGACCGAGAGCCAAGCCGGCTCTGAGAGCGGCTGCGTCGGTCTCGGCTGTGGGAAAGAGAAACAATGCATCGGCCTCGGTTGCGACGAACAGAACCCGTGCATTGGAATGGGATGCGAGAAAGAACCGACGGCCCCGGAGAAAAAACCATGACGTGGCGATTATTGCTGGCCATCGGGATTAGCTTGGCATTGGCCGTGCCAGTTTCACAGGCGGCGGATGTGCCAGGCAACCAGGGCGGTGCGGGGAGCAAAAAGTGTGACGAAGACGCCTTAAAAAAGGCGAAGGCCGAACGGGACAAGTGGCTCAAAATTTATAAGGAACAACTCGCCGCCGCCGATGATACACGACAACGTGAGAAGGAGGCGCTCGACGAGGCGAACAAACTATTCAACAAGTATGCAAAGGATATCGCAGAAAAAGGAGCCGTGACCCTCGGCAAGAAGGTCTTCAAGGTCCCGGATCAAGTGGTCGCCGCCTATAAAGAATCAAAGATCACAAACTCCGACGCGGCCGCGACCGAAAAGTTCCTCAAATTGACCAAGATGTACCTGCAGGAACTGGCCAAAGAAGCGGGATACACCACGGCGGTGCAACGGGCCAAGTGGATCGATGCCGCGCTCTCCGGCCTCGCCATGGACGCCATGGTACTGACCAAGCTCAACGAAGCCGAGTTCCACGCCGAGCAGGCGTTTAACCAGTGGCTTCGCGCCTACGAGAGTCTGATGAACGCGCGCCACGCGGAAGACAGGGTGAAAAAACTGGAGGCGGCATGCAAGGAGGCAGGCCCCGCGGATAAATGTCTTGGTTTGGGTTGTGAGACGCAGCCGGTTCCCGGCGGTTGCATCGGCCTGGGCTGCGACAAGGCCGCCGGACAAAAGGATGACGACTTTAAACCGAGCGGCGAGCGGGAAGCCGAAGAAGCTCAAAAGATGATGGACGGCTGGAAGAAAGTCGACGGCGGGTTTGAAGACGCCGAAGGCAACTACCATGACGCCGACACGGCGTTCAATGAAGCGCTCGCAATCGTCCAGGGACAGGAATCGTTCCGGCCGCAGGGCACACCAACATTTGTCGCTCTCCACGTCCAGGCCGCCGAACCCGACTACCAGCAGGAATGGGATAAATTTCGACAGCCGATGATCCGTGCGTTCCAGCATCTGGCGAAGGCGCTCGAAGCGTACGGACGGGCTGAGGCGGAGTTCAAACGGATTCCCAGGAAACAGTAACCCGAGGCATATCATGACCATTCCTCCGATGACGTTGCGGCTGTGTATGATTCTCCTCATTGGCTGTGTCGCATTCAGCCATGCCGCAGAAAAAACCGTTCCGGCTCCGCTTGAGCGAAAACCGCCATGCGTCGGCATGGGCTGCGAACAGAAAGAACCCGGGTGTATCGGTCTGGGCTGCGGGGAAAAGGAGCTGTGTATCGGGATGGGGTGTGAGAAATCAAAACAAGCCCCACCGCCCAAGACGATAGAGGTGAAGCTGAGACTCGATAATAAAGTGACGAGCGTGCCGAGCCGGTCCAGCATTCAACGGGAGGTCATGCGGCTGACGGCCGCGGTCACCGGCCTTCCCCTGAATAGCCCGCCCCCACTCTATCAATTCGCGATACGGCTCGGGAATCAGACGTACAAGACCTCCGGTGAGTTTACTGCCGAGCCGCGCTGGGCCTGGAACCCCGATGCATCCCCTCCACTTGCCGGCAATGGACAATCATTGATATTCGTCGTCACAGCTAAACTGGCGTTACCGTCGGGGTCATCTCTGCAAACGGCGGAAGCCGGCCCCTATACGTTGCTCTGCGACGAGTGTGCGCGCCGAAGCTTCCAGGTCATTGCCGATGACATCGTCACGCATGCCCGCTGCTTGAACTGTCATGCGTCAGGGGATAGCCCGACCCAAGGCGATGATCGCCATCTCCATGTGCCCGAAGTGAACCGACAGGTCATCTGCACTCAATGCCACGGCGCCTCAAACGGCACGACGCCCGGCTCGCCGCCGGGCACACCGGTATGGGGCATGCCCCCCTTCTCATTCGCGAACAAAAGCGCGGCCGAGCTTTGCCGACAAATCAAGGACCCGGCCCGAAACGGCGGGCGCAGTCTGGAGCAATTGGTTGAACACGTAGCCGTCGATAACAATATCAAGTGGGCATGGAACCCCGGCCTTGAGCGGACTACGCCGATCGGGATATGGAACGACTTTGCACAGGACAATCAATATTTACGGTCTTTCAGATATTGGGTGAACGCAGGGGCCGCCTGTCCGGACGCTGACCCTCCATCTCAACGGATAACACCAGGCATCTCCAAATAATCACCTGCCATGGCCGGCCTGCTCTCGCGTTTGGTGATCACTCCACAAAACTTCTGGCTCTTCTTCGGCGGTCTGTGGCTGGTCGTGGGCGGACTGTTCATGGTGATCGGCTTTGTGGCAGGTGGCGACGCAACGGACATCGCGTTTCCGGCCATTTTCGCCGCTGTGGGTAGCGTCCTCCTCTTCAAGGCTCTGAAAAACCGGAAGCTGGACGAAGAACTTCGTCGTTACGGTATGCCGGCCGAAGCGACCATCACTGAGATCGCGCCGGCCAACATCCGCATCAACCGCGTGCAGCAATGGGCCATTCATTACCGGTATCAAGATTCCTACGGCGCCACGCACACCGACTCCCGCATCATCACCCCGGAAGAGGCATCACAGTGGCGGGTCGGCCAAAGCGTCACCGTACGCTATGATTCGCAACGCCCCCGCCTGCACGTCTGGATCGGCCCGACATCATGATCCAGACCCTCAAAATGATCGCAATGGCCTTTGCGGCGATCTTTCTTGGGGCCGTCATCAGCGCCATTCCGCCGCTGCCGGCGTGGTTCGAGTCGGTCGACACCCACCGCAACGAGTGGCTGGTTGTCGCGGGCGGTGCGGCCGCGCTCGGCCTGCTGGTGATGATGAGCGGCATTCTCTGGCTCATCGTCGGTCAGGGCAAGCCCTTGAGCCACGAGGAGGCGGAGGATGTGGAGCGCAGCGTCCGGATGGCCGCGAAGCCTGTGACGTGGCGGGCCACCGCCTATAAGGTCCTGGGCACGGCCCGGGGAGGGGCGGCTTACGACGAATTTTCGTTTCGCGCCATGAAAGAGGCGTGGCAGAACGGCGCCTGGCGGGTCGATCCCTTCTGGCGACGACGATATCTGACCGCTTTCGGCGCGGCGTTAATGGCGACCGGGATCCTCGGTGCCTGTTTTGCGGCCTTTCCGCCGCCCGTGAAAGTGTTGTTGGTCGGCGCGTTTCTCTATGCTCTGACACGCACGACGTGGGGCTTCCGGCGGGCATAGGAACCCGAGTGCTGACGGGCCTGCACGAAGAGCCGTCTCGCCCGCACGACTGCGGTCGATCGCGCAGGGCCGATGTCTGACCTGAGCCGTTACGACGCGGTTTTCATCGACTCCTTCAGATCCTGAACCGCTCTCGCAACGTCCCCCTCCGTCGATCCGAACCGGTCCCCCATCACCTTGATGGCTTGATTCATCGCTTTTGTCATCTTCGCGATTTGCTCTTCGGCTGTCATGCCATGTCTCCTTCTATGCTGTCTGCGCCCTCTCTCCGGTCAACGACGGTCACGAGGGCCTGACTTTTCGTCTGGACGAAGTGCTTGGCTGTGATGGTCAACCCCGGGGTCAGAGTAGATTCCTGAACGGCTCACCGAATGAGCTTCACGGGACCAACCCTACTCTGACCCTCTGTTCTCGTGTTGACCGTCGTTGAAACCCTTTCCTTGGAGGCTTGCCTACCCTCTTTCTTGCTTCTGCTGACTGAATGACGTCCATACTGCCACGCCCCACGTCAGGGCCGTCGCTGCCAGTAACGCTACGATCAGGGACATCTCGCTCACCTCTCTCTCATGGATCTGAAAGGCAAAGTGCTCTCTCCCTGAGCCTGGTCAGCCGCAACCGGTCAACGTACCTGGCGATGCACCTGAGAAGGCGACGAACTACAGAGAGACTTCGGCGTAGAAGCGGCGGAGACTGGGGAATCGGTCGCGTGGTGGCAAAAGAGCCGCGAAGGATAGGACAGCCAGCGGGGCTTGAGACGTCTAGCCCGATACTACGCCCTACCGGAGGCGCGGTCAAGGTTGTTCAACTCACTGCACCACGTCCTCTTCTCCTAGGTGAGTGTCGCGGCTGACGGGGATTTGGATCATGCGGCCGACTCGATGAACGCCGCGAACCCGTTCATGTAGGCCGCGAGGAGGCGTTTCACCTTCTCGTCCACGAGGGCCCCGGTTCCGTCGAACACCCGGCTCGCGTTCGAGAGGAAGAGGGTCTCGCCGAACCACGGGCTCATCCCGAGAGCCCGGACCACGGGCAGCCAGGCGGTCTGCGAGAGCCGCGTGCCGCCCATGCCGGGTGTGGCGCCCATGATTCCCACGGGGCGGTTTCCGAAGACCCGATCGATATCGTCCGCCGGACGGGAGAGCCAGTCGATGGCGTTCTTGAAGACTCCGGGCATGGAATTGTTGTATTCCGGGGTGACGAGCAGGAGCCCATCGGCTGAGGCGATCCGGTTTTTGAGTTCGGCGACGGCTGGCGGAATACCTTCGGCGGCTTCGACGTCTCCGTCGTAAAGCGGGATCCCGCGGATCGAGGCGACCTCGATACGACAGCCGGCGGGCGCCAGCTCGGCAGCGGCTCGCAGCAGGGCCGCGTTGTACGAGGCCTTTCTCAAACTGCCTGCAATGCCGATAATCGTGTTCATCCGCCCCCCTCGTCGGCGCTTCCACCTACTGTCCATGATTTCTGAGCCGATTTTCAAGGCGTTGCGCCACGCGAGACCCATTGCACATGCTTGATCTCACGCTCCGTGTGCCCGTTAGACCGCTTCGTGTCCGAGTGCTATATTTTCGGGCGGATTGGGGGGATGGAGTCCATGCCGGGTGATCACGTTTGGGTCCTTGATGACCCCGATGAACGGCCGCGTGTCCGCAAGAAACCGGCGGTCGCCGCGCCTCCGCCACGCCCTCAGAAGAATCCGGGCGTGGCCTTCACCTTGTCGCTTGTGATCTGGGGGGCGGGGCAGATCTACAACCGACAGTGGAAATTGGGCTTCCTTCTCTTCCTCCTGATGGTGAATTTCTACCTGGACCCCGTCCTCATCTTGATATATCGGGAATCCCTCACGCCGTTCCTCGGATGGGTCGATCTCACCGCATCCCAGCTCCTAATGGGGATTGCGGCGTTCTATCTCTCCGGCCTGATCGTCTGGTTATTCAGCGCTGAACACGCCTATTACGGGGCAAACACGACGCGAACCGAGGTCTTTCGCGGGATTGGGAACTCCCTTCTGCCGGTCGTCTGTTCCCTGGTGATTCCCGGTTGGGGACAGTTCCTCAATGGTCAGGCCAGAAAAGGGACGCTTTTTCTGCTGTGCGCCTTGATCGGATTGTTCGCCGTGCCCGCCCTTGTGATCATCGCTTTATTTTGGCCGAGACTGGATACGGCCGCGGACCGACTCTTCTGGGAGACCGTGCTGGTCGCCCTCCTGATCCTTGCCCCGCTGACGCTTCTGATCTGGCCGCTCAACAGCTTTGACGCCTTGAAGGTGAGCCTGGACGACACCAAAAAGGAAACGGTACGCAAACGCCTCGAGTATACGAACAATCGCCGACGGATGTACGGGTGGGGACGAGGCGTGTTTCCGTATTTCAAGCAGACCCTGATGCTCGTTCTATTCATGGTCCTGGGCTTCGTCGTGACCTATTACTACTTTCCCCGCGAATACTACGTCGCCCGCCTGCAAAGCCTCCAGGTCCAGCTGTCCCAGGAGCAGATGGTGCTGATTCCCCGCCTCATCGACCGACTCCTTCAGAAGATCCTCTAACCGGCAGCCTGGCGTGGACCGATTCGCTGCAGCCGGCGCTCGCCCTGGCAGCGGCAACGGCTGATCCAGACTCCGTGCCGGACTGGCAAAGCCGAAACGTCCTCTTCTGTGCGGCTTGTCTCCTCCCGCACTCTTGACTCCGCGACTCGCGCTCCGATAAGATGAGCCGCCCTGGCTATCGGAGTGTACCCCATGGCCCGACGCTCTCATCTCGCAGCCCCTCTCCGGTTTTACCCTGTCACACCGGTCGTACCACGGGACCTGTCGCTTGACCGAGAACGTGCGTTTCGCTCGCTCGGCTCTGCGGTCGGCACGCCCGGCGCCGCACGTCGGGTACGCGGTGACATCGAGCACAGCGAGGAGCACGGGCCCGCCATCCGCCGGAGCACGCCCAACGGACCGCTGATCGGATCGGCCTGACCTCAAGGAAAGGTCGACACGGCGGAACGCCGAGGGCTCGCGGAGTTGGGGCGGTGGCGTCAAGACGGAGTTCATCCGGTCGGAGAAGGACTCCGACCCTTTTCGGCGCTGCTCTCACGTGACCTGGTGGTTCGGATCTCCCATTCCAATCTGTAGATCGAAGGAGGGCATACCATGCAAAATCTCACACGCACAGGGATCGTGTTCTTTCTCGCCATCCTGTTCCCGCTATTCGGCTCTGGAATCGATCACGCGGCGGCGGCGATCTGTCCCGGAGGGACCCCGTGTGTCAATTCAACGGACATTATCGATGGCCAGGTTGCCAATGCCGACCTGGCCAACAATGCGGTGAACAGCGCAAAGATTCAAGATGGCACGGTGACCGGCACGGATATTCAGGACGGCTCGGTCGGCTCGGCTGATCTGGCCAGTGGGGCCGTGACCTCCGCCAAGATCGCCACCGGCGCGGTGGGCTCTACGCAGATCAGCGACGGCTCGGTGGGTTCGGCCGATCTAGCCAGTGGGGCCGTGACCTCCGCCAAGATCGCCACCGGTGCGGTGGGCTCCACACAGATCAGCGACGGCTCGGTCGCGAGCGCCGACGTCGGGTTTAATTATGCGGGGAGTGCCAGTAAAGGGGGACCGGCCTCTGACCTGTCCTGCACGGCGTGCGTCTCGAAGAGCGAGCTGGATGCGACCGTGTTCCCGGCCCAGCGGGTGGTCGTCGCCTCGAGCGGGGGGGATTACACCACGATCAGCGCCGCCTTAGCGGCGATCACGCCTTCCTCGACCACTCCCTATGTGATCGACGTGATGCCGGGCACCTACACGGAAAATGTCACGATGAAGAGCTATGTCCATCTCCGCGGCGCCGGCCGTGAAGTCACCACCGTCCAGTCCCCCTCGACATCATCTTCGGTGATCTCCTTAAGCAGTGTCGCCAGTGCTGCCATTTCCGGTCTCACGGTCAAAGGAGGGCTCGACGGTATTTCTGTCCAGTCATCTTCAGCGACCATTGCAGACAACACGATTACGGGAAATAGCAACAGGGGCATTTACAACTTTGATTCATCACCAAGGCTGAGTGGGAATCTGGTGACCCTCAATAGCTCGCACGGTATTTACAGCACGAGCGCTTCTTCACCGGTGATCATGGGGAACTCAGTGACGGGAAATGGAGGGATTGGGATATACAGCGACTCCTCAGCATCACCGGTCATTACTGGGAATACCATTTCAGGCAATAGCGGAAGTGGCATTCAGAGTGCCTCTACACTCGGGACAATTTCTGGAAATATTGTGACAGCAAACGGCAATTATGGAGTCCTCGCTTTCTCGTCCGCTGCAACTGTCACGGGGAACACGATTACCGGAAACACATTCTCCGGGGTTTCCGTTGCTTCTTCATCTTCCGCAACGATCATCAACAATCGGATCACCGGTAACGGGACAGCAGATACCGATATTTTCGTCAATGCCGACAGCACGCCAAACATCAGTTTCAATGTTTATGATGATATCTCGGGGACGACCGGGGTAGGGCAGTATAACGTGAACTCCAATGGTGATCCTGCCCCGGCTCCATAAACAGCGCGACAAGCTTGTGAGAGAGAGGCGGGGCAGAAATGCCCCGCCTCTCAACTATCTGACCCGCTCAGAGAGGCTCTGACCAACTATTCCCTATCTGCCCAAATTCGCCTCCGCAATACGCCACGCTCCCGAATCACGTGGAAGCAGGATCGACGGATTGCGGTGACACCGGTCCCCTCCTCCATCCCGACAAGACACAGCGCTGGGCGATCAACGGCGTGAAGCTCGGCACGTCTTCGGACACCGCCTTCATGACCTCCTCCGCGAGACGCTGATCCTCGAAACATTCGTACACGTCGTCGAGAAACCCTCCCCGCAACAACGGATGGTACAGAAACGACGGGCCGGAACCGGTGGAGATTTCCAGGGGCCATTCGGTCGCCTCGACGCGTTCGAGCCCCACCGTGTCGAGCCACCCACGGCCCTCGTCCGCAGACGGCCGCTCAGCGACATACGTCTCCAGTCGTCCCCGTTCGGCCGTCAGACCGCGGCCGGCCATTTCCCGATCGATTCTCCGCCAGAGCGAATCAAACGTTCCGAGCGAGGGGAAGGTCACTCCTACTTTCATCGACCATAAAATTGGAGGATAATGACTTCCAGAGAGAGTCCGCCGCCGCACGTCGGACCTTCAGCGACATTCCGCCCGGGACCTACGAGGTCCGGGCGTGGCACCGTTGGGGATACAGGAGGCGACGGTCACGATCCGGGCAAAAAGTCGCACCACAGCCGACTTTTCGTTTGCCGCAAAGTAGGAGTACTGGCCAGGGCCTTATGATCACTTGTACAGCGCGACCCGACGGAGCGGCTGGGAGCCCCGGGGACGTCGGGCGCCGCGTCCCCGTTTCGTGACGGAGATCACTCGTGGTCGGGGCGTCTCCACGCGGACAGCGTGGCGGAGCCGTCACACAAAGGTAATCTCTTCGGTAGAGGCAATGATCACAAAGATCTTTTCCGTATTGCTGTTGGGGTCCGAAGGGAAGAGGAAAAACCCGGGCTTGTGGGGGGAGAATCCCGGGGTGTACCCGACGATCGCCTCACCGTCTTTGAACGTGACCTTGACCTTCTTTCCAAGGCCCTTTCGTTCACCGTTATACTGCTCCTGATACTCTGGATTGCCTTCATAGTCTTTGACAAAGAAGATGCCCTTCAGCTTCGTGGTATCGATCCTGGAGGTTTCCTCCGCATCTTTGTCCGTAAAGTGAAACCACTGTTTATCAGGGAAAAAATCGCCGGTGTTCCCTTTGACGATTCGATGATCACAATAGTGGAGCACGATCCGGTTTTGCATGTCGGTCTCTCCTCCAGCCTCTGACAATCGATAGCAGGAAGGGTAGTCAGGCGATTGGGTTCCGTCAACTTGTGCCGCGTGGTGGTGAAAAAAGGAGATGCAGATCGAAGATGAGGATTGCCGTCAAGGGTCACGTCACCGTCGACTTTTCATCCGACGCGACGTAACCGATCTTAGTCATTCCCGGTTGATCGGCGCGTGGTCGGTGGTCGGAGCTCGATCATATCCACCAGGGGTCCGTCTCTACGGCATTCGCCCGAGCCGGAGTGTCTTGTGCGGCCGCTTGCCTGTCCGTTTTGATGATACGGGGCGGTTGGATCGATGTTCACTATGGTAGAGTGGGCCATGCCCATCGCGCCGTTCACTCCGTTTCCCGCCACAGGAGACGCGTTCATCGGTCGCCGAGGGCTCGTCAGTAATCTGCGTGGGCGCATTGCGAAAGGCGAGTCCCTGGCGGTGATCGGAGGGACGAAGTTGGGCAAGACCTCGCTGGTTCGAACGGCCTTACATGGACTGCCGAATCACACGGTACTCGATGTGGATCTGAGCGTTGAGCCGTCCCCCCGGCTCCACAGGGTTCACGGCTCGATCGTGGTCCTCGACAATCTGGACAGCCTCTCCGACTCGGCGACCGACGAGCTTCTCGCGCGCGTGTCGGCGGCGGGACCGGCCTGCCTCGTGGTGACCGGGGGGCGCCGACTGCGGACGATGCTCGGCCACTCTGGGACCTTGGCCGACGTCGCATTCCGAGTGTTCCCGCTGTCAGTCCTGCTCGACGGGGAGACGCGACGGCTGATCGGCCGGGAGACGGATCCCTCCCTGGCCGCATGGACGGGGAATCATCCCTATCTGACGAAGCTGCTGCTCCACTACGGAGACGACGCTATCGTAACGGGCCGGTGCCAGTGGGAACCCTTCGTTCGGCGCCTTGCGGCCGACATCGGCACGGGCCCCGAGCGGCGGCTGCTGTGCTACCTGATCGAGCGCGGCAGACCGGTGAATCCCGCTGTGGCCCAATCCGAGACAGACATACACGATATCAAGGCGGTCGCGGACACCCTCGTCTACCTCGGTGTCGTCAGTCGTTGGATTCGGAACGAGGAGGCGACCCTCTTCGCCGGGTGTCGGCTGCTCAACGACGTTCTCACGACGGGATGAATCGGTCGTGTCTTACTTCGCCCTGTCCCCCGTCCACTTCTTCATGCCGCCCTTCAGGTTGTAGACCGCCGAGTAGCCCTTCTCGGCCAGCAGGTGGCCGAGTTCGTCGCCCATCGGCCCGCCGTGGCAGACGAAGACGATGCGGTCCGCGGGTGACAGCTCCTTCTCGATTCGGGGCTTGGCGTCATCATAGGGGATGTTGATCGCGCCCCGGATATGACCGGCGGCAAACAGCTCCGGTTCCCGCACGTCGACGATCACCAGGGCTCGGCCGTCGGCCATCAGCGCCTCCAACTGCGCGCCCTCGATGGTCGTGAGACCACCGGCCACGGCCGGCGACACCGTGCACAGCGCTGCCACCCACACCAGCCCGATCCACGCCAAGGTCTTCATGATCGTTCCTCCCGATGGCAGAGACTTGCGGCCACGGTCCGGCCTATTCATCGGACTTGGAAGCGTTCAAGGCGGTGGGACGTCCTTCAGGTATCCCCCGAGCGCCTCCCTCTCCTCCGGATCAAACCGCTTCGCCAGTTCTTTCGTGGTGTTCGCCACTCGTTGCATCATCTGGCCACGCAGGTCGCGCAGCTTGTCGACCTCGGCTTGATACGCTTGTTCGTCGAACTCGGTGGCGGTGAGCACGGCGATCGCGCGTTCCCGGGTTTCTCCAATTTGCTTGCGGAGATCCCGACACTCCAGGCGCATGCTTCGCATCGCCTCCTGGAAGAGTTGCTGCTTCTCGGGGGGGAGTTGCGCGACCATCGCTTGTTCGTGGAGGAACGCGAATCGGCGGCCCACGTGATGCGACACGTTTCCGATGAGCGCGCCGGCCAGCAGGACGTTCAACACCAGCGAGACAACCAGCAGTATCTTCATTCTTTTCGTCATGGGACCTCGCTTGAGGCATAGAGGAACTCTTGGAAATCGGTTTGCCCGGGCTCGACGAGCCCCAGCCCAGCAGGTAGTAAAAACCCGAGGACGAACCCGACGATCAACACCGCCACCGCCGTCAGCACCGGCTGCGGGAAACGGATCTCGGCGAGACACGTTGCGAGGAACGCGGACAGACTCAGGGGCGCTTCTCTCTCTCGCCGTCGCGCGGCCGCGATAATTCGCTGCTCCAAATCCGGGCTCGGCTCTTCGTATCGTCTGGCTGAGAGCACCGCCTCGAACTGCGCGTGGTCTGCTTGAAACGACCGATACTCCCCGCCTTGCTCCAGCGCCGCGAGGCCCGCCTCACGTATCGCCTCCGGCCACCGTTGAACATCGGCGCCATAGACCAGCAGGTATTCTCTGAACCGCTCACCGTCCATCGTCATAGGGCACCTTCACCGCAGTGGCGCTGAGCTTCTCCTTCAACGCCGTTTTGGCGCGCATGATCAACGACTGCACGGCTTTGACCTTCACGCCGATGATGTCGGCCGCTTCCCGGTTGCTGAGTCCTTCGTAGAAACACAGGGTGAGCGCGAGCCGCTGTCGTTCGGGAAGAGACCGGATGAAGCCCTCCAAGAGGAATCGGCGCTGTTTCCGATCGATCAATTCCTCTTGGTCGGGCCGGTGATCGACGATCTCCATCTCTTCGGACAGGGGAAGCGGTCTCTTCCTCTTGTTGTGATCCAGGCATAGATTGGTGATCACCGCGTAAAACCACGTGGTGAATTTCGCCTGGTGATTCTGGTCCCACCGCTCCGGCTTCTCCCAGAGTTTGACGAATGCCGCTTGCACGATATCTTCGGCATCGTCTTTCTGCTGAACCAGGCGGTAGGCGACGCCGTAGAACCGCTTGGTGTGACGATGGACGAGGGTCGCGAAGGCTTCGTGGTCCCCCTCACGTATTCGACGGAGCAACGAGTCATCTCCCAGCTCCCCAATACGATCATCCATGGTGTCGCTATCGTCCGCAGCCGGCCGTACTATAAACCATCTGGCGGGGTCTGAGTGGCGATATGCTCAGGCCCCGCGTCGCCGACTTAGAGAATCGGCCGATGCGGCGCCCAGCGACCGCGCCCGTGATGATCGGGGGCCGTGATCAGCTCCGCCAACAGTTTCCGCTCTTCCGGGGTATATTGCTTGGCCAGCTTGACGATCGCGTCTCCCATCACTTGATGCTGTTTCTCCAGCAGGTCCTGTACCTGCCTTGTCCGTTCTTTGAACAGCGATTCATTGAATTCAGGCGCCACGAGTACGTCCCTCACGGCCGTGCGAGCTTTTACGATTTCGTCTCTCATACCGGCCGCGTTCTCCATCGCCTCCCGCATCGTCCGACGAAAGAGCACCTCTTTCTCGACCGGGAGCTGGCTCAGCGTGTCCTGCCCAGACGGTTTGTCAGCTCGTTGGTGCGGCCCGTACTCGTCAACCGCGTACGCCAGGGACCACGCAGATACCCCGGCCACGAGCGCCATTATCACCAGGACCTTTTTCATGATCTGTTCCTCCTCTTCGCGTCTAAAAGGTGGGCAGCCGTGTGCACTGAATGATACGAATGAACGCGAAGGAGTCTTCGCCTGCGTAGGCAGTTTTGCTTCGGGAGAAACTCCCCTGTGATCGGGGACGACTGCCCCCTGATATCTGGGACGAATTCCGGTCAGGCCGCTTTCGGTCGGCGGTCCGTCTTGGAGGTTCCTTGCCGTTTCACGAGCGTGGGGCGGTCCAATTCCTGGGGTTTGCCGAAGAGAAACCCTTGAATGAGAAACACCCCCGTTTGTTTCGCGACCTGCAATTCCTGCTCGGTTTCCACGCCCTCGATGATAATACCCTCGGTTGAATAGTTGCCCAGTGCAAACACCAAGCCGATCATGAACTCTTTGAACTGGGCGGAGGAGACGGCCTGAAGGAGGGTCGAACGATCGAGTTTGATGTACTCGGGAATGAATCGCGCGATAAACGGCAAGGAAATGTACCCGGCGCCGAAGTCGTCGATCGCAAACTTGTAGCCCCGCGCGCGCCACGTTCTCGCAATCTCGAGCCGTTCATCGACGTTGTCCAACGCCTCGAGCTCCGAGATCTCCAGGATCACTTCGGTGTTCGGGGGCTTGGGAGGCGGGTCGACGTGCCTGAGAATCCCGAAGTCCACGTTGATGAAGACGCGGTGGAGACCGATCTCGCGAGCCTTGTTCAATTGTGCGGTGAAGCAGAGACACTTCAGCTCGTGGAGTTTGCCGATTCGTTCATATTTTGCAAACAACTCCTTGACCGAAAGTTTTTGGGCCGAATCTCGACTCAGTGCCTCATACCCGACCACCTGACCCGATCGAATGTTCATGACCGGCTGGAAGACCACTTTGACGGCGTGATCAGACAGTTCGTAATCCTCCTCGCCGATCTTGACCGGATCACCGCTCTTTTTCGCAAGATAGAGGGCGCGATCGGCCAGTCGGATCAGTTCCTCCATGGTGCGTCCGTGTTCGGGATACAGGGCAATGCCGATGCTCAGATCGAGCTTGAGGTGCATCTCGATCGCCACCGCGCGCACCGCGGCCCGGATCCGGCTCGCGGCGGTCCGGACGCCTTCGCGGGTGACCTCGGACAGGATGATGACAAATTCATCGCCGCCCCAGCGGAACACGAGGTCCGTGCCTCGGCTCGACTCCAGGATGTTCCGGGCCACGGCTTTGAGCACCATATCGCCCGTATGGTGCCCGTGGGTATCGTTGATCGCCTTGAAATGATCAAGATCGGTGAGCAGGAGCGCGAGGGTATGCCCATGCCGCTCGGCTCGGGACAGCTCATACAACGTTCGATCCTCGAATGACCGTCGGTTATACAGCTCCGTCAGGGCATCATGGGTGGCTTGTTTTTCAAGGTCGGCCTCGGCGCGCTTTCTCTGAATCAGTCCGCCCACATGGAGCGCCGCGTTGGACACGATGCCCATCAGGCGCTCATCCTTCTGCCGCGGCTCGTCGATATAGAACTCCAGCACCGCCACCATGTGCTCACCCGCCAAGACGGGAATGCCGAGCGCGGCATGGAGTCCGGCGTTCCGAGCGATGGTCCCGCAGGGAACGATCTCATTGAGGGATTCACCGCGCAGCCACAGGGGCTCTTTGGCACGCCAGACGAGGCCTGGGAGGCCCTCGTCCGGACCGAACGTGAGGGTCTCGGAAGACCTCCGGAGTGGTTCAAGCGCAGCGGCCTGGCTGTACCAGGCGGGACTGCACTCCAACAACCCGTCGGGCCTCGGGATCCACGCCTGTCCGAGCACCCATCCCGTCGCCTCACAGACCGTGTGAAGCACAGACTGCAGCGCGTTCTGGAGATCCTCCGCTTCACTGATGAGGCGGGTCAGCGTGTGCAACAGATGTACTTCCTCTTCGGCATGCGCTCTCGCGGTGACGTCCCGAAAACTCCACACCCGTCCCACGCTCCGGCCGTCTATGCGTTGGGGCTGCGAATATCGCTCGAAGACTCGGCCGTCCTTGAAGGTGAGCAGGTCGTGACTCTCCGCATCAGGGCTGGCGTACAATTCCTGTACTTTCTTCAAAAACCCTTCCGGATCTTGGAGTTGGTCCAAGACCCACGCGAGCGCCTCCTCGTCTACTCCTGACGCCATGATATGTTCCGGGATGCGCCATATTGTGGCGAACTTCCGGTTGAAGTGGACGATCTTCCCTGCGCGGTCCACCACCAAAATCCCATCGGCGGTGGACTCCACGGTCGCTGAAAGGAGCGAGAGGGTCGTTTTCAGCTCAGCGTCCGCGCGCTTTCGATCCGTAATATCCCACACCAACACGGTGTATATTTTCTCCCCAAGTGACTCGAGCGTTGAAAGGGAGGCCTCGGCCGGAAACTCTACCCCGTCCTTTCTAAGACCGGACAGCTCCCATCGCTCCTGCAGGGGACGGCCGTTGATGGTCGCTTGGTCAAAGTCCCCTAGGGAAGGCGAGTGGGATTGGCGAAACCGCTCAGGGAGGAGGATGTCAACGCACTGACCAAGGATCTCGCTCTGCGAATATCCGAACATTCGCTCGGCGCCTTTATTGAATACGATGATTTGACGGTGTTGGTCGAACGAGATGATCCCTTCATGCGCGATGTCCAAAATGCCTGCATAACGGGCCTCGCTCGCCCGGATCGCCTCTTCGGCCTGCTTACGGTCGGTCACGTCATTGAAGGTCACCACGACTCCGGTCACTCCCTCACGTTCGGTAATGGGAGCGCTTCGGTAATCGACCGCCACTTTGGTCCCATCGTTCCGCCAAAACAGTTCGTCGGTCGTATGGTGCGAGGCTCCTTTTCTGAAGGGAGTGAAGATCGGTGATTCATGGTGCCGATAGGGAGTGCCGTCCCCTTGGTGTGGTGGACCAGCTGAGCCATGGACTTGCCAACAAGCTCGATCCCGTCCAGACCGAGCATGGTGACGGCAGCCGAATTGATAAAAATAATTTTCCCTTCACGGTCAAGCCCAAAGATCCCTTCACCCGCCGACTCCAGAACGAGTCTGGTCCGGCCGAAGGCTTGCTCGGTATACTTCCAAGAGATAATGCTTCCAAGAGAAGCCCACAGCACGAAGAACGCGTGGATGGCGGCCCACGTCCATGGCGCATTGAAGGCGGCCGCGTGATTGTAAACCTCCTGGGGCCATAACACGCCCACGACTCCATGGTGGAGGGCGACGTACAGGATGGCCAAAAGGTAGGGCACCCAATCCTGGTACAGGGCCATGAACGTGAGCATGACGAAGAAGTGGAAATGCGATTCGATATACCCACCCGAGAGGTGTACGAGCATCGCGGACGCGCTCATGAGTCCGACGCCCACGGCCGTGGCGCGCCAGACGCGGCCGATCCAACTCCGACCCGCGACAACGGCAAAGAAGGCCACGATCAGTCCTTCGGCAACGCCGTGGAGCACCGTGCCCTCATGGCGGAGGGCATAGAGACTCAGCTCCCAACGATAGCCCAGGATGGGCCCCACAAGGACGAAGAAACCGGCATGGAACCACGTCAGGCCCACCAGGAACCGATGGCGATTCCGCCAGACCTCGTCAGGGAGGGTTCCTCCATGCGGGACGAAGGACCACAGGCGCTTCATGCCTGACAAACGCGGAACCATCGTCATCCCGACGCCTGCGGCGAGGGCTCCCAGGGATCTCGATTTCTTATAGAAAGGACCATAACGGGAGGACCAGGCACGCGATCAAACGCTCCAGTGGTGTGCGTCTATCACGTGGTGGTACCGCGATATCGGATAGTGCCGACAGACGCCGCCCCCCTTTCTGAAATCGAAGGGATGACAGACAAAACATAACATCCCCCCTCGGCCTGTCAACGACGCCGGACGCGGAGGGTCGGTCCTGAGTCAATCACCTCGGACGAGTCTGATATCGACCTCGCGGTCGACGTACGTCCACTCTTGAGTGCTTCTCAGTTTCGTGACCATTCTGTCAAAAGCCTCGGCATGATCAGGCGCGTACTCGAACCACGTGAGGAAATCGAATGGTTCGTGTTCGCCCAAATCTCGGCAGTGATGAAGTTTTCGTGCGATGGCTGGAAGGAATTCGAGACCGATTTCGATGTGATGCGAGTGCGTCTCAAATATGTCCCGTCTCGCGTCCTGAGTCAGATTCCACCAGGCGGCGGATTTTCTAATCGGGATGAGTGCGGCACACGTGGCTTGAGGTCTCCCAAGCGGAGGTTGGCGGGCCACCAGGATCTGCTTCTCCTCGCGCACCACGTACCGCTCATTGCTGGTAATACCCTGTAAAAGCCACTTCCCATCAGTGGGCCGTACCCCGTGACCTCCTTCCAGCGCCGCCAGGCGGTCAACCATTTCCAACGGGAGTCCTGTGATGGTATCCATTCTCACGACCCGCCAAGGGCCGGCTGTCCCCCCCATAAACGTCACGACCCGACTCATCGGCATCTCTTCCTCACGCCCAGCCCCTTCCCGGTGAGCGTAGCGCGTCCTCTCTTGGCGGGTAACGGAATTCGGCGTACCAATGCTCGTGTTCCGTCTGTGAAAATGCAAATCACACGCCAGAGCCAACCTGCGATCGACCATCGCAAGGACGACTCTGAGACCGCTCACTCGCCCAGGATGCGGATCACGCGCGTCGTCCGAGCGACGTTTTTGTCAACGACCCCACACTTCTGTCCGATAGACTCCGCCGACCACGTTGACGAGCAGGGGGTCCTTCAGAGTCATGTCCTCTCGTGAAGGGTGTTGATCCGCGGCTGAAGGTACGCTAGAGTAGCGCGGGTATCAGGGATGATCCTGCGTCGATGATCCACTCTGGTTGGTTCACGCCTCGGTGAACGGCATTCGCGATCACCTCCTCGGCCTCGCAAGATCGACGACGTTTGCGCGCCGATCGACCTGGCTGTTTTGGATCGCGGTAGGCCTCTACTACCTCCGATTTATCAAGAAGCCTGGTGGAATGATTCTGTACCCGCTCGGCGCGGGTTGTTTCCTTGAGGGGCAGCCCCTCCCCTCCTGCGCCCTGGGGTTCACCTACCCCCCGGCGTTTGCGCTCGTCATGGTTCCTTTTGTCCCGATGCCGATGTGGGCGAGGACTCTCATATGGTATCTCATTTCGATCGCCCTGTTGTATGGAAGTGTCCGCCTCGGCGAACGGTTGGTCGTTTCGACGCTGAGCCTGACTCTGGATGACAGCCAGCGCTGGTGGCTGCGGGCCGTGTCGGTGCTGCTGGGCCTCAAGTTCATGTTCGCCGTGCTCGAAAACCAGGCGTACGACCACCTTGTGTTCTTCCTGGTCGTCCTCGGGGTCTATGGTCTCGCAGAGCGGAGGGACGGGCTGGCGGTTGTGGGGATCTCTCTGGCCGCGGCCCTCAAGGCCACGCCGCTGATCTTTCTGCCCTATCTGTTGCTCAGGCGGAAGTGGAAGCTCTTCATCTGGTGCGCTCTCGGTTACGCCGGATTCTCTCTCCTTCCCGATCTGCTGTTCTGGATCCAGGGACGGTCTCACGACTACTACGCGCGGTGGCTCCAGGGGATCGTCGTTGGGACGTACGCCGACGGCTCGACCCTTCGGACGACGTTCGGGGGCGACGACAACCAGCTCAATCAGTCGCTGCATTCGTTCGTCCATCGGATCATGGCGGGGCTCGGATGGCTCGATCACTTTCAGACCGCCCTGTACGTCGCCTACGCGGGTGTGCTGCTCGGCGCGGCATGGATGATCCGGACGACGGCGCGCCTGGAACGTCCCGAGGCTCTCGACGGGTCGGCGTTGCTGATCGCGATGCTCATGCTGTCCCCGATGAGCAGCAAATCCCACTTCGTGGCAACGATCCTTCCGTCCATGGTGGTAGTTGCGTACCTCATCGGCCTGAAGACGGTCCCAATGCGGTTCGGTCTCCTGCTCGGTGCGAGCTTCGCACTCAACTCCCTCACGTCGAGAAGCCTCATCGGCACCGGCCGTTCGACCGTGCTGCTGTCGATGGGCTGCGTAACGGCCGGGACATTGCTCCTCGGCGTGCTGCTGGGCATGGTGGCGCGGGAGGTGGCCGGGGAGAAGCGGCAGAACATGGTGGTGACCAGGGCGCCGGGCCTCATGGACGAGGTCTCCTAAAAACTGGAGACGTGTGGCGGCATCGTTCCCGTCCGCACAGCCCAGAGAGAGGCCGCTCCACCCCCCCACGCCCCGTGCGGGACGGACGGAAGCGGATCCTACTGACCACCCTCGGCAGACGGCGTGAGCGTGGTGCGCGCGGCGATCGAGGGCCTCACGTAAACAGGGTTTCACCTCGAAACGAGATTGGGATTCCTCGCTGACGCCTCCTCGACGCAGCGGCATGCCTTGAGGTCACGAGGACCGGTCGGTCGCGGATCGCCCGTCCCTCCCGTGCTCGCAGCCCCAGGCCAACCACGACCCCGCGCGTTCTTGACAGACGATCCCCTTGGTGACTTATTTGAAGCGATACCAGGGCGTGCCCTCCATTCAAGGCACGGGAGTCGACACGACCACACGCGAACCTGAGGCGGCGCGTTTTCATTCCGGGAGATCGATCCGATGGAGACCACAACCTGCGTTCAGTTCTGTCCGGACCGTTCGGTCGAGCACCTTCAACGCAGCATCGACGCCGTCGTCCGCAGCGGAGCAAGGAGCCTGCTCATCTTGGGGTGCGACGCCGATCACTGGGATCCCGGTGCGGTGGATGGTCTTCTGAAGGCGCTCCCGTTGCCGGTCTTCGGGGGACTTTTCCCCAGCATCATTCATGAAGGCCGCCGGCTCGATCACGGCACGCTCCTCGTGGGCCTGACCGAACCCGTCGATCTGGCCGTTGTCAACAATCTCTCGACCAGCGAAGAGACTCTTGACGCCGAGGTGCGTCGGCAATGCGCCTCGGTCGCAAAGGCGCCGGGCCTCATCACCCTCGTGGACGGGTTGGCGAAAAACATCGAGCGCTTCGTCGAAAGCCTCTACAGCCTGATCGGTCCCGGACCCGACATCGTGGGGTGCGGAGCCGGCTCGCTCGACTTTATTCAAAAGCCCTGCCTCTTCACCAACCACGGCCTCGTGAAGGATGCCGGGGTCGTCATCGGGCTGCCCTTCACGCTGTATCGCGGCGTCCAGCATGGTTGGGAGATTCTCGACGGACCGTACCTCGTGACCGGATCACACGGCAACGTGCTGGAGACCCTCAATTACCAACCGGCGTTCGACGTCTACCGAGAGCGCGTCGAGGCCTCGTCCGGTCTTCGATTCGAGGAGCACGATTTCTTCTCGATCGCGAAAACGTATCCCTTCGGCATCGAACGTTTGGACGGCGACCTGTTGGTGCGCGATCCGATTCGGGTCGACCATCGCGCCCTGGTATGCGTCGGGGAGGTTCCCGAAAACGCCATGGTGTACGTGCTGAAGGGACAGGCCTCCCGGCTGGTCGAATCCGCGGGAACGGCGGCGAGTGAAGCCCGCGCCTCCTATACCACTCGTCATTCTCAGGTGACGCCGTCGGCGCTCGTGTTCGATTGCATCAGCCGCGTCCTGTTTTTGGACATCGATTTTGACCGTGAACTTGACGCGATTCAACGCGGCCTCGGCGCCTACCGCCATGCGTTCGGGGCCCTGACGCTCGGCGAGATTACGAACACCCGCAACGGCCCCATTAATCTGCTCAACAAATCGACCGTGATCGGCGTCTTCTGAGCAGACACGTCACGTGCAGAATACGCTGCAATTGATCTCGATCCAGCACGAGCTCGGCATGGCCGTCGGACTCGATTTGCGTTTGGAGCCCATGTTGCGGCAGTTCACCACCGTGTGTATCCGCCGCCTGGGCCTCGCCGGGGTCCACTTCTTTTTCCTCCAGAATGATGCTGGCGATCCCGTGTTCGCCCCCATCGTCGAGAGGGGCGCGCTGCGCCACTATCTCAGCGTCCCCGATAGTCATGGCGAGGACGTCCTCACTGATGATCAATGGGAACACCTACTGGAGCGAGACCAGGATCATGGCACGCATTTTCTCGTCTCCGAAGAACGGCACGGCGAGTTCTTCTACTACTTCAAGCTCGCCGGCCTTGGGGTCCTCGTCTTCAGACGGTTCGCGCGGCCTATCGATGAGTCCATCCTCCTGCTTTTGAAACCCATTCTCACCCGTCTCGCCACCAGTTGCCGCGCGTCCATCGAGCACGAGCAACTGCTCCACGCCATTGCCGCACGCAAACAGGCCGAAGACACTATCGTGTTCCAGCTCCATCATGACGACCTCACCGGACTCCCCAATCGTCGCCTGGCCATGCAGCGGTTGGAACAAGAGTTGTTTCGATGCCAACGCCATCACCAATTCGGCGCCGTCCTGTTTCTTGATCTGGATCGTTTTAAGACCGTCAACGATACTCTGGGTCACTCCGTCGGCGACCTCCTGCTGACCACGGTCGCCTCTGTTCTCGCCGGACTGATCCGACGCGAGGATACGGTAGCCCGCCTGGGCGGTGACGAGTTCGTCATCCTGTTGACCGAGTTGGGCGACGACGTGGGTACGGCGGCCCGCAATGTCCGGGCCGTCGTGGATAAGATTCGCGCCGTGTTCTCACGGCCATTGGTTGCGGGTTCACACACCCTTTACGCGACGCCGAGCATTGGGATCGACATCTTTCCGGACGCGAGTTCCAATGCAGACGACGTCCTTCGCCACGCAGACACGGCCATGTACCAGGCCAAGGCCCAGGGTCGTAACGGCGCGTTATTTTATGATCACCAGATGTCGGCGGAGCTTGAAGACCGCCTCGCCCTCGAAAAGGAATTACAGGACGCCGTCAAGAACGGCGAGTTCGAGCTCTACTATCAACCCCAGTACCTCGCGTCCCGTGACATGATCGGCGCCGAGGTGCTCCTTCGTTGGCACAATCCGCGAAGGGGAATGGTCTCGCCCGGTGTGTTCATCCCCATTGCCGAAGAGACCGGGATGATTCTCGACGTCGGCAACTGGATGCTGCAATCGGCCTGCCGGCAACTCCGCCTCATGGAAGAGGGCGGGCTTCCTTCGGCGTTCAAGAAGGTCTCGGTCAATGTGAGCGCCATCCAACTGAGTCAAAATGATTTCGTCCAGCACTTCCTGGACCTCATCCGTGCATCATCCATCGATCCGGCCCACCTCGGGGTCGAGCTGACCGAGGGCACGCTGATCAAGCACAGCGACGATACCGTGGAGAAAATGCGTGCATTGCGGGCATCGGGCATCCACTTCGCCATCGATGATTTTGGAACGGGTTACTCCTCGCTGGCATACATCAGCCGCTTCCCGATCGCGACCCTCAAGATCGACCAGGCATTCGTCCGGTCCTTACACTCCCATGAAGGGAATCGGGCGATCGTCGAGACCATCCTGGCCCTTGGACACGGCCTGGGCCTCTCGATCATTGCAGAAGGCGTCGAAACACAAGAGGAGCTCGATTGTTTGCGGACCTGCGGCTGTGAACAATTCCAAGGGTATCTGTTCGGCCGCCCCATGCCCTTCGGAGAGTTCCAAACCCTCATCAAATCAGAACGGCCTGCGCGCGCGAGTAAAAAGAGGAAGTGCGCCTGAGGTACGAACCTCGGAGCCGGAGTGCGCCCCGGTTTCCATTTGACTCGAAAAACAAAAAGCCCGGGGGTGAGTGTCCCCGGGCCTTCGTCGTTCGACGTGCGGCTAGACTTTCGTCACGTTCGCCGCTTGCTGTCCTTTCGGACCACTCACGATATCAAATTCAACCTCTTGACCTTCGTCCAAAGATTTGAATCCGTCACCTTGAATGGCTGAAAAGTGCACGAAGACATCGCTGCCCTCTTCGGGTGTGATGAATCCGTAGCCCTTGCTACCGTTGAACCATTTCACTTTTCCTTTTGCCATTTGCCGTCACCTCCCTTCTTCAGACTCGGGATCCCTCCCGGGGTACCACAGCGAACGGAGGCGTAAAAAAACCGCAAGGCGGAACTGCACGCGTTGCGGTTGCTTTCCACTCATCTTGACCTCTGACCACTCACGATACCTGGCGTGTTTGTACCATAACGGAAAGACGACGTCAATGTTTTTTTTCAGTGGGTGACGGGGTAATCGGTGAACTAGTGATCGCGTGAGACGACGTAGTCGGCCACCGCACCCAAGGCCTGGCGGTGAGGTGACGGGTCGAACCCATCGAGGCTCTGCTGGGCGATCGTGATGTGCTGGCGGGCGATATCCATCGCGTAGACGATCGACCCATACGCCTGCATCAGATCCAGGATCTCTCGAAGCTGGGCCGGGGAAGCTTGGCCTTCTCGGATCACGGTCTGAACCAGTAGCCGATCGGGCGCTGCGGCGGTGCGGAGAAGATGGAGTAAGGGAAGGGTGATTTTGCCTTCCGACAGATCTTTGCCGAGCGCTTTGCCCAGACGACCCTGGTCCGCGACATAGTCAAGCGTGTCGTCGGCCACCTGGTATGCGATCCCCAGGTACCGGCCGAACCGTCCGAGCGCTTCTTTCTCGTCCCACGACGCCCCGCTGAGCACTCCCCCCAAACGGCACGCCGCCGACAAGAGCGCCGCCGTCTTGCACTCGACGATTTTCAGATACGCCTCGTCGGTGAGCGCCAGATCGCCGCAGTGCAACAACTGTAACGCCTCGCCCTCGGCCATGATTCGGCAGGAATGCGCCAAAATCGAGTCGATCTCGAGCGATCCCATCTGGACCGCCAAACAGACGGCTTTGGTATACAGATAATCCCCGACCAAAATCGTGGCGCGATTCCCCCAGAGCGCGTGGGCGGGATCTTTACCGCGCCGCAGGGCCGCCTCATCCAGCACGTCGTCGTGCAACAACGTCGCCGCATGGATGTATTCGACCGCGCTGGCCAGCGTCACCGCACGCAGAGCCGGGTCGTCATACCCGCCGAGGCGAGCGGCGATCATCAACAGCAACGGCCGGATGCGTTTCCCGCCGCTGGTCAGGATGTACAGCGCGACTTGGTTGATCAGCGGCACGTCGGAATCGACGTGTTTCTGGATCTGAACGTCCACGGCCTGCAGATCAGCCCGGTAATACTCCCAGACCTCCTGCATCGTACCCAATGCGTCGCCCGGCCGGCTGATCTGCATGCGGTGATAGTAGGGTAGGCCCTCGGACGAAGTCAAGGAAAATCTCGGGCGCGAATGCAGACCTCCGCTGGATTTCCTGAGAGCCCTCTTCGGGATGTCACGGCTTGGATCGTCTCCACAACGGAGTCGGCGTTGTGATCCAAGGAGATCGGTCGCCCCCATCACGAAGTGGTGCGCGGCGGGTTACTTCGTGACCCGGGGTGAACGCCTATCGGCGGCATTGGCTTGCTGCGCGGCGGGTTTGACAGGGTTGGATACGGCCCGTATGATCCCGGCATGGAACATCGACGCGTGGCGATGCCCGCCCGGCTGATCGGCTTTGTCATCGGGCGGGTCGCGGTGCCCATCGAGCCCTCCGCGCTGCTGGAACCCAAGACCTCGAGGGCCGCGCCCAACTACCCCGACATCATGCCGCGCCAGCAGTTGATCGAGAGCCAGACGATCGCGCTGGGGGGGCGAAAGGCGCTCCAAGTCGTCAAGACCTACACCCCGGGATATGTGATCGTCGAGATCGGAGTCGATGTCGAGGACATCCTGACCGAACCGCTGTTCGAGCTGCACACCGAGCTGATCGACACCTGCCGGCAGGTGCTGGGACGCCTGGACGGCGATCCCCAGTTCCAGGAGGAATACCGCGTCTATTGCATCTCGAACTACACCGGCGACCCCGAGGTATTCCTGACGCTCCACGGCGAACGCTTCGTGGGCTTGCTCAAGGACGAACGCCTCCCGCTCGACGAGGAGGAGGTACACGCCACGCTCCAGTCGAACATCAAGTACGGCAAGGACGATTTGTCGATCGTGGACTGGGACGGCGCCGCCCTCTTCGACCCCCACGCCGACTTCGGGGCGAATATCGAGTTGATTCAGATCGCCAATTTCCAGCTCCTCCGCGCCCGCACCTTCGATCGGGCCCTCGACGTGCGGATGGGTCACGTCGCGCAGTTGCTTCGCACGACTCCCAAGCGCTCGATGTTTCGCGCGCGCGAGATCCGCGCCGTGTTGCGGGAAATCATCCAGATCCGGACTGAAACCATCATCGAGTCCCAAGCCGCCGAGCACCGCATCAAGCTCTTCGGCGATTGGTACGCCGCGCGCCTCTACGCCCTCCTCGCCAAGAAATTCCACATCGAGGCGTGGCAGGCGTCGATCCAACAGAAGCTGGACACCCTCGAAGACGTTTCCACCATGGCGGCCGAGAACTTCTCCGTCTCGTTCCACACCCGGCTGGATTTCATCCTGATCGGCGGCTGGTTCGTGCTCCTCGCCGGATGGTTCGTCTACCTCCTCCTGGATCTGTACATCCTGAGCCAGCGGTAAGCTCGTCGCCAGGCCCGACCATTTTTTCTTGACACGACCCCGGCTCTTCTATATACGATATTAGATTTCATTTTCAATTTTATCTCTCCACCGCGCCGGCGGCCCCGACGCGGTTCATTAGGGAAAGGACCTCCTCGATGAGATATCCGGCTCGCGCCCTGACGTTCCTCCTGTCCTTCGTCGCTCTCTCGGCGCTTGAATCCCGCGTCGCTGAGGCGAGCGGCTTCAAGGTCTATGGGTATCAAACTGCCGCCGAAGGCCAGACCGAGGTGGCGTATTGGTACACGCACATCCTGCAGTCCGGGGTGCCCTACAACTTTTTCGGACAAACCGTGACCAAGGAAGGCCTTTCGCGACATTCCATCGAGCTGGAGTACGGGGTCACCGACCGTTGGATGATTTCGGGGTACCTCGACTTCGAACAGCACCCCGACGCCAACCTCGAATACGCGCAATTCCGCACGGTCTTTTCGCGGTATCGACTGTTTGAACAGGGCGAGCGATTCCTGGACACGGCGATCTATCTGGAATACTACATTCCCCACGCGTCGTCCCAGCGCGATGAGAAGATCGAGACACGCCTGATCCTGGAAAAAACCCTGGTGCCGTTCGTGGTCCGCCTCAATCCGATCCTCGAAAAGGCGCTCAGCGGCGCCGACGTCGAAGAAGGGGTCGAGCTGGAGTACGCCGCGGGGGTGTACGTCCCCATCGACGGCCTGCGGGTGGGACTCGAAGCCTACGGAAAGTTCGGAGAAATGAGGGACTGGAAGCCGTGGGACGCGCAGGAACATTATCTCGTCCCGGCCGTCAAGTTCCATCTGGGACCGCAGGTGGAAGTGGACCTTGGGGTGGGCGTGGGGCTCACGAAAGCGAGCGACGACCTGCTCGTCAAGACCATTCTGGAATATGAATTTTAGCCGGCGACCGCCCAACATCAGGGGTGAGCACAGTTGACCCCGATCCCTCAGCTCGTTATACTGCAACTCCTTGATCTGGCTGCGATCGGGCGATTAGCTCAGTGGTAGAGCGCTTGCTTCACACGCAAGAGGCCGCTGGTTCGATACCAGCATCGCCCACCATTCCCCGCCTAGGCGGGTGGCGCAACGTAGGGCCGTCGTCCCGGCCCGAGGCTGCGAGATGGGGTTGACCCTTTGCCGTTTATTTAACAGCCCCCAGTGGCCGCCCCTCCTCCCGTCCGTTTGATTGATCGGGCTTTGCTGGATCGCGTCAGCGCCGAAGCCGCGCGGCATCCCCGCCTCCGGATGAATCACAACTTCCACCGGCACGAGGAGGCTGTCCAGCGCTTCCTCAACGCCGTCGAACCCGGCAGTTACATCCGGCCTCATCGCCACGTCGCTCCCCCCAAATGGGAGCTCTTCGTCTGCCTCCGCGGATGCGGGGCCGCCGTGGTCTTCGATGAAGCGGGACGGATCGCGGAAGTCCACCGACTCGATCCTGGACAGGGAGAATACGGGGTGGAGATCGCCGCCGGCGCGTGGCACACGATTATCAGCCTCGCTCCGAGATCGGTCTTCTTGGAGGTGAAAGAAGGCCCGTTCGAGCCCAAACACGCCGGCGTCTTCGCCCCGTGGTCGCCGGCACCCGACGATCCCGGCGTCGCCGGCTTCCTGGCCACGATCCAGAACGCGGTGTCCTCCCGCTGACGATGAGACGTCGCGCCGACGCTGACGCGAGTGGCGGCGCTCGGCGGTTGCTAACCACCCCCCGCTCTGAGACAATGGGGCGACGTGGGATCGAGAGTCTGTTCATGAAAGACGGCACCAACCGCGACACGGCCAAGATCGTCCCCCAGGGCGCGCCCGTTGTGACGCTGACCGACCGGGCGATCGCCAAGGTCCACGCGGCGCTGGCGGGGAGCGCCAACATCGGGGTCCGGCTGACCGTGGGCCGCGAGAAGGGAAGCTTCACCTACAAGTTCGATTACGTCGCCCCCGATCGGATCGATCCGGGCGACCCCGCCCTTCCCTGCGGCGCGTGGACGTTCTATCTCAACCACGCGACCGTGGAGTGGATCCGCGGCTCAGAGATCGACTACGTCTCCTCGGGCTTCACGCAGGGGTGGGTGATCGACAACCCGAACCCGGCGTGGGATAGCGAGCTCGCCCGCCGGATCGCCGCCGTTTTCGATCAGACCATCAACCCCGGCCTCGCGCAACACGGGGGACGGGTCGCGCTCGTCGACCTCAAGGACACGGTCGCCTACGTGGAAATGTCCGGCGGCTGCCAGGGGTGCAGCATGGCGACCAAGACCCTGCGGAACGGCATCATGCGCGTGCTCTCCGACAAGTTCCCCGAGCTCACCGGCGTGGTGGACACGACCGACCACTCCGGCGGCGCCGCTCCGTATTTCAAGGGCGACCAGCAAGGGTCCTCGCCGACGTTTTGATGATCCGTCGGACAAGGGCCCAGGACACCGGATGACCGACCCGCGCGCCGCGGCCAAGGCCAAGCTGATCTTCGCGCTGGATGTTCCGTCGGCAGGCAAAGCCCGTCACCTCGTCGCCCTGCTGAAAGACCACGTCGGGCTGTTCAAGATCGGCCTGGAGTTGTTCGTCAGCGAGGGCCCGGCCGTTCTAGACGCCATCTCCGATCAGACCGACGCCGGAATTTTTCTCGACTTGAAGTTCCACGACATCCCTGAAACGATGAGGGCCGCTCAGCAGGCCGCCGAGCGTCATCGGGTGAGGTTTGTGACGGTCCATTGCGATCAGCGCATTCGGCTCTCGGACCGGGCCGCCTCGGCGCCGCCACACCCCCAGCTCCTCGGCGTGACGGTCCTCACCAGCCTGGGCCAAGCTGATCTCCACGCGGCCGGCTGGTACGCGCCTGATCTGACCGTCGAGAGACTGGCCCTGCTCCGCGCCGAAACCGCCTTCCACGCCGGCTGCGCGGGCGTCGTGTGCTCGGGGAAGGAAGCCCGCGAGATCAAAACCCGCTTCGGCCCCGAGTTCCTCGTCGTCACCCCCGGTATCCGCCCCGCGTGGGCGCCGGTCGACAAAGACGACCAACAGCGCGCCACCACGCCAGCCGAGGCGATCGCCCAAGGCGCCGACTATCTCGTGGTCGGCCGCCCCATCCGCACCGCCCCCGACCCCGTCACAACCGCAGAGCGGGTCATCGACGAGATCGCGGCGAGCCTTTCGAGCGCACCATTGTCGCAAGGAACCACGCTCTCGGCGGCAACACGGTCGAAGAAAAAATAATGAGTATTTTAAGCAATTAGTTTAAAATACTCATCCATGCGCTACATCGCTCGCGAACTCGAATCGCGCGTCGCGGCAGCGGCGCGTCAGTTCCCCGCCGTGGTGCTAACGGGGCCACGCCGAGCCGGCAAGACCGTTCTCCTTCGGCATCTTCTCCCCAAGGCCGAATATCACCTGTTCGAAGATCCGGATCTCGTGGCGCGGTTCCGGCACGACCCGCAAGGCTTTCTCGATGGGGTGCGCCTGCCGGCCATCTTGGACGAAATTCAGAATGTGCCGGAAGTCTTCAATTTCATCCGGAGCCGCATCGATCGCGCGCCCCGCCGAACAGGGCAGTGGTTTCTGACCGGATCACAGGAGACCGCCTTGATGCGCCGCGTCACCGAATCCATGGCCGGCCGCGCGGCGGTGCTGCAACTCTATCCGATGTCGGCGCGCGAGACGCCCAAGGTCAGTCTGCTGCGCGGGGGCTATCCCGAAGTGTTGGCGCGCCCACGCGCGGCCTCGCTCTGGTTCAGCTCGTACCTTCAAACTTACCTGGAACGCGATGTCCGGTCCATCAGCGCGGTGCATGACCTCGCCATGTTCCGCCGCTTCCTCGCCCTCCTGGCCAGCCGCCACGGCCAAATCCTCAACAAGTCCGATTTGGCCGCCGCGCTGGGCATGAGCGTGCCGGGCGTCGGGCGTTGGCTCGATATCCTGGAAGCCACGCTGCAGGTCTTGATCGTGCCGCCGTACTTTGAAAATCTTGGCAAGCGACTGATCAAGTCTCCCAAGGTGTATATTACCGACTCGGGACTGGCGTGCCACCTGCTGGGCATCGAAACGGACGTCGAACTGAGAAAATCGCCGTTTATCGGCTCGTTGTTCGAGGGCTTTGTCGCGGCGGAAACCGCAAAGGCTCAGGTCAATGCCGGGCGGCGGCGAGAGATCTATTACTTTCGCGACCAGCAAGGGTTGGAAGTGGATTTCGTCGTGCCCCGTCGAGACGGCGGAGTTCGTCTGATCGAAGTCAAAGCCTCGTCCACGGTGATGCCGGGAATGGCCGGCCCCATGCAACGGTTGGCAACGGCCTGGCGGACACGGGCTCAAGGCCGCGGGACCGTCGACATGGTGGTGGTGCATTGGCCCACGCGGGCGGGGACATCCACTGCGCTGGCGCCCGGCGTCAGAGCGCTCCCCTGGCAGCACTTCGTGACCGACCCGCTGGCGTGAGACGCGGCAGCTCCACCCGCATCCAACGCCTCAGGACAAGCTCAGACGAAGCCCTTGATATCGAGGTCACCGCGCCTAGCTAGCCTCCGGCTGTAAACCACGTCCCCCATGACCGAGGGCGATCGCTGCGCGTTCACGCAGCCCCTCGACGCGGCGCGTGATGCGCTGGACCTCGTCCACACTCGCCGTGGCGATCAGGGGAACGGGTGCCGCATCGCCCATCCGAACCACCGTCGCCCCGCCGTCGCGTTCCTCCACCATAAGTCGCTCCCGCTCGCCCGACGCCGCAATCGTTCGCTCCGCCGTCGCCCGCCCGGCCTCTGGGCCGTTCGACACCACCAACGTGTCGACCAACGTCGCTCCGCTATAGCGCTCGATCCGCATCTGCACCCCGCCGTCGGCCGCACGCGAGAGCGTCTGCACAAACCGCTCACCGTCGATCTCGGTGATCTTGATCACGACCGGGTTTTTGCCCGTCCAGAATTCGATCACGTTCAGGACGGCCCAGTCGATCAGCCCCGCGACCTCGTACACCGGGACAATCACCATGATGTCGAATACTAAGCTGCGAACGAACTTGTCTTCGACTTGCTTGTTGAATTGATAGAGCCCGCGCACGAGCGTAAACTTGCCAAAGCAGCCGGCGAGTAGCACGCTGCCCAAGGTCAGTGCGGCAACCGCGATAGACAAGCCTCTCTTCATGGACGCCTCCTTGGTGGACGTGGATTGTTGCGATGGCCGCAGCGGGTGGTCGACGAGATTGCGAAAGCCATCAGCATAAGTGATCTGGTCAGAACTGGGTACCGAGCCCGATCGTCGACCCGCTGAAATCCTCCACCCCCATGGGACAGCCAGCGGTAACCTGCTCTCACATGAACAAGATCGATTCCGACTGACACACCTAGATCCAGGGTCCGATCGACACGACGATGATGAACGAATTCTCAGAAGCAATGTCGAGCGTCAGTGGCCGTATGAGTCGGTAGTCGACGACAAAATAACTCGCCGGACCAGAGTTGGGTCTAACCTCCTCCTCCAAGTCCACCCTCCTCCCATAACGAGGGACAGCCGGTCAAGCGGAACGCGTACGAGACCGCGCACACTTCCGCGTGTAGCGAAGACATCTCGGTCGGAATGTAGGTACAGGCCCGTGACATCCAGGCCAAGTCGGAAGATGGTGTGGATATCCACGGCTCCCTCAACACGAAGACCGCTGATCGCACCTCCCAACTCTTGACCGGACAGGTCGAGTGAGGTACCGAACAGAGGAGCATCGCGTATGGTGCTCGCGACATCGAAGCCCTCTTGATTCGACTCAACGGTTTGGGCCATCGCAATCCCGACCCCGGCCGCCCCAAGACTACCTCCGAAGAACAACATGACCACAGAATGAAGTGGCCCGCCATCATCCTTCCGCGCAGTGAGCGGCACCAACAATCGTGTGGCTAAGGGAGAGAAGCGGAACCACCTCGATCAGCCTCGGTGGTTCCGCTTCTCGGAAACTGCGTCTGCGTTACCTTAATCCCGATCCGGCTCAAACGCCGCGTGCAATCGTGCAGACCTCCCCATATACGGGGCCGAGGATCGCCTTGACCGATTGACTGACGAAGACCAACTTCTTAATTCCGCCGTTTTTCATCGCGGTCTCCACAGAAGTGTCTCCGGTACCCACGAAAATAATATACGTTCCGCAGGCTTTCCCCTCCTTGGTGGCGGTCATTCCGTTCTCAAGAACCTGGGAACCAGAGGTGCTGTCGGTATACAACAACCCGACAGGAAACAGGCCAGCCGGTTGCGTATATCCACCAACGCCCGCACAAGCGGTCAACGAAATTCCGACCAACATCACCGTCAACAACAGCAATCCCTTTCGCATCGCTCCCTCCTTGTGAGTGAATGACTCTCCTTGACTCACTTGCGCAGCGCTCTGCGCACCGAGAGTCCGGCAAACCGGACCACTTGTATCAGACAGGGGGAATAGATACAAGACGAAATAAAAGTCGGTGGCAGAGGACTCGCTATGCCCGCACAAGCTGTCCGCTGACGCCGGATCCAGATTCTACAACTTTAAAGCCGATTTGCGTGTTGAGCCTTCCACGTTGCTCAATTTACGTGTCCTTGCAAAGTTGCTACAATTTTTTTGGCCACATAGGGGCCATAGCTTGGAGACACTTTGGTTATAAATTCATTTGTTACATCTGAATCATATTGGGTAAAGGCAATTCCACCGATGAACGCTATCACACTCACCTCTAACCATGATATTTCGGTCCATGTTCTATCAATTTCAGCCTGCCTAAACTCGTATTTCGTCGGAATTGTTATTTGCTGAGAACTGCCATCTTTCAATCGTGTAATACTCACTGTGGTCTCAATTTCGGCTATGTAGCCGTAGCCCCAAATGGCTGGAGCCCATATCAGAAAACCAGGCCAGTTAACAAAAAAATTGCTCCCACGGCCAGAGTAACGCGGATTGACATTGATATCCATGACCATATCAACCTGATCTTTGTGCATGGACTGGTCGTAGGGGTAGAGGACCTTCTCAATGTTACCGGTTCTCTGGAGAGCATCCACTATTGCCCCAACATATCGGCTGTTTTGGACATGGGCATCGCTGCTTGATGTGACCCCTAACCTTATAGATTCCTTCGGTGGTGGAGAAGGTGGAGAAAAATATTCATCTGCGTTGGTGATATGGAGGGCATGGGAACAGCCAATTAACGATAGACTGACAAAGAGCAGTGCTGAGAATAAAAGTGGGGTTTTCATTCTAAGCAATCCTTCGGGGTGCTGACAGCACGAACAAACAAGAAATTTGCAGCTACAGTTTCCGTCAATCAGTCGTTAGCAGAACATACGACATGACGTTTACTCCTTCTTTTTCTCTAGCTCCACTTCAACTTCCTTAGGCCACTGACCGTTCATGTACCCAAAGGACCCCTTTACTTTTTGGATGGTCTTTAGCGCATCTTGATACCCTTCAAGATGGAAATTCATCGGCAACCGATTTTCTCCCGAACCCAGCGCCTGGTCTAAATTATATGTTATTGGTGTCTTTCCAATAACTCTACTTCCAACGGCCACCTCCGCTCCCGGCGGTTCCGTCCGTATCAGTGTGATCGTTTTGGTTGAAGTAGCACATCCCCCTATAGAAACTAATAACGTGAGGCTGAGCACAACTTCTTTTCTCATTTGCTTCTCCGTGCTGCGCCACAGATCGTTTATGTAGAAAGTTCATGGGTTAATCCCCAGACAGCCTGCCTGAGCAAGCGAGTCGGCAGGTCTGTCTGGGGATTAACAAGTGTTCAAAAAAAAGACGGGCACAACGACTGGGCCCTAGTTGCTGAATTCCCAGTCCCGAAGGAACTCAATGGTTCTCAGTTTTGAAAACCTGGAGCAGTAAATCGGCTGCTGTGGCGCAATAATTCTTTCCCGTCAAGTTCCTTCATTGATGTGGACGATTTGGTATTAATCGGTGTTCCTTCGACTCTGAAACACATCTGGCCGATAATAAAGGAGTAGTTGTCCTGATATACAACGCCATCGACGAGAGCATCGTAGTCGCCTCCGCCGCTCTCGATTGCTCTATCGATGGCCTCTTTCATATTCGGAATACCGATCGGGACGAAAACCACAAAGGTACAATCCTTTCCCGTTACTCTTTGGCCTCTTGCTTTTGTGGGAACTTTTACGTTCTTGCTGCTAATGACGGTAAAATCAACTATTCTCATGGTACACCCTGCCATGAATGCCAGACCACAGAGTAGCACGATCAACTTCAATCCCTTTCGCATCCGGAGTCAATCCCATTCTTAGTTGAGATTCGCTGGCGGCTCCTGAGTGGTTCCTATGCGGCCTGAGCCGTGGTTGCCGTGGCCGATGCGGCGTGCCGGAGCAAGGCCGCCCGCAACTGGG